>ENA-ORXT01004126-ORXT01004126.1-marine-metagenome-genome-assembly--contig:-NODE-4126-length-15289-cov-5.404483_pt1 | contig 15289 bp, 13 predicted proteins | sample MGYA00237868_ERZ511482 | MGnify/ENA metagenome assembly ERZ511482 | reverse complement strand
CCATCCCGAAATTCGGGATGTAAATTAACTTATTCACGATGAAAACATTTGCGGTAAAATTAATCCCTACTGCTGAACAGCATGTAAAAAAAGGACACCCATCCCGAAATTCGGGATGTAAATTAACTTATTCACGATGAAAACATTTGCGGTAAAATTAATCCCTACTGCTGAAAAGCATGTAAAGAAAGGACACCCATGGGTTTTTGATCGAGGGATAAAGAAAATGAATGGGGAACCAAAGGCTGGAGATATTTGTGTCATCTTCGATCAGAAGAAAAATTCATTTCTAGGCTTGGGTTTATACGACCCTGATTCTGTGATCCGAATTAAGATGATTCAAGTACACAGCAAGGCTAAAATAAATCGTGAATGGTTTGAACAAAAGTTTAAGCTTGCTAAAGAAAAAAGAGCCAAGCTTCTAAATGCAACGACCAATAGTTATCGCCTCATCTATGGAGAAAATGATGGATTGCCTAGTCTGATCGTTGATATTTATGATCGGGTAGCAGTGTTAAAATTGTATTCATTAATCTGGCAACCTTTTCTAGATTTAATTATTGAAACAGTCGTAGGACAATCCGCCTGTGAGGCTGTTGTATTGCGTCTATCAAGAAAGGTCTCTCAAGGATTGGAAGATCATCATGATGGGGAGGTGGTGTATGGTAATTTGGTTGATGAGGAAGTCTTATTTTTAGAAGCAGGTCTGCGTTTTCACGCAAATGTAATCCGAGGACATAAAACCGGATTTTTTCTCGACCATAGACAGAATCGAATTAAAGTTGGAAAACTCAGTCAAGGGAAAACGGTTCTAGATGTGTTCTCCTATGCTGGTGGTTTTTCTGTTCATGCATTGGTCGGAGGAGCAACGGAGGTTACAAGTTTAGACATAAGTAAACAGGCACTTGCTGTGGCTCAGAAGAATGTACATTTAAATGAAGCAAGAATTACAGGTAAGCATAACATTTATGCGGTTGATGCATTTGAGGGCTTGAACCATTTAAAAAATACCAAGCGCACATATGACTTAGTAATTATTGATCCTCCTTCATTTGCGAAAAGCGAAAAAGAAATTCCGCAAGCTTTAAATAGTTATAGTAGATTAGCAAAACTGGGGGCAGCCTTAGTAAAGCAAGGAGGAATGCTCTTACTTGCTTCTTGCTCTTCTCGGATCAGTAGAGATGCTTTTTTTGAGATCAATGAACAGGCCTTGAGAAGTACCCAAAATAAATTCCAGTTAATAGAAAAAACCTTTCATGATGACGATCATCCCATCGGGTTTCCAGAGGGGAGTTATCTTAAAACGGCATATTACAGATGTGGAATTTAAGGACTTATTTTTTCTTATCGAGCTTTGACCATATAATTACCGAGTAGGCCAGCAATAATGAGCAATATCCCGTAAATTGAAAGCCAACTTTGTTGTTCTCCAAAAATAATCCATGCGAAGAATATGGAAAAAACTACTTCACTGTATTTAAAAGGTACAATCATGTTGGACTCAGAAGTCTGCAGTGCCTGGGTCATAAAATATTGTCCTATAAAACCAATGATTCCTATAAAAACAATTAGACTCCACTCTATCCCAACAGGTGTTTGCCAATAAAAAATTGAAACTAGTCCGCCTATGGAAATATTGACCAGCATAAAGTAATTGATGATGACAAGATGATGCTCACTATCACCAATTTTTCTGATGAGTATAAATACGATCCCAACCAATATTGCAGACAGGATGATGGCAATAAATCCCAATGTATTTACTCGTAAATCAAAACCTTTAATCACAATGACACCTATAAATGCAAGTAAAAAGAATAGCCATTGAATGGGTTTAATTTTTTCTTTTAATATCCAAACCGCTAGAATGGCAGCAAAAATAGGAGAGGTAAATCTGAGGCTTGTTGCGGTGCCAATGGGAATGGTTTTTATGGACCAAAAAAATAGCACAAGGGAAGCGCATCCAATGACTGCTCGAAGAAGCAAGATTGGTCGTCTACTTCCTAAGATAGGAACGCCTTGTTTAACCAAAAGTGTGGTGCAAATTATACTTGTCCCTATGGCTCGAAAAAGGACCAATTCAAAGACTGGTAGATTACTCAATTGCTTTGCTACGAGGTTCATAAAGCTAAATGCAATGGAAGCAATCAGAATATATAATATGGCTTTACTTTGAGCGCTCATGGGGCTAAAATTACAAATTAAACTTTTATATAATATGTTACATCCTGTTATTCAACTAACTTATTCTAAATATGCCATGAATTAATTATTCATATGTGATTCATGTATTTATAAATTCTATAAATTTGTAGTTTACTAAGAATAACCATTCAACAAAATCAACACAACACTAGTATGAAGAACCTAATTCTTTTCGTTTCGCTAGCTCTTTTTTCTACGGTATCATTAGCGCAGAACGATTACAGTCAATGGCAGTTGGGAGTCAGTGGTGGAAAAATGGTCTACAATGGAGACAAAGGAAATTCCATCTTTGATTTTGAACAACCTTTTCAAGGTCATGTGGGCCTACGACTTTCCAAATATTTAAATGAAAATTTTGATCTATATCTAGGCGGGTCTAGAGGTAGGCATGGTTTCACAGATTTAACTCCATCCAGTGATTTTTTAGGAGATGTAACACAAGGTCAATTGGGGGTACAGTATAAAATCCTTAAAGGTAAATTTAAGCCATTTATTTCTGGTGGATTAGGACTTTTCAATTATACTGATTTAGACGGAACTGGTGTCGATGATACTAACTTTCAAATTCCTTTGGGATTAGGAGCTAAATTACAACTTCACAATAATTTTGATCTTTGGTGGCACAGTTGGTATGGCTTGAATTTTGGAGATGAGTATGATGGTCTTGTTGCTGGTGATAATAACGATAACCATATGTTACATGAGCTTGGACTTGGTATCAATTTCGGGAAGCAAGATAGAGATGGTGACGGAATTGGAGATAGAAAAGATGATTGTCCAGATATTGCAGGATTAAAAGAATTTAATGGTTGCCCAGATTCAGATGGCGATGGACTTAAAGATGAAGACGATGATTGTCCGAATGTAGCAGGACTTATGGAATTCAAAGGATGTCCAGACACAGACGGAGACGGAGTAATTGATAAGATGGATGATTGTCCTGAAGAAGCAGGTACTGTTGATGGTTGCCCAGATGGTGACAGCGATGGTGTAGCAGATAAAGATGATGCTTGTCCTGAAGTTGCTCAAGGACCCAATGGTATAGACGGGTGTCCAGATGGCGATGGAGATGGTGTTGTTGACAAAGACGATGCATGTCCAACAGTAGCAGGACCTATTAACGGTTGCCCAGACGGTGACGGTGACGGTGTAGCAGATATAAATGATAAATGCCCAGATGTAAAAGGTGATATGGCAGATGGTTGTCCATCGGATTCAGATGGAGACGGTTTTAGAGACGATCAAGATGAATGTCCTCAAGTAGCGGGAACTGTTAAAGGTTGTCCGGATGCTGATGGAGATGGATTTGCAGATAAAGATGATGAGTGTCCAAATGAAAAAGGAATCGCACCTAGAGGTTGCCCTAAGAGAATAATCATTGCTCCATACTCCTTTGGTTCTGGTTCTAGCTTGGTTTATTCTAAATCAAGAAGCATCGAAGAATTGGATGTAGTAGTATCTATCATGAGAGCTAATCCTGAAATTAGAGTAACTATTGAAGGACACACAGATAATGTAGGTTCTGAAAAAGCCAATGAAAGAGTTTCATTGAAAAGAGCTGAGGCTGTTAAAGCTTACTTAATTGAAAAAGGAGTGGATGCTTCAAGACTTACAACCATCGGTGTAGGAGAAGCAGCGCCAGTGGCTGATAACGGAACTGCTGAAGGAAGAAAGCAAAACAGAAGAGTAGCATTCAGAGTACAGAAATAAGAATGCAGAAATAGAAATATTCCAACTTAGATAACTAAGAAAGGGGCTTATTCATTATTGATTAAGCCCCTTTTCTTATTTTCCTTTGAATTAATAAAACCCTAGTCTAATACCTTTATTTTATACAATTGCCCTTTATCATCTTCAGCGAAAAAACTTAAACGCTGAAAATCCAAACATCCATCTACACCTACTTTTCTATTGGCAGTTGTCATTAATCTTAGATTAATCTTCTTTGTTGATTGATCAGCGGTTAAGCTTGCATAGGTAGATAATGGATCTTTTTTTGAGAGCTTCTTATTTTCGTCTAAAGAGATTATTCCTGAACTAGAAATGGAAATTTGTGTATCTGAAAGGACTTGATAACTCACTTTTTTCGAACATGGTTCGTTATTTGTGAATATAAACAGGGAATGAAATAGCAGTGCTATTAATGTTGTAGTTGACATATTATGAGATTTATGTAGCACAAATTTATATAGAAAAATTTATAATACATAAAACTTTGATTAAAATATTACTACACATTATTAAAATAATTATATGACTTATAATGTGCTTTTGTTGTTCTATTCTTTAGTATAAAACGTCTAATGATTGAATTATGATGAGCGATGTCCTAAATATTAAGAGCTTTGCAGAATCTTAAAAATTGATGGGAAACAAATATTTTTTAAAAGAATTTCGGAATATGAGTCTTAGTAGGTTCATCTTTTCATTCCTATTCATAGGATGTAACCTTGTAAGTATGGCTCAAGGGAAAAAAGACACCATTATTCTTTCTAAGGAAACAGTAGATGGTTTGATAACAATCGAGCTCACTGACTTAGATGATTTAAGTGATTCTAGGATTGATTCATTGATCAGGGTCTTAGATGCCAAAACCAGTAATGATAGCACAACGATTTTTGGTCATTCTCTCTTCCAGAATAAATTTGAGGTAATTGATGATGAAGTTGGACGAGAGGTTACAAAGGTTCCAAGCAACTATGTGCTGGCCCAAGGAGATGAAATTTCTGTATCTATCTTTGGAACATCACAATTTACGGGAAAGTATGTAATCAGTGAAGAAGGTTTTATTCATCCTGAAGATATCAAAAGTATTTTCCTGCAGGGTTTGACCTTGGCTCAAGCTCGAGAGAACATCCGGAGGACCTTTGATAGATTCTACATTTTTCAAAAAGATCAAATAGCTATCAACCTTTCTTCACCTCGGGAGATTTTGGTAAACATTTTTGGTGAGGTTAAGAAACCAGGCTCTTACACAATTTCAGCTTTGAATTCTTCCTTCCAAGCGCTCTATAATGCCGGTGGTCCCAAGCCATCAGGATCTGTCAGAAATATAACGGTAATAAATGATGGGGTATCGAGTAAGTTAGATGTCTACTCACTCATGATTAATCCGGAGAAAAATAGTAATCTCCAGATCTCAGAAAATACCTTAATAAATGTTCCATTTGCTGAAAAGATTATAAGCATTGCTGGTGAAATAAAACGGCCGATGCTTTATGAGTTAAATGAAGGCGAAGGGATTCTTTCATTAATAAAATTTGCTGGAGGTCTGACACCAAAGGCCTTTAAAAGGAGTGTAACAATCATCCGTTTCGAAAATGATCAAAAGAAGGTTATTGATATTGATTTGGGCGCTTTAATGAAATCCAATACTGACCTAAAATTATTGGATGGGGATCGTGTTTATATTCCGATAATAGCGGATGTTATAAATAACGTAGTTAATATATCAGGATCTGTAAAACGGCCAGGAAGCTATAACTTAGAAACGACCCCTACCTTTGCTAGTTTGATTTCAAAAGCAGGATTAAACAATTCAGCTAAAACAGATGTCGTATTTCTCAGAAGAAAAAATATGGACGCTACTGAAGCGCTCATTACGCTGAATGTAGCGCTAGATAAAGAGTTTATTTTGCAAAATGGGGATAAAATTCAGGTGGACGATCTTTCTGAATTTGTAGATCAATCAACCATTACAATAAAAGGGGCGGTCAGAAATCAACTAACGCATCCTTTTGATAGCCGAAGGAATATGACCATCGTGAAGGCCATAGAACTGGCCGGAGGCTTAGAAGCAGATGCTGCAGATCTGGCTTATATTTTAAGAACTAATCCAAGCAATAAGAATAAGAAAGAATATATCAGGGTAAGTCTTGACGATGCATTTTCATTCCCCGACGACAGGTCTAAAAATCCTACACTTGAGCCTAATGATGAATGCCTTATTTTAGATAATACGAGAGCAAGCGAAACTAGATTTATAACCATCAAAGGTGCTGTCAGATATCCAAATGAATTTGAGTATGCTTCAAATTTAGAGGCTTCTGATCTAATTATGTTATCTGGAGGATTTAAGCCAGAGGCATCCTTAATGGTTGATGTCTTTCGATTAATTATCCAATCTGATAATTCGGTCAAGAGCACAAAGGTCGCAAGCCTGTCCTTTAATCAGGACTTAAAGTTGGTCAGCGGAGCAAAACAAGATTTTGTATTAAAGCCAGGGGACGAATTGGTTGCCCGTTCCTTGAATGACTACGAGGCTCAAGCCTTTATCACGATTAATGGGGAAATCAGATCTTCTGGCGAGTATGCTTTACTCGACGATAATGAACGTTTAATGGATATTGTTAACCGCGCTGGTGGTTTTACGAAGCAAGCCTTTCCTGCCGGAATTTCAATTCAAAGAAATAATAGAACATTGATCATTCAAGATCTTGGGAATAATGCCGGTAACCCCATTCTATTGAATGGCGATATTATTTTTGTTCCTAAAAATGAAGATTTGGTTTTCATTGATATGAGACTTACCAAGGCTTCAGAACTTTATGCAGAAAAATATGATAGTACTCTTGTGGGTGTGAAATATCAAGAAGGCAAAAATGCCAAATGGTATTTAGATCAGTTTGCTGGAGGATCTGGTTACAAAGCAGACAAAAAAGATATCTATGTACTTCAGCCGAATGGTTCTTTACAGCGATCACAAAAGAGACTTTTCGGACTCATTTATTCTTATCCTAAGGTTCCTTTGGGTTCGACGGTAGGCTACGGGAAGGACTATGATAGGCTTGATCCAGAGACGGAGTATTTAAGAGATGTACAGCGTCGAGCAAAGGCATTGAAAAAAGGGGTAATTATCAACATCGACAAAGAAGGTACCATAAAAGAAAAACCAGTATCTTCGCAATCAAATAACCAACCTTAGGTATTGTCAAACAATTCTTCAAAAGATAACCCTAGCCGTGATGAACTCTATTACGAAGAGGAATTTACTTTAAAGGATTTAATCCTAAAGATTAAAGAATACCTTCAAGTCTTGTGGTCTTCTAAATTACTTTTACTTATAACCGCACTTGTCTTTGCTGGTATTCTGTTTTATTCTCAATTCAAAAAACCAAATAGTTATACCAGTGGAATGACCTTCATGGTCACAGAGACTGACAATAAAAGCGGTATGCAAACACTTGCTCCTTTTGAGCAATTTCAGTTTGAAGAGGTAAAGGAAAATAAGATTACAGAAATTGCTAGAGCTAGTAGAATCGTACGACAGGTCTTAAGTTCCAAGGTGGATCCTAATAGTCAAGAATTGATATCTGAAAAAATACTTAAAACATATGACCTTGAAGAGGCTTGGGGAGTGAAAGAGGATTTTACTAAAGATGACCAATTAAATAAACTTCACGAGTTCTTGGTAGGGAATAAAATCTCTGGCAGAGCTGGCCTCATGAACATCACCTTTAATAGAGTCACTGATTTATTTACTTTAAAGGTTGTGAGCATTAACCCTGAATTATCAAGTGTTCTTGCGCAAAATTTCTATGATTCTTTATCTGAATTTTATATTGAAAAGACGGTTGGTCGATATCAAAAATCATTCGGAGCTATAGTAAGTCGGGAAGATTCTCTACGAATAGAATTAAATAAAACAGAGAATAATTTAGCCTATTCAGCAGATAGAACACGAGGCGTTGTTTCCAGTGTTGCAAAAGTTAATCAATCTAGAATTCAGCGAAAATTTGAAGATATATCAGAGGAGTACAATGAGGCCAAATCCAATAGGCAAAGGGTTCAGAACATACTTCAGAATGAAACTCCGGACTTCCAAATAATTGATAAAACCTATGCACCGATTGTTAAAAAACCAGCTCCCATGCAGTTCGCTTTTGTGGGCGGAATGTTAGGATTTTTTCTCGCCTCTGGATTTGCACTCTTGAGATACATCATTAAGCAGGCTTTAGCAGCATAAGTGTTAAAATTTAACACTCAATTCCTTAATACAAAAGTTGCATAATACATGGCGCTTTTCGTTTTGCTTGCCGAGTTATAAGAATATATTTGTAGTCAAAACCGATCACAACCATCCAAATGAGTGATATTTCAATATTTAACGCCCTTGTGGATAAATCTAAGGCAATATCAATAACCGGTCTTGGTTATGTAGGATTGCCACTTGCTTTGGAATTTGCTAGGCATTTTAGAGTTATAGGTTTAGATATCAATGATGAAAGGATTCAATTGATGAAAAAGTCTATTGATCCCAGCAATGAACTAGATGCTTCAGCCTTTGATAATACCGAAATAGTGTTTACTTCAAATCCAGATGACTTAGCAAGTGCACACTTTCATATCATCGGTGTTCCTACGGATATTGATCAACATAGAGTTCCGAATCTTACCCCTCTAAAAAAGGCTTCTGAAAACATTGGAAAGATTCTGAAGAAGGGAGACTATGTAGTTTTTGAAAGCACCGTTTATCCGGGCTGTACAGAAGAGGATTGCATTCCGATTATTGAGGAACATTCAGGATTGAAAGCTGGTGTCGATTTCAAATTTGGATATTCACCAGAACGTATCAATCCGGGAGACAAGGAAAGGACCTTAACTAAAATATTAAAAATTGTATCTGGCTGCGATCCTGAATCATTGGCCGAGATTTCAAAAACATATGGACACATCATTGAAGCTGGGGTCTATGAAGCACATTCAGTAAAGGTCGCAGAAGCAGCAAAGGTTATCGAAAATACGCAGAGAGACATTAATATCGCTTTGATGAACGAGCTGTCTATGATTTTTGATAAAATGGATATTGATACCACGCAGGTATTGCAAGCCGCAGGTACCAAGTGGAATTTCCTTAAATTCTTTCCAGGGCTTGTCGGAGGACACTGTATCGGTGTTGATCCGTACTACCTTACGTATAAGGCTAAACAACTGGGCTTTGTGCCTAAAATGATTCTGAGTGGTCGGGGCATCAATGAAGAAGTCCCCTCATTTATAGCTAAACGCTTGGTGCAGAAGCTTTTGGATAAGGGCAAGAATCCTAGTCAGTGTAAGGTATTGGTAAAAGGCATCACCTTTAAAGAGGATGTGACGGACATTAGGAATTCTAAGGTTGTGGATTTAATTCACGAGCTGAAAAATTACTCTATGAATGTTCATATTACAGATCCGCATGCTTCCGCAAATGAAGTGGCACATGAATACCAATTGGAACTTCAAGAAAATTTAGCCTCAGATTATGATGCAATTATTGTAGCTGTGGCACATCAAGAATATAGAGACATGGGATCTGCAGACTTCAAAAATATGTTGTCTGATGATCCTATTTTATTTGATTTAAAGGGAATTCTACCTCAAATTGAGGGGGTAGATTATTGGAGACTATAGTATGAAAATATTAGTTACAGGAGGCGCAGGATTTATTGGTTCCAATCTCGTTGGGACCTTGCTCAAGGATGAAAAAATATCCTTGGTGCGTGTCTTTGATAACTATTCTACAGGTTTTAAAAAGAACATTGCTGCGTATTTCGACCATCCAAAGTTTGAAATGCAGGAGGGGGACATTAGAGATTATGAGGCTTGTCTCAAGGCTTGTACTGATATTGATGTGGTTAGCCATCAGGCAGCAATGGGTTCAGTTCCAAGGTCTATAAAGGATCCTATTACAACCAATGAAATTAATATCTCAGGAACGTTAAATGTATTTGCGGCAGCGAAAGAAAAAGGAATAAAGAAAGTGGTTTATGCTGCATCTTCTTCAACCTACGGGGACGATAAAAATCTACCTAAAACGGAGGAAAGAATTGGAAGACCCTTATCGCCCTACGCGATCACTAAACTTGTCAATGAGTTGTATGCCCAGGTTTTTCATGATTTATACGACATGAACTTTATTGGCCTTCGATATTTTAACGTTTTTGGTCCCAAGCAAGACCCTAATGGAGCCTATGCCGCTGTTATTCCGTTGTTTATGAAAGCAGCCTTGGAAGACAGTCAGCCTAAAATTAATGGGGACGGGAGCTATAGCCGTGATTTCACCTATGTACAAAATGCAGTTCAGGCCAACATAAAGGCGATTAATTCCGATGAAAAGGCCAATAATCAAATCTATAACATCGCCTTTGGACAGAGTACTACCTTAAACGAGTTATGGGCGTTCATTCAGGAGGTGTCATCTTGCAGTAATCCAGCGATTCATGGTCCTAATCGAGCTGGAGATATTCCACATAGCTTAGCTGCGATCTCTAGGGCGCAAGAATTTTTAGGTTATCAGCCGGAATATGATGTAAAACAGGGCCTGCTCGAGGCTTTTGAATGGTATAAAGAAAATTTATAATTTGTTATATATCAGCTGATTGAGACCTCTCCATAAGTTTTTTCCTTATTTTTGAGTAGTTTTTTTACTCAAACTATGATTCATTGATTGAAACGATCATTTCCTCTAAAACACGCGTAAAGTTACTGCTTAAGTTTTTCTTGAATAGCAAGACCAAAGGCTACCTGCGAGGACTGGAAGAAGAGTTTGGAGAATCTTCCAATGCGATCCGTCTTGAACTGAATAAGTTTGAAAAATCGGGCATGTTAAAATCCTTTGTACAAGGAAATAAGAAATTTTTTCAGGCCAATGTAAATCATCCATTGTTCAATGAGATTCATAATCTAATCATCAAGCATATTGGCTTTGATCAGATTATAGAAAATGTGTTAGAAAAGCTAGGAGATATTAATCAGGCCTATGTGCTTGGAGATTTTGCCAAGGGGAAAGATAACCCAGTGATAGATTTAATGTTGATTGGGAACATCAATAAAATTTATCTAGTGGAATTGATTGAGAAAGCGGAAAAAATTATTGATCGTAGGATTCGATACATCATTTACGATCGATTGGAGAATGTTGCTTGGAACTTAGTAGAGATTGATTCATTGTTATTGTGGGATAAGCTGGATTGATTTGGCAATCAATGATTTACATGAAAGCGAAGCGAGATGGTTTGCTGTGTACACAAAATACAAGTGTGAAAAATTTGTGTCGGATCATCTAGGAAGAAAGGATATAGAAAGTTATGTCCCGATCATTAAGAAGACAAAACATTACAGCAGTCGGAAAAAAGAATATGAAATTCCGTTGATCAATTGTTATGTGTTTGTGAAAATAATCAAACAAGAATTTGTGTCAGTGCTTGAGACAGAGTATGTCATGAAGTTCTTGAAAATAGGAAAGGATTTAATTGCAATTCCAGAAGAAGAAATTAATCTTCTGAAAAGAATTGTAGGTGAGATAGATACTGAAATATTAGTATCAGAATTAGATTTTAAAAAGGGGCAGAAAGTAGAAGTGATTGGAGGACATTTGACGGGCATACATGGTGTGCTTGTTGAAGAAAAAAACAATCATTCATTTGTAGTGGAATTACAAAATATTGGAATTGCCTTACAAGTGGATGTGGATAGAAATTTATTGCGACTAGTAAATTAAAACGTAGCTAATTTCTAAAACAATTTATCGAGAAAATCGGAGATTAGGTTCAGACCTATCATCGGCGAAGCCATGTAATATTTAAAAATATAAACTGCATTGATGAATAACATTTCAATGGTTGACTTAAAAAGTCAATATTTAAAAATAAAAGATCAGATAGATCGTGGGATCACAGAAGTTATTGATTCGACGAGATTTATAAAAGGACCGGTGGTTCAGAAATTTGAAGAATCAATGGCAGCATATCTAAGTGTGAAGCATGTGATCGCTTGCGCCAATGGAACAGATGCATTACAGATTGCATTAATGGCCTTAGAGCTAAAGCCAGGCGATGAAGTTATCGTGCCGAGTTTCACCTATGTTGCTACGGCAGAGGTGATTGCCTTGTTAAGATTAAAGCCTGTGATGATAGATGTTGATCCTAAGACTTTTAATGTTACGACGGAGATTATTGAGAAAAGTATAACCCCAAATACAAAGGCAATAGTACCAGTTCATTTATTTGGACAGAATGCCGATATGGAAGGCATCATGAAATTGGCGAAAGCCCACAACATTCATGTCATTGAAGACAATGCTCAATCGATCGGATCAGAATATACTTACAGTGATGGCAGCAAGAAAAAATCTGGAGGCATAGCTGATATAGGAACTACCAGTTTTTTTCCTTCAAAAAATCTAGGATGCTATGGAGACGGTGGAGCTATTTTTACGAATAGCGATGACCTGGCGGAAAAAATTAGAATCATTTCCAATCATGGCCAGTCAAAACAATACTATCATACCGTTATAGGTGTAAATTCTAGACTTGATGCAATTCAGGCAGCGGTGTTAAATGTAAAATTGGAAAAGCTGGATAGTTATTGTGAAGCACGACAGAATCTTGCGGCGGCATATGATTCGGCCTTTGCTGAGATAGAAGACATTGTCACTCCATTCAGACAGCACAATAGTACCCATGTTTTTCATCAATATACGATGATGATAAAGAATGGTAAGCGAGATGAGTTGAGACAGTATCTTAAGGATAGAGACATTCCATCTATGATTTATTATCCTGTGCCATTATATGAGCAAGAAGCCTTTGCTGAATTTTATGATGGAACGAAATTGGAAGTGACAGAGTCTTTATGTAAAGAAGTTCTTTCTTTACCGATGCATACAGAGATGGATGTTGAGACTAAGGATTACATCATAGAAAACGTCCTTCAATTTTTTGCTTAACCAAAGTACAAAGAAGAACTTTCTTTATCAAACCGACCCGCATTTATGAATGAGCCGTTAAGAAATGATGGAGAGGGCAGGGAAAAAAGGAAAGAATAGAGCTTGAATAAATATATCCTTTTAAAAAGAACTTTCTTTATCAAACCGACCCGCATTTATGAATGAACCGTTAAGAAATGATGGAGAGGGCAGGGAAAAAGCTGGAAACTGTATGAGGCTGGTAGCAAGAGATAATGGTAGATGATAAAGGGGTAATTCGTTAAAGTAAAAATCATATCAGCTGAGTTTTTGCAGCTGAGGATAGCCCATCATTTTAGGATCATTTATACAAGCGGTGATTTTTTTTGGTTTTGTTTTTTGCATGGCAGGCAAAAAAGGAAAGAATAATACTTTAGATTAATGTCTAATCAAATAATAAAAAAAGAAGGATACCAATATCACTCTTCAGCTTATGTGGATGAGGGATGTAGGATCGGAGCAGGTACAAAGATATGGCACTTTACGCACATCATGAAAGATTGCACGCTGGGCGAGAATTGCAACATAGGGCAGAATGTGGTCATTTCTCCAAAGGTAACTCTTGGCAATAACGTAAAGGTTCAAAACAACGTATCAATCTACACGGGAGTAATTTGCGAGGATGATGTTTTTCTTGGTCCTTCAATGGTATTTACCAATGTAATTAATCCCCGCAGTGCCGTAAATCGCAAATCCGAGTACATGAAAACAACTGTGCGTCGAGGAGCATCGATCGGTGCGAATGCAACCATCGTTTGTGGCAATGACGTAGGTGCCTATGCTTTTATTGGAGCTGGCACGGTGGTCACAAAAGAGGTACCTGCCTTTGCACTGATGGTCGGCAATCCGGCGCGTCAGATCGGTTGGATGAGTAAGGGAGGAGTAAGATTAGACTTTGACAAGGAGGGTTTTGCTGTGTGCAAGGTAGATGGGGGTCGATATCAAATGGATGGAGATCAACTTGTGGCCTTGTAGGTTGGGATGCTGATTTTCAACGAGTTAATGGATCATTAATATAGACACGATCAATTTCTGGAAGCATTTTCCACCCCTTCTTTGCAAATAGATTTAAGTAGCTTGGATAATAACATAATACTACGACGGGAGCATCTTGATGCAACTCTTTTAAGTCAGAATGCAAAATTGGTGACGTTGCACTGATATATATTTTGCAAATCCTATTTGCTCTACTTTATTCATCGCACACATATGTGCAGAAACCACATCTGCAATATCCACTCTGCGATACAAAGCAATTGATCCAACTTCATGAGTGAAGCTCGACGGTTCAAGATCCAAACCGATTTAGTCTTGCCCTTGATCAACAAATGTACGGGCAACGGCCTCTCCTAAATGCCTATTACTACCTGCCAAAAGAACTTTCATTTGCCTACTTCAAAGCTAATTCCTTTGCGCGGGTCTCAGCTGCTAAGGCGCCCTCGATCAGTGCTTCCTTTAGACCTTTTTCGGCGAAAGTAGCCAGGGCCGCTTCCGTCGTGCCGCCCTTGGAAGCCACCTTGCCAATCCAATCCTCACACGAGAGATCGTTGACGTGAAAAAGTTCGACAGCTCCCATGAATGTCTGCCAGGTGAGCAGCTCAGCCTCAGAGGCTGAAAATCCCATTTTCTCTGCGGCCTCAATTAAGGCTTGCATGTAATAAAATACATAGGCAGGTCCGCTACCGGAAATCGCTGTCGCCGAATCCAGGAGACTTTCTTCCTCCACATAGATCGTCTTCCCAGTGGTATTGAGCAAATTCTGAACGGTCACCAACTCAATGCGCGTCACTAAATCGGTAGACGTGAAGGCAGTCATTCCCATTCCGATCTGCGCAGGAAGATTGGGCATGGCCCGAATGATCTTTTCCACTCCTAGTGCAGTCTTGATCGAAGCCATCGTGATGCCTGCCATGATGGATAGCACCACTTGTTGGTCACTCACTTTGCCCGCAATACCTTTGAAAAGCTCTGGCACGTCTTGCGGCTTCACCGCCAGAATAATCAGGTCTGCCATCTCCAGACAATCTTCCGGCTGCCCATACACTTTGCCCAAATTGAGTTCAGATAACTCCATGGCTTTGTGCGGTGATTTTTCCAAAATCATCATCTCTTCAGCAGTGACGATGCTAGATCGTATAAAACTCTGAGCATACGTCAATCCCATATTGCCCCCTCCTATGATTAAGATCTTCATGAATTACCGTTTAACTTCTGCTTGCTAAAGTATGATCCTCTGGACTAAATCCACTACCATTGTCACCGTCGAAAATTTTGAAATGCAATTGAGTATTGTCATACCGACTCATAATGAGGCCTTAAATTTACCGAAACTGGTAGATCGTTTGCGGGCAGGTTGCCATACCT
>ENA-ORXT01004125-ORXT01004125.1-marine-metagenome-genome-assembly--contig:-NODE-4125-length-15289-cov-59.252432_pt1 | contig 15289 bp, 10 predicted proteins | sample MGYA00237868_ERZ511482 | MGnify/ENA metagenome assembly ERZ511482 | reverse complement strand
CTTTTCAATAGTTTATAGTGACTATTTTAAAACTATTTATTTTAATCAATTCAATTTAAAACTTATAATGGTGGTAGGTCTTTTAGTAATTTCTCTACTTTTTCTTTTGACTTTCTCGGTCTAAAATACTTATGCGTTGGTACATCTTGGAAACTCATACTATTCTGAATGTTGCCTATATCATATCCAATCAATGCTTTTATTATTCTTGCTTTATCTATAGGTTTCCACCCTACTTTAAATAATTTATGAAATCCAATTTCACGGAGCAACCACGTTTTATCTTTACAACTCCAACCATTCTTAGAAGGTTTTATAAATTCCTCATTAGCTTTTACGCCCGTCTTCCTTTCTTCAATAAAATTATCTACAACTTTTCGCCAACTATCCCGGCCCCAATATTTAAGGTGGTAAATTAACTCCTCATTACTTTTGCAGTCAATCAAAAATATATCTTTATCAATATCTTTATCAAATTGATCTAATCTATTTTTTACCTGATCTCTAAAATGAATTTTATCGTAGGTATGGTTTATTACATCGGTCAATATTTCTACCTTATCATAAGAGTACGGACGTTCAGGCCCATTGGACAAATCAAATAACGCTTTGCATGCAAGGGATTTACTAAATGGGTTTGGCGAATTAAATGCTAATTGATATAAAAGAGATTCGTTAAATGGTTTTGGCTTACCTACTTCTTTTTCTATAAATCCATTATCTGTAAATTCGCCTATTGTTACGATCTTATGGGGGTTTACATCTGGATTTTCTATTAATTCGTGAATACGTTCTAAATCGTTTTTTTCATTTAAAGCCCAATATAACCGGGCGTCTAAATCAGTAAACAAAAAAGCTTTATCCCAAATATCCTTAGATATATTTTCTATTTTTTCCATGTTCTATTTTTCTATTTATTGGATTATATTACTTTGCAATTCTCATAAAATCACCAGCTTTGCGCCAATGCTCTAAAATCAGTTGGGCGTGTTCTTCGCTAGTCAGCTTTAAATATTTCATAAAGCTAGTTTCCGTTTTGTGTCCAGTGATAGACATTATTAAGATAGGAGAAAGACCGTTTTTAAAAGCATTGGTAGCGAATGACCTACGGGCCGTATGGGTAGATACTAATTTATATTTCGGGCTTACATTTGTTATTCGTTCACCACCTTTGGTAATTCTGGTTTTGATAGGTTCTTTAATTTCGGCCAATTCGCAAATATCTTTTATTGCAGTATTAAGCCCGGCATTTGATAATTTTGGTAGACTGTTATCGTACTTACTTAATATCTCTTTTACAATCACATTCATAGGGATCACAACCCGGCCACCTGTTTTTTTTTGCTCAATGGTCAAGGTGCTAGCCTTAATATCATCCGGGGAAATATTGGTAAAATCAGAAAATCGTAAACCAGTACAACAACCAACCATAAATAAATCACGTGCTTTGTCTAATCCCAGATTATCAGTTAAATCCAATTTGTAGATAGTGGTTAGTTCTTCAACCGATAAATAAACATTGTCGCTGTCTTCTTTGGGTACTTTGAATTTTGAAGATTTAAAAGCTAAATTTTTATTTATTCCTTTTTCCGTGGCAGCGTTAAGGAAAGTTTTTAGCGTTTTGATATGCTTACCAATAGTATTTAGGGCGTACTCTTCTTTTTGCAACCACAAAATAAAGTCCTCATAAAAATCTAAATCAATCGTTTCAAAGTTTACCTTTCTCTTCTGAGTACTGTCATATTCAATTAATAAATTTTGAGTTACCCGGTAATCCTGAATAGTTCTTTTTGATTTCTTTCTACCAATATTAATATTTACCACCGTTTCGGCCCGTTCGATAAAATTCTCAATAAAGGAAAAAAGATTATGATTATCCGGTTTTACTTTTCCGGTGTATATCTCTAAATGTTGCCGTACTATTTTAGGGGTTAGTTCGTCTTTTGTTTGCAATATCTGACTAGCGAACCGTTTTACCTCGGCCCTCAAATCATTGATAAGGTTATTTATATTGTGACGGTTCGGAACGTTGAAAGTATTTTTTACTGATTCATTTTTATTATTCCAGTACTTTGGATTGACCTTAAAACCAATAGAGTAAACCAATTTTTGGTTTTTGTGCCTGAATACTAAATAAATGGATTGTTCCTTTTGGGGGTCGGTGCTACGAAGGTTAAATTTTACCGTTGCCATGTTGATAGGTTTATATTACGAAATATCTTACTTAGCAAATATAAGGTAAATCCGGCAACGTTTCCGGTTTGTTGCCGTTTTTTTATATAACTATACTTATTCTATCTTACAACATCTTGTTTTATTAGTGTATTTTTACTATTTGAAATCTTATAAAATTGATGGTTTAAATATGAAACATATTGTTTTAGTAATATGCAGATTAGTCCCGTCCAGACCGCATAAGCCGCTCAAGGAAACTTGAGTGGCTTTCGTGTTTTTGGGAGGTTGGGGTTTCTTGAAATGAGACAACAGGAATTTACTTTCTAAATCCGTTATAAATAAGCAATAGTACCACAAGAAAAAGAATTTACTTTTAAAAAGTTTTTTATATTGAGTAAAAATTAAAATGACTATTGATGAATTAAAGCAATTAAAGGAGTCTGAAGACAATGTAGAATTCAAATCTGCTAGAAACAACTATCCTGTTAAAGGAGGGAAACGATCTGATCCAAAAGATAGAAGAAAATGCATTACAGGGTATGTTATAGCTCTTTGCAATGAAGGAGGTGGTAAACTTGTTTTAGGTATAGCTGATAAATACCCACATGAAGTGGTAGGCTCAACTGTTGCCGAAGGATTAGAAGGAGCTTTAGAAGATGAGATTTACAATGAAACAGGAATAAGGGTAAATAATAAACCTTTATATGATCAGGATAATAAAAGGGTTTTGATTATAAATGTACCTTGCCGTCCTATAGGAAAGATCATGAAGTTTGAAGGTGTCGGGTTAATGAGAATTGGAGATAGTCTAAGAGAAATGTCAGATGAGGAAACATATAAGATTCTTAGTGAAAGAGAGCCTGATTTTTCTGCCAAAATTTGTCAAGACATTGCATTATCTGATATAGATGAAAAGGCTATAGAACATTATAAGAAGCAATATTCAGCAAAAAGCAAAAATCAATCATTTCTTACATTAAATTCAAGGCAGGTGTTATCTGACTTAGATTTACTTAAAGACAATAAACTTACATATGCAGCTTTGATTCTTTTTGGTAAAGAAAAGTCAATAAAAAATCATCTTCCTCAATCTTCTATTTTTTTAGAATATAGATCAGATGAAGCATCTATTACTTTCAATACTAGAGACTACTTTATTGGGCCATTAATATTAACAGTTGAAAGGCTTTGGGAAAAAATAAATGCAAGAAATGGAAAAGTTCAAATCCAACAAGGAATCTATAGATATGAAGTACCACAACTTAACCAAGAAGTAACAAGGGAAGGAATTCTAAACGCCCTAACCCATAGAGATTATAGTATGAATAGTGAGGTTTTAATAAAACAATATCCTTCCAAATTAATAATTACTAACCCCGGTAGTTTTCCTCATGGAGTCACTATTGATAATATATTAACAGTCAATAGTACTCCAAGAAATAGATTAATTGCAGATATTTTCTTAAAAGCTGGATTGGTAGAAAGGTCTGGTCAGGGGGTTGATAAGATATTTTATCAATGCATTGCCGAAGCAAAAGATTTACCTAACTATACAGATTCTGATTCATTCAAAGTTACTTTAATTCTTTCAACATTAGTAAGAGATCCTGCCTTTGTTCTTTTTATCAATGACTACCAATCAAAGTCAAATAATAAAAAGCTTGGTATCATGGAAATATTAACATTGAATCAAATTAGAGAGGGACAGACGAGAGATGAAATGGATGAAGCGATTGTAAGAGATTTAATTAGTTTTGGACTAGTTGAAAAAATTGGCAAGACAAGTAATTTAAGATATATTCTTTCTAAGAATTACTTTAGGTTCACAGATCAAAGAGGAAAATATTCAATCCAACTTGATCTAAGTGAGGAAAGAATCTTATTTGTTATAATAGATCATTTGAAAAATTTTAAGACAGCAAAAATGAATGATTTGATTGTATTATTTGATAATAAATTAACACGGAGTCAAATTCTTTATAGGCTGAAAAAATTCTTAAAGAATAGAATTTTAGAAAAGACTGGTACAAGAAAAAGTGCTACTTATTCTATAAGTAAAGGCTACGTTGAATCTGAGGAAATTTTAGAAAAAGCTGTAAAAATAGGAATGGAACAAATGATAAAAGATGCGAAAAAATCAATAGAACAAGAAAAAGAAGAAGAATAATCATTTTATAAGTTAGTCTTTTTAATCATTCAGAAAGTATTCAGAAAGTATTCAAAAAGTATTCAGAAAGTATTCAGAAAGTATAAAACAGCATAAAACATACTTATAATTAACTGATAGTCAACCTATTAATGAATTTCACTTGAGTAAACAAGTTGTGCATAAATTGTGCATAAACTGCAAATAATTATATAGAAACTGCAAATTAAATATGTAAGATCACTTATAATAAAAGCCTATTAAAAGGCTTCCCATCCCTATTTTTTGTACAAAATTCCCCACAAAACACCTCAACCACTCCTAACTACCTGATTATCAGCTAAAAATAAAAAATCCGATCAGTCCCGTCCAGACCGCATAAGCCGCTCAAGGAAACTTGAGTGGCTTTCGTGTTTTTAATACGAAAATATACTTTGATAAATCAACCTACCTTCCACTATAGATTTGCATACCTGCGCAGATTCGAATTCCTTCTCCCTCTATTCTAAAAATAAATCCTCCATCCACTTTGTTCTGCAAAAATTATACATTCACAAATACCTTTTTTATCTTGTAAAGATTAAGGAATCTACTGAAAAAGTCTCAAATTGAACAAACTAACATTATGGATTATAAAGATTTTGAGCAAACTACGGCGGATGCCAGCATTTTGGCCAGAGGGAAAAGTTATTTTGATGGCAAAGCAGTGAGCGATTTAGAAAAAGCAAACGGACAATGGATTGCTTATGTTAATGGAACCGATCGGTATACGGTGATTATAAACGGGATCAGGAAAATTAAGGGTTGGGACTGTGACTGTCCTTACGATGGAGGTCCGGTATGCAAGCATGTGATCGCTGTCTTGTACGCTATAAGAGACGAAAAATCCAAGCCTACAAAATTAAAAAAATCGCCCAAAAATGTGGTAGATCAAATTTTTACTAAAGTATCAGAAAAGGAGTTGCTTGCGTTTTTTCGTAAAAATTTACGTGCTTACAAAGGACTTAAACAAGATTTGTTTTCTGAATTTATGGAATATGTTGAAGTGACTGAAGGAACAGATAAATATTCCGAGACGGTTAAAAATATTATTCAGTCCGCCGGAAATAAAAAATACGGGTTTATAGATTACAAAGAAAGCAGGAGGCTCGCCCAAAAACTTAATAAGGTTGTAATGAAAACGCAGCAGTTTTTACGACAGAAAAACTATGTGGATACGCTGGCTATTTGCAAATCTATCATGATCGAAATTCCAAACTTATTGGATGAGGCGGATGATTCGGGCGGTTACTTACAGGATACGCTTTATTCGGCTTATTCCACCATTGAAACATTATTCGAGGCTCCGATTGCACCCATTTTTAGAGACATGATCTTTGGTGTACTTCATGAGATTTTACAAAAAGACAAAAATAATACCGCTGATGTCCGCTATAATATTTTAGATATCCTGGTGGACAAGGAATGGGAGAATGCCCAATATCAGCAATTGGTTGATTACCTCAAGGACACGCTGGATAATCTGAAGGAGGAATACGCAGAATATTATCAGGAAACCTATCTTACTTATCTTTCTACTATCTACCAAAAAATGGAGGCGTCCAAAGCTTTACAAATATTAGAAAATAAATACCTTCACTTTGTTGAGATAAGAAAAAATGTAGTAAATCGTTTGATACAAGGAGAAGATTACCAGCAAGCCCAGAAATTAATATTGGAGGGAATAGAAATTGCAAAAGAAAAAAATCACCCTGGTACTATTTATAAATGGAAGAATAGCCTTCTCAAAATAAGTAATCTGCAAGGGGACATAGCAACCCAGCGAGCTTTACTGAAAGAACAATACCTGGATGGTGGGTTTAATCAAAAGAACGAATGCTTACTTGATTTTAAAGCAACTTATTCGGCTAAAGAATGGATAGAAGTAAGGTCGTCCTTAATAAAATTGTTTAATAACCCAGGAAAATCAAAAAAAGGACAACATACTGTTTACAAATATCAAAACCTGTTGGCCAACCTTTACATCGCCGAGAAAATGTGGAAAGAACTACTTACATTTATTAAAACCAAGTCGTTAAATAGTTCTACCAAAGTGCAGCTGGCTTGCCACCTGGAAGATCATTATCCAAAAGAAGTTTTAACAATCTATACAGCATATGCGAGAGAGCTGGGCGACGATAGTAGATCAAGATCAGGTTACAAAAAAGTCACCAACTTTCTCACAAGCATGTTGCGATTAAAAGGAAGTGAATCAGTTGTGAACGAGCTAATCCAGGAGTTTAAAACCAAATATCATACTCGACCAGCCATGTTGGACGAACTACGAAAAATACTATGAGTAAAGAAATTAGCAAAAGCCCCGAGATGCTTCAGAAAGAAGCGCGCATCAAAGAATTGCACCAGCAAATCAAGAAGCAACGTACGACGCTCAAAAGACTACAGACGCGTTTGAAAAATACTAAACAGGAAATTACAGATATACAGCGAGAGGTAAGCAGTAATGTCTCAAGAAGTATGGAAAAAACGGATGCTATCCACCTGGAAATTATGGAATTATTAAAGGCTTGTAAAAAGTTGAAAGGGATCAAGAAAGCAGATGAAGAGCAGATCGATATGCTGATCGACGAAATGCAGGAAATGAAAGAAAATGATGAGTTTGAAAATTTTCGTAGAAATAAAGCAGCTGAAGAGGATCCTGAATTTGAGGAAGAGCAACGCGCAAAAATGCACGATATATTTCAACAATTTCAGGTAAAACCTGATGAGAAAGAACAGCGAAATATTCGCAAAATATTTATTACACTCTCTACTAATTTCCATCCTGATAAAGCCCGGAATGACAAAGAACAAAAAGACTACCATTCGCTGATGCAGCAAATCAACGAAGCGTACCAGTCGGGAGATATTGATAAATTACTGGAACTGGAAAAAATATATTTAAGTGATAAAATAGTCGATTTTACGGGTAAAGCTGTAACGGTAGATATGCTGACCCAAGAGATAGAACGACTTACACGCGATCTGAATTTTATCAAAAATCAGGCTAAACGAATCAGTTCAGAAATAAAATCACTCCGTAAATCCGAACTTGGAAATATACTTACCGAGATAAACCGAGCGGAAAAATTCGGGATGGGCGTAGAAAATATAACAGAAGACCTGGATGAAAATCTAAAGCGTCTGACGGACCTGCGGGACTGCCTCCGGCAATGCATTAAAAAAGGAAATTTGGATCCTATGAAAGAAATGGTCGAAGCAGAAATGGCACAGTTCCCAATGGATATGTTGGCAGATCTGGGTATGGACATGGATCAAATTTCTTCGGTGAAAGGAATATTCGAAGACATGTTTGACGATGATATGTTTGACGATGATATGTTTGACGATGAAGAAGAAGACATCAGACCTGTCTTAAATCCTAAATTTCCGATCGGAACTTCGGTTCAGATAAAAAAATCGGTACGCTATCCGTTTGCCACCGAATTGAACCTCAAGGGATGGCAAGGGCGCATTGTTAACGTTTATGAAGTGGAAAAAAAGGTAATTTATTCGTTTCAATTCGATAGTATTGCCTTAAAGGCGTTGCCTAAAATCTTACTGAATGGAATCATAGATCTTGGAGAAGATTTTGGAATTATAACGGTAAATGTCGACGACCTTAAAAAAACAAGTCCACGAGATACGGTAGTGGAAACGGCGCGTACTTATCGTACGATTTTGCATCGTAGACAATGGAATGATTTAACCAAAAAAGACGAAGCTCTGCTACAGAAAATTATGCTGAATTTTCCAGAAAAATCAGATCATGAAAACTGGGAAATCTGGTTAAAGGAAAACATAAAATTTCCCTTTACCGGAAAAAGCAGAGGATACTATAATAACCGAGAGGGAGCCATCCTGAAAGTGACTGGAATATATGGCTGGAACGAGGATGTCGGATTATTGATTTCTGTAAATAGAGGTGGTATTTCGATGGACCATCCGCTTATTGATATCGAGAGCAGGGGTAAAAACAAGCATGATTTTGATATTTACCACGAATGGTGTGCGATGACTTATGGTTTGTAAATTAAAGTTATTACTCTTTAACAAATGAGCGTGCTTTGTAAGGAACGAGGTATAAATAAAATAGCCAATAGCCAATAGCTAGTGCGCCAGGCACTAAGTAAAAGGTACTATGGGCGATGTTATTTTTAGGTTGGCCAAGGCAGAAAATCCGGAGTTATGCCGTAGCATAATGAGGAATTTTTTAACGCAGGCCAGCCTAAAAAGAACGAGATCCATAGTATGGATTATTTAGTTCCTGGGGCACTAGGGTAACAAATCCGCCGTAAAACTCAACGGTAGCAAATCTTTAATCGAGTTGCAAACGTAAATATCCCCCGTCTCCCCCTGCATGATAATCTTGATATTTTCACCATAGCGCTGTTCTACCTCAAAGATCGCTTGCCGACAACTTCCACAAGGACTCACCGGACGGCTAATCAGGTCTTCTGTTTTGACCGTAACAGCCATGGCCACCACCGGGCTTTTCGGATAACGACTCGCTGCTACCGATAGTGCCGTTCGTTCCGCACAAAGTCCCGTGGGATAGGCCGCATTTTCCTGATTACTACCAGGTAGACATTTTCCATTTTGCAGGCGAACTGCCGCTCCCACGCAAAAGCGGGAATAAGGAGCCCAGGCGTCTTTTGTAGCCCTGTGAGCCATTGCCAATATCTTCTGGTCTTCTGATGCCAGTTCTTCAATATGATGATAAACTTGAATGGTGGTCTTGAGCGTGAGTTTCTTCATTTTTTCTAGGTTTTACGTAAAATATAATATTTGTTTGACTTTCGGAATATTTTTATTAAAATTTTCTTTTAGAATGATAGTCTTAAATCTATGCTAATCAGTTATTTAAAGCATATTTGCAAGGTAATAGTTTAATTCAATCGAGAAGACCGACCACGCGTGGTCGCATTATTTTTTGAAGAGCAAGATTAAGGAGCTTGGTTGCTTTGTTACAAATCAAGGTGCTAAAAACGGAGTTATGCCGTAGCTATAATGCGTTTCTCACTAACCCTGCCCGATCTGACAATCGGTCCGGCGGGGCAGCGTAGTAGCAAAAAAAGCAGTCAAAAGTGTAAAGTTATTCTTTTATTGATCCTTATTTCTTTCCTAAAAAATTATTATTTTACCGGCCTAATGATAGAAGCTATCAGTTGGGTAACCAACTGAATATTTTCTTAGTCTAGGGAACCGTTTCTTAGGAATGAGGTATTAATAAATTAAGAATGGCGATTAAATAGATTGAGATAAAAAGCGAAATTTTTTATACAGAAATAATTAACTAGTGAAGAAATTAAACCACATCCTCATCATCGGAGCCGGACGCTCTGCTACTGATTTGATTGATTATGTTTTACAAAAAGCAAAACAACACAATTGGTCCGTGACCGTCGCAGATGCAGATCCTGGATTAGCTTCTAAAAAAATAAGGAATCATCCCAATGGCCGTGCCGCTTGGTTGGACGTGACTAAAAATAATGACCGACACGATTTAATCGACCGGGCAGACCTGGTGGTATCACTGTTGCCTGCGCATCTGCACATCGAAGTCGCCCACGATTGTATCCGTTTGAAAAAACATTTAATCACCGCCTCATATGTCTCAAAGGAGATGTATCGGTTGGGTGACGAAGCACGAAATCGAGAGCTGATTTTTATGGGCGAGATGGGACTCGACCCTGGAATTGACCACATGTCCGCCATGCAGAAAATTGACGAGATTAAAGAAATGGGCGGAGAGTTGATTAGTTTTAAATCTTATACCGGAGGTCTCATTGCTCCAGAAAATGACTCCAATCCCTGGAACTATAAATTTACCTGGAATCCCCGCAATGTCGTCCTCGCCGGACAAGGCACCGCGCAGTATCTGGAAGGCGGAAAATATAAATACATTCCGTACAGTCGACTTTTTCAAAATTACTGGAATGTAAATATCGAAGGAATGGGGGCTTACGAAATGTACGCCAACCGAGACTCTTTGTTATATCGTAAAAATTATGGACTTGATAAAATACCAACGCTTATTCGTGGAACGCTTCGCAATGTAGGTTTTTGTGATGCGTGGAATGCATTGATCAAGATAGGTTTAACAGATAGCTCTTTTCCGATTCTGGAATCTAAAAACCTAAGTTACCTTGGCCTGATGGAGGCCTATCTGGGGTCTGCACCCCGATCGGGTAGTGTTAAAGAAGGAATTGCTGATTTTCTGGAAGAAGAACCAGAATCAGAGGTAATGAAAAAAATAGAATGGTTGGGGCTTTTTAGAAAGAAAAGGATTAAACTGGAAAGAGCAACACCCGCTTTAATTTTAGAAAATCTATTGTTGAAAAAATGGAAGCTCGCACCTGGTGACAAGGACATGATTATCATGCAACACGAATTTGAATATAAATTGAAAAATAAAAATAAAAAATTGATTTCCACCCTCGTCATGAAAGGAGAGGACGAATACCATACGGCCATGTCCCGTCTTGTTGGCGTTCCACTTGGAATTTTTGTCAAACAAGTGATGCTTGGTAAAATAACCCAGACTGGCGTAAATATTCCCGTAGTAAAAGAAGTATACGAACCGGTTCTAAAAGAATTAGAAGAATTTGGCGTCGTCTTCCGGGAACGATTGATAGATCTGGATTGATCTGGTTTTATGCTGTTAACATTCCTAATGCAAATTAGCAAATCCGAAGATACCATTGGCTTACAGTTGGGTAACAAGGATGCTGTGCAATCTGAAAATTTATTGTGAAATTTTTTTATATGTTTTCGGACTGATCCCAGATCCTGTCACGTCTTTAGCGTGAGAATTGAACACCCTGACTTACAATTTATCGTATAGTCAATACTTTTAAAATTATCTAACCATTTAAAACTATTGTAATGAAGTATATTTTATCGCTCGATCAGGGAACCACCAGTTCCCGCGCCATTATTTTTAACAAAGCAGCCGAAATAAAAAGCGTCGCTCAGGAAGAATTTACACAGTTCTTTCCACAGCCAGGTTGGGTAGAGCACGATGCAATGGAAATTTGGAAATGTCAAATGAAAGTAGCCAGGCAAGCGATAAAAAAACTCAGAATTAAAGCAAAAGATATTGCTGCCATTGGCATTACCAACCAAAGGGAAACAACCTTGGTCTGGGATAAGGAAACGGGTATGCCAATTCATCCCGCCATCGTATGGCAGGATCGCCGTACGGCCAGTATTTGTGATAAACTGAAAAAGAAAGGCTTAACCAATTACGTACGAAAAAATACCGGTTTGGTCATCGATGCCTACTTCTCTGGAACAAAGATAAAGTGGATACTCGACAACGTAAAGGGTGCTCGTAAGCGCGCCCAAAAAGGAGAATTACTCTTCGGAACTATCGACTCCTGGCTGGTTTATAAACTGACGGGTGGCAAGGTACACATCACCGATTATACCAATGCTTCCCGGACCATGATTTACAATATTAAAAACCTGGAATGGGATAAAAAACTACTGGAAGCGCTGGATATTCCCGAAGCGATGTTACCGGAAGTAAAGGATTCCAGTAGCGTATACGGTCATACGGATGCTAATCTATTCGGCGCCGAGATTCCGATTGCAGGCATTGCTGGAGATCAGCACGCGGCGCTATTCGGCCAGGCTTGCTACAAAAAAGGAATGGCCAAGAACACTTACGGAACAGGTTGCTTTATGCTAATGAATACAGGGGATGAAATGATAACTTCCAAGGCCGGATTGTTGACGACGATTGCCTGGGGTCTGGATGGAAAAGTGACCTACGCACTCGAAGGTTCTGTCTTTATTGCCGGTGCAGCCATTCAATGGTTACGGGACGGATTGAAGATTATTGACGAAAGTCCTGATTCGGAATATTATGCGATGAAGGTAGAGGATACGGGTGGGGTATATGTCGTTCCTGCCTTTGCTGGATTGGGTGCGCCATACTGGGATATGTACGCACGAGGTGCAATTTACGGTTTGACACGCGGCACAAATAAAGCGCACCTGGTGCGCGCTACTTTAGAGTCGCTCGCTTATCAAACCCGAGATGTACTCGATGCGATGAAGAAAGATTCTAAAGTAAACTTAACGACCCTGAGAGTAGATGGTGGTGCTTCAGCCAACGACTTGCTTATGCATTTTCAAGCGGATATTTTGGGTACAACTGTTCAACGACCAAAAATAATTGAAACAACAGCTTTGGGGGCTGCTTATCTGGCTGGCCTGGCGGTAGGTTACTGGAAAAAAAGCGAGATCAGTAAAAATTGGAAAATCGACGAATCTTTCGAACCGGAAATGGAGGAGAAAGAACGTAAAAAATTATATAAAGGATGGCAAGAGGCCGTGAAAAGGACGATGAGTTAACGCCACTTTCTCTGCGGTTATTTTCTTACGTAATCTCAGCGAGATCACCATATGTTAGGTTAACCAGGATTTCGTATCGAAGGTTTCTGTGCAAGCTAAAAATTTCTTATGCAGTTTATTACGTTTTTTCGGACTGATCCCAGAGGGATCACATTATGTTAGCCGAGATTCGAGGCCCGCAGTCGTTCGATCCCAGAGGGATCGCATTATTTTCTGAAGAGCAAGTTGTCAAATGAATTTATCTAATTGAAATAAATTATCATAAAAATGCAGAGGTTTTTTCAGCTGATTGAAAACCCTAGCAAGCAGCAAGCAGCAAGCAGCAAAAAGCTATGTTTATCAACATTCCTTAATAAAGAATATGCTAAAAACAATAACGGTCGCAGAATGGCTGGAGAAAAAAGAAGCGGGTCGTATATTGCTGGACGTCCGGACGCCTGCCGAATTTGAAAAAGGTCATATTCCCGGCGCCAAATCTTTTCCATTATTTTCTAATGAAGAAAGAATAAAAGTTGGGACCTTGTATAAAAAGGTAAGCCCGGAATCCGCCCTGTTAAAAGGGCTGGATTTTGTCGGTCCGAAAATGTCTGGTTTTATCAAGTGGGCTAGAAAACTCTCACCAAAAAGAAAAGTGTGTCTACATTGTTGGCGCGGTGGAAAACGGAGTGGAAGTCTCAGCTGGTTGCTATCCATGGCGGGTTTTGACGTACAGGTGATTCAGGGTGGCTATAAAAAATATCGACAGACTCAGCGGCAAAATTTAGTCGATAAACCGTACCAGTTCTATGTGCTTGGAGGACGAACGGGCTGTGGAAAAACTGCCATATTACACGCTATTGCGAAGCAAGAACAAATGATCGATCTCGAAGGATTGGCCAATCATAAAGGTTCTGCTTTTGGTGGACTGGGTGAACTGCCGCAGCCAAGCGTCGAGCAGTTTGAAAACAATCTTTTACTTGAAGTTGCCAAACAGGATGTCTCCAAAAGGATCTGGCTCGAAAACGAATCTAAAAGTATCGGTCGTATTTTTCTTCCAGAAACTTTTTGGACAAAAATGAAAGAAGCACCGTTGATTAACGTGGAGCGCAGCTTCGACGAACGGGTACAAATTCTGGTAGATGTTTATGCTGGATATAATCCCGCAGGGTTAAAAAAGTCCTTTAACAACATTGCAAAAAGACTCGGTGGACAGCATGTTAAAACCGCGATGGAAGCATTGGATAACAACGATTTTTCTACCGCAGCTGCCATCGCTCTTCGCTATTATGACAAAGCTTATCAATACATGCTGGAAAATAACCCAAGCCCAAATATTGTGATCTTAAACGTAGAAGGTTTGAATGCCACCGAGGCAGCCGAAAAAGTGCGGAACGCTGCGGGGTGAATTCATTCCTAAACAACTTCTCTATTAACAAATACTAAAAAAAATACCATGAGTAACGAAACGGAAAATACAAATTATAAACTAACAGAATATTCTCACGGAGCCGGATGTGGTTGTAAGATTGCCCCGCAGGTGCTGGATGAAATATTAAAAACGGAAGGTGTAAAAGAAACTTTTCCCAATTTGTTAGTTGGAAATCAGGAACGCGACGATGCGGCAGTTTTTGACCTGGGAGATGGTACGGCGGTGGTGAGTACCACCGATTTCTTTATGCCGATCGTAGATGATGCCCACGATTTTGGGCGGATTGCTTCGGTAAATGCGATCAGTGATATTTACGCGATGGGAGCAACCCCTTTGGTAGCCATCGCTATTCTGGGTTGGCCAATTGATAAATTACCCGCCGAGGTAGCCAATCAGGTAATCGAGGGGGCCCGCGCTGCTTGTGCTGCGGCCGGTATAGCATTGGCCGGAGGTCATAGTATCGACAGTCCCGAACCAATATTTGGTCTCGCAGTTACGGGAAAAGTAGCGATCGAAAATTTAAAAAAGAACGGTGGAGCCACGGAATCTTGTCAATTGTTTTTGACGAAAGGTTTGGGCGTAGGCATTCTTTCTACTGCACAAAAAAAGAAGATTTTGCTGCCAGAACACGCTACCATGGGCCGGGATAGTATGGTAAAGTTAAATAAAATAGGAGAAGTGTTTGCAAAAATGCCTGCCGTCAAAGCAATGACCGATGTAACAGGTTTTGGTCTGATGGGCCATCTGACGGAGATGTGTGCGGCCAGCAATTTAACCGCCGTGATAGATTTTAGTAAAGTACCCTATCTGGATCGCGAGGTGATCGACTATTATATTGGAAAAGGAAGTATGCCCGGTGGTACCAAAAGAAATTTTGCGAGCTATGGCCATAAATTAGCTCCTCTAACGGATTACCAACGCAGCATTCTCTGTGATCCGCAGACGAGTGGTGGACTACTTGTGGCCGTGGAAAGTGCTGGAATAGAAGCCTTTTTGGAGACGTCGCGCGAACTTGAATTTGAACTGGAATCAATTGGTAAGTTTGAAAGACAGGGGGAGCATTTGGTGCGGGTGGTCTAGTGTTAGTGCCTTCGGCATTAAATAACTGGGCATATTGATCAACGTAGGAACAAGGCATTGCCTTGTTCCTACGTTGATCT
>ENA-ORXT01004124-ORXT01004124.1-marine-metagenome-genome-assembly--contig:-NODE-4124-length-15294-cov-10.218900_pt1 | contig 15294 bp, 12 predicted proteins | sample MGYA00237868_ERZ511482 | MGnify/ENA metagenome assembly ERZ511482 | reverse complement strand
GCACCGACCATATCTAGGAGAATTCCAAAGCGCGCGGTATAGTTTGGAATATGTGGATTCTTTCCCCAATGTTGAGAACCAAGGCACCATGTTTCTGCATTGGCTATCGCCTGCGCTTCATTCTGCGGTGCATCACTACTGCTGCCATTGTCTTCTGCATCGAATAGGATAATATCTACTCCAATATCAATTCCGTTTTCTCCAATAAGTCTTGCGATTTCTAGTAATACGCCTACCCCAGAGCCTCCATCATCCGCACCATCTATGGGTTTCTTTTGAAGTGTAGCATCGTCATCTGCGTCACCAATATGGCGTGTATCCCAGTGGGCAGCAAGCAATACCCTTTCAGTAGATTCAGGATTGTATTGTGCAATGATGTTGGTGCCATTGTAAGTAACCCCATAATAAGCCTCCGCAGTAAAATCTTGCTCGATTACATTTGCTTTATAAGACTTAAGTTTATTTACCAGCCAATTTTTGCAAGCAGTATGCCCTGGGCTATTAGGCACTCTAGTACCAAAAGAAACCTGCTTTTGAATATGTGCATAAGCAGAATCTTGTTCAAACTTAGGAATCTTTCTCTGATTGGCTTGGGGTTTTCTCTCGGTAGTCTTTACCGTAGGCGTATTCTTAGTTGGTGGTTCAGGATTGCACTGAAAAACCAAGACTGAAAATACAGAAAGCGTAATAGCTTTCAAAAGTATGCTACAAAATTTATTCATATTCGTTTTAGCTTTTAGACCAGCTGGTTCCTTCTTTGCCGTCTTTCAATTGTATTTTTAACTCTGCGAGCGTATCTCTTATTTTATCAGAGGTACCCCAATCTTTATTTTCTCTCGCCGACTTTCGGATATCGATGACTAAGTTCATTACCCCGTCCATACTGCTATTGCCATTGGAAGAACCTTCTTGTTCGTCCATCAATCCAAATATAGTAAAAATGAAATCGGTGAACGTTTCTTTCAGCCTATCTAATGTATCCGATGTCAAATCATCGAGAGATAAGTGCCCTTCATTTAGTCCGTTGATTTTGGGAACCAATTCGAATAAGCGAGCCATTGCCATTGGTGTATTGAAGTCGTGGCTCATTTCTTTATGGGTATTCTCAATTAACTGATTTATCGCTTTATCTAAATCATTGGCTGCACCAGCTCCAGTATGTTCTAGATTTTGCAAAATCTTGAACGCCTCCATCAAACGCCGATAACCTTTTTCTGCAGCGATTAAAGCCGCATCAGTTAAATCAAGGGTACTCTTATAATGAGATTGTAACATAAAAAAACGAATCGCCATGGGGCTAAACCCTTTAGAAATATTTGGATTCGCACCAGTGAATAACTCTTCTGGAGTAATAGAATTACTTACGCCTGTTTCTGGATCAATGGACTTAGACATCTTCTTGCCATTCATCAATAGCATGTTGGTATGTAACCAGTAGTTGGCGGGTTGACATCCGCAGGCTCCAAAATTTTGAGCAATCTCATTTTCGTGATGCGGAAATTTTAAATCATTTCCACCACCGTGTATGTCGAATGTCTTTCCAAGATATTTCGTGCTCATAGCAGAGCACTCCAAGTGCCAACCAGGAAACCCTACTGACCAGGGTGAATTCCAACGCATGATATGACTCTCATCTGCCTTAATCCAGATCGCAAAATCTGCTGGATTATTTTTTTCACTTTGATTATTTAGCGCACGCGTTTCTGTTAATAAGTCTTCTAAAATACGACCAGATAACTTTCCGTAGACCTCTTTGTCATTGGCAAATTTCATGGTATCGAAATAGATAGATCCATTTTTCTCATATCCATACCCATTGTCAATGATGGATTGTACCATTTCTATTTGCTCTATAATATGACCTGTCGCACGGGGTTCTATGCTTGGTGGCTGCACATTAAAAATACGCATCATATCATGAAATCCAAGCGTGTATTGCTGAACTACTTCCATGGGTTCAAGCTGCTCTAAACGTGCCTTCTTAGAAATTTTATCTTCCGCTCCTGTATCTACATCCCCTTCCAGGTGTCCAACATCCGTGATGTTACGAACGTACCTTACTTTGTAGCCAATGAATTTTAAATAGCGATAAATCACATCAAAGCTTACAAAGGTGCGACAGTTGCCTAGATGCACATCACTATATACTGTAGGTCCACATACATACATACCTATATATCCCTCTGTAATAGGAACAAACTTCTCCTTCTTGCCACTCAGTGTATTATGTAAAACCAAATCTCTAATCATATCTGCAAAAGTAAATTAATTTATATAGAAAATCAGCAGAGTAGCTACTGATCTGATACTCCGCTTAGGCTTAAATGACAAACTATAGGATAATGATCCGAAAAGTCAACTTTCGGGCTTTCATAACTGGTAAATTTTATGTCTTGGCTCCCCAATATATAATCTATTCTCAAGCCAGGTATATTTCCTGCGTAGGTCATACCGAGTCCATTGCCTTTTTTACAAAATGCATCTTGCATATTGTCAGAGATGTGACGGTAGGTGTAGGACAAGGGGGTATCATTAAAGTCTCCCATCAACAAGACAGGGTATGGCGAAGTCTCTATAAAAGCTTTTGACTCTAAGGTCTGTAAAGTTCTCATTTTGGTTGCATGCTTAATTTTGCTGATTACGGACTTAACGTTGCGCCAAGTCTTTTTCTCTTTAAAATCTGCACGAAGGATGAGGTCATCTGCCTGATCACTAACTTTATTAGATTGTAAATGTACATTGACTACTCGAAGTATTTTATCTTCCACTTTGACATCAACCCAGATGAGTCTGTTGGACGTGTTCTCAAAGTCAATACTTCCTTTATGAATAATTTCGAGATCAGTCAAAATAGCTGTTCCGCTTTGGTTGTATGAATTTTTATATGCTAGACTATCTTTATAAAATTGAACCCAGCCCGCTTCTTGGATGGATAAGATATCTGGTTTGCTAGTAGTACGAATCAATTTAATGAATCCTTCTTTTTTAGCAGCGGCCTCTTCGGGAGACTTGCCTTGAAATTGACCGCCTACATTGTATGTCATGACACTCAGATCACTTGACTGCGAGCTGTCTACAGAGAGTCCGATATAAGACCCGATATGCTGCACCCCCAGAAGTATAGCAAAAAAGGAAAGCAGCCAGATCTTTTTTTTCAAAGTCAACCAGAAAGCGATAAACAGTAAATTGCAAATCAATAACCAGAAATAACTAGTTGCAAAAAATGGGAAAATCCATGCATGAGTTGGATTAATATAAGGCGCTAAATAACACATGATCGTAGCTACAAAGAGTAGGACATTGATCAGTATGAAAATCTTCTTTAGCACTTTCAAGGAAATGGTTTATGGTCGGAAGGGATTACTTTTTGCTTACTTCTGCTAAAAATTTCTTTTCAGCGGCATTAAGACTATCGTACCCTTTTAGTTTTATCTTATCTAGAATGGCATCTAAACGATCTTGATCTGAAAGGCGATCATCGCTGACTGCATGTGCTCTTTGATTGCGCTTCAGCGGGTTTTTGTTTTTATATGCTACAGTCAGTTTCTTTTCGCCAAAAAAGCCTTTTATTTTGTCGATGAAATTATTGATAGGTATGGATAGATCTCGACCTGCATTGAGATTGCTGATAAATAAATATCCCATTACAGCCCCTCCTAAGTGAGCGACGTGTCCACCAGCATTACTGTTGCCCGTAGCTTGGACGAGGTCAATCAAAACTACCGCTGCTGCTATCCACTTCAGTTTTACATCTCCTATAAAAAGTAAACGCATACTGTAGTCTGGTGCCACCATTGCTGAGGCGATAACTATTGCCATCACTGCTGCTGATGCACCCATTGCAATTCCTCCTACAGCCATAAACTGTGCAGCTAACATATATGCCAGCGCACCTGCCAAACCGCCTAACAGGTACAAGGGGAGTATTTTCTTATCTCCGATGAGATCACCCATAATATTGCCAAACCAATACAAAAAAAGCATATTGAAAAGTACATGAAAGAAACCTTCGTGTACAAACATGTGGGTAATGACAACCCAAATATGAGTGAATGTATATAAGGGGGAACTTGAAAGCGAGATCCACTTCTTAAAAACTTCGTAGTAAATACCAGAGGTAATAGCGTCACCACCAAATACATTGCAGCCCGCCCATACCAGATTGACTGCAACAAAAACGGCTAGATTGATGATTACCAAGCGGGTAACCATATTGCCTGTTTGAACTTGATATTTTACGTCTTTCCAAATGGACTCAAACATCGATATTTATTCTTTATGATTCTGCTAATATTAATAAACCAATACACTTGTTCTTTAACGCTAATTTTTGGATAGATGTTTATGATTTATTGACATCGACAACCGCTTAATCTCTAAATCGTCGAAAATCTACAAATCCCCATAAATACATGAGTACAAATCCACAAATAGCACCTCCTAAGTGGGCAAAATGCGCGATACCCGTGGAAAAGCCGCCAATTCCACTAAATACATCAAAAAGGACTAATGCGCCCATCATATACTTAGCTTTGATAGGAATAGGTGGAAAAAGTAGCATAAGTTTAGTATTGGGAAATAAGAATGCAAAGGCTATAAATATTCCCATAATCGCTCCTGATGCGCCTACTACTGGAACCGCACCAATATAGCCTATATAAGAAAGTAGCATGTGTATACCCATCGCAGCAAATCCACAAGCCAGATAAAAAATAAGAAAACGTTCTTTACCCAGTACTTGCTCTATATGCGGTCCTAAAAAATACAAACCCATCATATTGAATAAGAGGTGCGTAATTCCATATGGAGAGTGCATAAACATATGCGTCACCAACTGCACAGGGGCGAACTTATCTTCAACACCCCAAGGCATGTGTAATATAGAGTATACTTGAAACTGTGGGAATAGCAATGTGAAACAGATATAAACGATCACATTAATGATGATCAAGTGCTTTACCACGTCCGTTAATCTTCCCATATTTTTAAATAGTATTATTTGTTTGACACAATTTTAGCATAAATCAGGTAATGCCCAAATATATTCGACAAAATAGGTGAATAATAGTTTGAATTACTTTGCCTTTATCCTTGTGCAATACAAAAAAAGAACATATTTTTGCGGCGCTTATAAAGAGCAGGTTTGGTGCCTTAGCTCAGTTGGTAGAGCAATGGACTGAAAATCCATGTGTCCCTGGTTCGATTCCTGGAGGCACCACATAAATTGGCCTTTCGATTAAGTTCGGAGGGCCTTTTTTGGTTTATAAAAAGACTGCTCTAGTTCAGGGAAACACATAGGGCACATAGAAAAACATAAAAAAACATAGCTGTTTGGGTTGGTTCGATTAAGCTCAGTCTTCTATGTGTCTTCTCTTTTTACTATGTTTTTTATACGGTGAAAAATGTGGGCGGAGCGTGAAGGATGGTAGTGAATCCCGACTTTTCGTCGGGATGTGCGTAGCACCGCAGCGAGAGCGAAGTCACGTACAGCCTGACCTATACCGCGGGTAGGCAATTGTAAGGCGAGCAAGTATAGGGCACGCCCAAATCCTCCTACTTTTTATGCGCTTTCAAGATTTCCTTTACCACTTCAGGATTTAGCAAAGTAGATACATCGCCCAGTTTATTGCCCTCGCCAGATGCGATCTTGCGTAATATCCGACGCATGATCTTGCCCGAGCGCGTCTTCGGCAGACCACTCACTATCAAGACCTCATCGGGTCGAGCGATGGGGCCAATCTCGCGCTTGACCACGGCAGATAACTCCGCTTCAAATTTGCTTTTGTGCTGTTTGCCGTCTGTGATCACGTAGGCAAAAATGCCCTGCCCCTTGATGTCATGTGGGTAACCTACGACGGCGGACTCGATGACTTGTGGATGCTCGTTGATGGCGTTCTCGACCTCGGCGGTACCGATACGGTGACCAGATACGTTGATGACATCGTCGACGCGGCCGATGATGCGGTACATGCCTTTGCTGTCGCGCTTGCAGCCATCGCCCGTAAAATACTTGTCTTCAAAAGCCGAAAAGTATACCTGACGACAACGCTCGTGATCGCCATATGTCGTGCGCACCATCGAGGGCCACGGGTACTTGATGCAGAGTAGCCCTTCCTTATTATTGCCCTTAATTTCCTTGCCATCTTTGTTGACTAGACAGGGTTGGATGCCGGGTAGTGGCAGTCCCGCATAAGTCGGTTTCATAGGGGAGTGCTCGCCCAAGCCAGAGATCATAATACCACCTGTCTCCGTCTGCCACCAGGTATCGACGATGGGACACTTGCCCTTGCCTATTTTCTTATCGTACCAGTGCCATGCTTCTTCGTTAATGGGTTCGCCGACCGTGCCAAGCACTTTGAGTTTTGATAGATCATAATGACTCGGCCAGTGATCACCGCATGCCATGAGTGCGCGGATGGCAGTGGGCGCGGTGTAAAATTGATTGACGCGATGCTTCTCGCAAATATGCCAAAAGCGACCTGCATCGGGATAGGTCGGTACGCCCTCGAACATCATGGTCGTAGCACCCGAAAGTAGTGGCCCATATATGATGTAGGAGTGGCCCGTGATCCAGCCGATGTCGGCAGTACACCAGTAGACGTCGCCCTCTTTGTATTGGAATACGTTGCGAAAAGAAAAGCAAGTGTACACCATGTATCCGCCGCAAGTATGCACGACACCCTTGGGCTTGCCCGTGGAGCCAGAAGTGTAGAGAATAAATAACATATCCTCGCTGTCCATCACGGCTGGTTTGCAAGTTTTGCGACGACGAGGCACTTCTTGGTGCCACCAGATATCGCGGTTCTTTTTCATTTTTACTTTGCCGCCCGTGTGCTTGAGGACGAGTACTTTTTCGATCGACTTGCATCCTTTTTGGAGGGCTTCGTCGACGACTGCTTTGACAGGGATATTTTTTGTGCCTCTGATATTATAGTCGGAGCAGATTACCATTTTGCAACTTGCATCCTTGATCCGATCCGCTAATGCCGTCGCAGAGAATCCTGCGAATACCACCGAATGCACCGCCCCTATCCGCGCACAAGCCAATACCGCTATCGTCAGCTCAGGTACCATCGGCATATAGAAACAAACGCGATCTCCTTTTTTGATTCCGTTCGCTTTGAGCGCATTGGCGCACTGGCAAACTGCCTCATATAATTCTTGATAAGTGTATGACCGATAAGCTTCACTCGGGTCATTAGGCTCCCACAATAGTGCGACTTGATCGCCTCTTTTTTTGAGATGTCTATCTAGACAATTTTCTGTGATATTGAGTTTACCTCCCACAAACCATTTTACGTCTGGGGTTTTGAATTCCCACTCCAACGTCTTCTTCCATTTCTTTTGCCAAGTAAATGTCTTGGCCTGTGCTGCCCAAAATTTCTCTGGATTTTTGACGGAGTCGGTGTACACTTTTTTGTATTCTGCGAGGCTGGATATTTGGGTGGTCATGAGGTGATTTTTTTCTAAAGGTAAATAATTATTTTTTAGGAGAAGATAATTTGGGCGTGCCCACTGACGAACTACAAAAAAGTAGTTCGTCAGGGTCGGGCTCGCCAGGAGTACGCTGTCGCTCCCGTGCTGCGCACCTGACAGCAGAGCTGCCATTCCTTATGATCCCTCACGCGAGGCTTTTACGAAAAAGTAAATTTCAAAATTATTGAGTTTTGAATTCTTTGCTTCATAATGAATTACAGGTATTTTTTTCGTAAAAATTAACTTTAGTAACAGTCTCTTGCGAGCGAAAAATGGAGTGTAGAGGATTTGGGTGTGAAAAACCAAGTAGTGGTGTTCACATATTTTTTGTTAAAAACTAATATTTAGCAAGAAGTATAAAATATTTTAATTAATTTAGACTTACTAAAAAACTATATCTGACACTAGGACTAGATAGACCAAGCTAAACCAGAGAGCAGAACCATCCTATCCAGAATAGTTTTATAAGAGGTAATTTATTTTTTTAATCTTATAAATCGTTTAACATGAAAAAGTTTTTATTGGGCAAATGCCCCCCCCCCCATCGTCACTGGAGCTATATAGCTAGTTTCAGTATGCTGATATGTCTATTTTTATTTAGTTCTTGTGATAAAGAAGCAGAAAGTTTAGAAATAGATAATGAGAATTATTCCGCATCCCTTACAACACGTACCGCTTCTGATGATCTTTTATGGGTTCAAGGTTTTCAATCGCATCTTCAGAATTTATACAACGGACACCCAGTTTCCCAAACATACACACTTAATGAAGCGACCTACGGACTTGAGTGGTTGTTTAATTTCAAATACGCTGAAGGACAAAAAGGGTTCAGTAAAAGTGGAGAGAAACTCATAATTGATTTGCCAAGTTCTAGCAATTGGTTGGCTCTATATAGCCAAATTGAAGATCATATTGAAAATGAAATTTTTGATAATCCTACTTTAGACTTTGATTTTGTAAATATTAATATTGATGAGGGTGAAGATACAGAACACGTAACCATACAGTCACATTATACTTTTATAGATCAATGTCTGAGTGATGAATTTACAAATTCTGATAGTGGACCACCTGACTGTGATAACCCTCCTTTTACAAATGATCAATCTTATTATCTTGGATTAGGAGGCGAAGATGGAGAAGAACCTTGGTTGCCTTGCGAATTAACTTCTGCAGATGTTTGTGGGGGTGCAAATTGTGGCTCAAGACTTTTTGCATTAGAAATGGTTGAAAATATTTATGAATTCAATCTTAAAAATCAGTTTATCTGTAAAAATGGTGGAAGTCCATTTTTCACCAATGTGCAAACTTTGTTTAACATCACGAACCCTCTTCCAATTGATGAAATAATAAATGAGTGCAATCCAAATATAGAAGATGACCTAAGAGGGTGCACTTGCGTCACTGCTGATGCTTTGAACTGTTTATATTGTAAAACAATTGACATAACGGAAAACTTAAGCCCTCATATTTTAGCTCAAATACCCCCTAATAGTGAAGTAATTGATGTAGATTTATTTGTAAATTATATTAATGGCACTGGACTTACATATTATTCCTTACATATAACAACTGCAGAATTTCACTGTCGTAAGAGTACTATAATTCGTGATCAACCAGCTATCTTTATCGAGTTGTGCTGTTAGAATTGGCTATTTTTTAACCTCTATATCGAAACGTAATAGTGTAATACACTTCAGTGATTTATTACAGCAAACTGAGTTATCAAGTTTTCTTATGAATCACTCGAAGTGTATTACACTTTTAAAACCTACAATAATGAAAATGAAATATAAACTGATACTTACTATATTATGCTTTAGCATATACGTTCAAGCTCAGATTGACTTTAATACAAGTACACTAAGCACTGCAACCGAATCCGAAACAATACTAGATGTCATTTCTTACAATGATTTTTACTATTTCAATGTGCAAAATTTTGATATTTCAGGAACTGGTGTCAACATAATTCAAACGGATAAAGATTTTCAAATCATTAATAAAACTAAAAATATAACGATTCGCGGTGAGACTGCATCTTACAACTCCCTATTTAAGATAGCTAATAATAAAATTTTAATGCTATCAAACGCTACTGTAGATTCTAAAAGATACATATACACGTATAGCTTAACATTGGATCTTTCTAAATCAGAAGTCATCGACTCTATTCAAATACAGAATAATCGATCTTTTTACAGCTACAAATTCAAAAATAATACGGATGATACTTTTTACGCATTTGGTAATATTTACAGTAATGGAATCGCTGTAAATAGATCTGTCGATTTTATACAGATAGACACAACGGGTAAAATTGTGAATTACAAACCAGTAGATGGAACTGACGATATTGTTTTAACCTTTGATTTTGAACCCACGAAAAACATCTATTATGTTTCTGGCTTATTTAATAATCAATATTTAGTTGACACATCTATGACTGTAATTGATTCTTTATTTACCAGTATTTCAGCACCCAACAATAATTTCATTCCCGCTTATTCTAGTGATTGTAACTTTATAGACTCCATGAGTATTGAGTGCATTGCCAACAGTCCTAGTAGCGATGAATACTCAAATATGTCCGTGGAGTACTCTATAGTTGATAGCATATTATCAATTAATAAATTCACCCCTCTTCACCCATTAGATGCACCAAAGGAACGAACTACCGTAATTATTGCTGTTGCGCGGGATAATGAATTGAATTATTATTTTGCTTATAACAGCTTTTTTACTCCAAATGACAATATAGTTTCTCCTAACATTGTATTTATTTCTAAGTTTGATAGGGATCTGAATATGATTTTTAATCTACAATTACTTAATAGTAATGAGTATATTATCCTTTCTTCGATAATAGATAATGAAAATGCGCTTGTAGTCGTAGGGGGGCATTACCCACATGACAATCCAGAAAATCTTAAAAATTTTTATATTCGAATTAGCGAGACGGGCGAAGTGCTTACCAACACTTCAAGCTTAATTTTAATGGAGAAGTTAGATATTTATCCAAATCCATGTAGCGACTACATAAATCTTAACACTATATCACTTACAGGAAAATCAGATTACTTCATTAGTTCTTTGGCAGGTCAAATAGTACTACAAGGGACTTTAGACATTGCAAGCTTACAAACAATCAATACTAGATCATTAGCAGCAGGAACGTACATATTACAAGTTACGGACAGAAATAAAACTTATGTTAATCGAATTGTAAAAATTGATTGATGGTTAATGGCAAAATAAAAGTCAAGATGACAGTCTTGGTGAATACGTATATACGCTGAAGATGCGAAATATACGATTGGATGCAGAGGAAGTGATGAAAGGGGAAGTTGTGTTGAGACTATGAGGTGAAATTTCAAAATTCAGCAGCGGAGTCTATATTTTAAAATTAGGAAAGAACAATTTCTCTAAATCTACTAAATTCGTTGTCCAATGAAAAAGCTACTGCTTGCCTTTTTTCTTACATCTTTATTTCTATGCTGCAACAAGAAGATAAATCAGTTTATCCAAAAAAATATAGATTTAGCAGAAACGTATACACCCTATTTTCAAAAGAATAAAGTAAAGCAATTGAAGAAGGAGTGGGAGGAATTATATCTATATTTGGAAAAAGGAAGTATACTTGAGCATAACGAAGAAAAGGGGACTCAAATTTTTTCTTACGCACTACATAGTTTTTTAAGTAGTAATATTCTTAGAGTTTATCAAACTCCTTTCTTAAACAATATGGATAATTTGATTGCAGTTTTTGGAAACCCAAGAAGTGAGCAAGATAGGGGAGAAGTTATACAGGTTGATTATTCTCCATTCATTGTTGACGACACCTGTCAAACTTGTACCCATACTGGATTTTCATTTGAATTTGACAAGAAAACTAAAAAGTTGATCATGTTTGGAGAAGTGGTGGAGTGAAGATGATGTGCTTAAAATAAGAATGACCCAATCCCAAGCACTAGATCGAAAGTAGTGTTTGGGATTTTCTTTTTGTCTGAACTATGATTTGTAGGATTAGAGGATTGAAAGATTAGATCATTCTTAATTCTAGCAATTACAAAATACTGAACATCCTGCAAATCTGTTTCAAAAAGTATAGCCAAAAAAATCCAAGCCCTTTAAAAAAGTCTTGGATTTTTCACGGCCAAAATCTAGCGCCTAAAACCTAAAGTAGCCCTTCTACTTCATTATATCTGGCTGCACAGAAGTAACCTCCCCATTCGCGAGAACATAATACACCTTTCCATTCTTCCAAAAAGTATCTGGAATACCGAGTCTTTTATTTTCCTCTTTTGCCTTCTTCACCGCTTGATTACCTATACGAACAATATCTATCATATCTAAATAAAGCTGTTTGTCATCAAGCCTTTTAACTCTTTCCTTCACTGGTCAAATTTATAAAATTATGGAAAAGTAAAACGTTTTCTATAGAGTACTTATTACCCTTACCAATACCAACTTGCTGAAAACCGTCGTCTCCAGTCAATCTAGTATTTTTCTATTAGATTGTCGAGATAAGGAATCATTCTATAACCTTCCCGACAAGCGATAGGAATGAACACGCAGGAGACTAGATATATAGAGATGCTCGCTACGGGCTGGCTCGCCGAGGTACGAGAAGAGACGGACGGTAGTGTTAGCAGAACATAGATATAGACTCCGAAGTAAAATGGATAGCGCGGTGCCGATTCCGAAATCTTTCGGAATAATCGGCATGGCGCATAAAAAAATCCAAGTCCTGGATAATCAGAACTTGGATTTTTTTACCTAGCCAATAGCTAAAGGCAAAAAGCCAATCGCAGCCCGCAGGACTATTTCAACAAACTATTATACTTCGCCCCATCGTGCAACAAATCAATTGCCTCCTTAATCTCTTCATCATTACGCAGACCCATCTTGATCTTACCCTTCTCGTAGAGAAAACGACTCGCAATTTCCTTCTCGATCAAGCTCGATATTTTAGACTCGTATCTGTTGATATCTTTAATCTTTACGGTGTTGATTTTTGCAGCAGCATTTTTGAGATCATCCGTAATTTCGAAATCCTCCTCCTGCGCTTTACGCATCAACCTATTCAACATTTTTTCACTTTCACTTTCGTAGCTGTATTCACGCTTTTCTAAAAACTTAATAAACTGATCAAAGCCATCAAACTTATAATCCTCGATAGAAATAGACTCGCCCATCGTCGCAACATACTCATTGACAAAAGAGAAAATCAGGTATTTACTGTTCAGGCTTTTGATTACACGCAACTCCTCGTTTTCACCCACCGTCATATCAGGTTTTACACCACCACCGTCTAATACGGGACGACCATTTTTAGTCTTAAAAGGCGTACGCTCCACATCAGGTATATCTAGTGGTTCGCCGTTGTCATACTTCACACTTTGGATACATCTACCACTAGGGATATAGTACTTCGCCGTGGTCATCTTTACCTTTGAGTTGTAGCCTACATCTCTGGTGTTTTGTACGAGTCCCTTACCGTAAGAACGCTGTCCCAAAAGTACCGCTCTATCTAAATCCTGTAGCACACCAGACACAATCTCCGATGCAGATGCAGAACCATTATCTATCAATACTACCAATGGGATCTCCTCATCGACAGGCTTATTCAGCGTCTTAAATGATCTATCCCAGTCCTTCACTTTACCACGCGTAGTCACCACCAGTTCGTTCTTAGGAATAAATACATTACTCACATCAACCGCCTCAGTAAGTAGACCACCACCGTTTCCACGCAGGTCAAAAACTACACCTTTTAAGTTAGGATTTTCTTCTTTCAATTTCTTCACTGCGTTACCCACATTCTTTCCCGCATTTCTAGTAAAAGTTGTCAAGGCAACATATCCAATGTCTTCCGAGATCATACCCGAGTAAGGCACATTTGGTAAGTTCACCTCATCTCTAATCAGAGAAATTTTACGCTCTTTGCTTTCACCAAATCGTTGGATTGTCAAAATCACTTCAGTCCCAGGATATCCCTTCAGAATATCGATCACGTCCTCTGTGTTCTTGCCCAAAGTAGACTTACCGTCTACCGCTAGTATCACGTCTCCCGCTTTCAGACCCGCCTTTTGCGCCGGCTGATTTTCCCATGGTTCAGTGATCATGATCTTATCGTCGACCTTACGGAACAGTGCACCGATACCGTTGTACTTTCCTTCCGTGATATACCGAAATCCCTCTATCTCCGACTCGGAAATATAGTTGGTATATGGATCCAAAGATTCCAGCATCGCATCTACGCCTATGCGCATGAGCTTGGCAGGATCTATATCATCTACGTAGTAGGTGTTGATCTCTTTATAAAGGTTGGTGAAAATTTCTATGTTTTTAGATATCTCGAAATACTTTTCGTGATTGGGCGGCGAGTCTATAGATGCGCTTGTAAAAAAGGCAACCATAACTAAGCCTAACATTTTCCCATTGATGTTACTCTTCCACATAATGTTTACTTTACTTTTTCTCTGACTTTAAATACGCTAAATATTCATTCATTGGGAGGGATTGAATGATGCTAATTTAGCAAAACTATGTGGGAGGTATTACCCCACATACATACAAAATGATGCCAAAAGCACCCCCGACTACCTCTCCTACACTAGCTCCACATCCCAGTCTATATATCTATAATCTATAAAACGCTAGTAACATGCAATATAGCATTATCTCTGTGATAAAAAATCCCTCAGTAAGCTAAGCGTTTCTTCTGGTGCAGCGGCGTGTACCCAATGTCCAGCCTCTGCTATTTCTTTCATTTGGTAATGTGGAAAGCGCTCGCCGATGGATTTCATATCCTCCTCTTGGATATGTTTTGACTGTCCCCCTTTGATAAATAACGTCGGCTTATCAAAAGGACTAGCCAGATTTATCGGGTCCAATATACGCGCGTAGTGTGTGTCGAGCACGGGCAGATTCATCTTCCACTCGTAGCCCCCTTCCTTCTTACGGGTCAGATTCTTGAGTAAAAACTGCTTCACGCCCTCCTCTTTGATAAAAGTACTAAGCGTTTCGCTAGCATCCGACCTTTTATCCAACTTTTTTATATCCACCGCCCTCAAGGCCTCAAATATCTCTTCATGTCCCCCAGCCGATTGCGTTGGCGCTATATCTATTACCGTCAGCGTTTCCACCATATCCGGATAGTCCATCGCCAGCTGCATCGCCGTCTTACCACCCATCGAGTGCCCTACAATATGTGCCGAATGTATCCACTGACTCTCCATAAAAGCCGCCAAGTCTCCCGCCATCGCAGGATAAGAGTGCTCCTCCATGCGCGGCGACCGACCATGATTGCGCTGATCCACGATATACACCATATACTCTTCCGCCAGCTGCTTTGCGATCGTTTGCCAGTTGTCCAGCATCCCAAACAGCCCGTGCAATATGATCACCGGATCCCCACTGCCGAATACCTTATGATTTAGTTCCATGTGTTTATTTGTTTATTTGTTTAATCGTGTTTTTGTTTATTTGTACGTCTATCATGGGCCATCCCGTTGTCTCGACGAAAAGGCGAGACAACGGGACCGCGCTATCCGTTTTACTACATACCTGCTATTCCTGTTCTGCTAATACGTGATGCATCTCTCCTCGTTCCTCGTCGAGCTACCTCACGTACAGCATCACTAGTCATCACAAGTATTCCGTGCTCACTCCTATCGCTTGTCCTCCGCGCACGGGGGCAAAATTTATGAATGTTACAAAGTTGAGTCCACTCCGAAAACTCACAAAACCAAAAATGTTTCTTTTGGCGATATTTTTCATTTTCTCAATTAACTGATGCTCAGGCATCACTGA
>ENA-ORXT01004123-ORXT01004123.1-marine-metagenome-genome-assembly--contig:-NODE-4123-length-15295-cov-9.177881_pt1 | contig 15295 bp, 19 predicted proteins | sample MGYA00237868_ERZ511482 | MGnify/ENA metagenome assembly ERZ511482 | reverse complement strand
ATCATGTGACCTCGACCGACCCAGAACGGGCCTGTGATCTGGACCGTCGGGCCATCGTTCAGGGATCAAGATAGGGTGAAAAGATGCTGCGATTACCTATTATTTCGCAATGGACTTGCCAGCGGTTCGAAATGGCGCGGAGGACGAGATCTACTGGTCTCTGTCCTGCTAGCACTGGGCTGTCAGCTGAAGTGGGCGACACGCCCGGGGCCGCGCTCTTATCATTGATACTGGACGTGTGACACCTGGCACGCGCGCCACGGGCGGAACAGCGAAATTGGTCGACTGGCCTGGCCCCCCGACGTGGGGGGCCAGAGAAGGCCCTCGAGAATTCCTTGCTGTTTGTTGGTGCCTCGTGTGTCATTCCAGCTTGCGTGAGACGAGCCCATTTTGAGAAAAATGGCGACGGCTTTCAACGGAACAATCCCAGCGAGTCGTAACGTGCCTTTCCGCAGCGCGTGAGCTAATAACAAGTGGGGCCTCTATTGCAGGGCCCGTTTGCCATAGAGGCACTCTGGCGCTTTCTCATTGGTCCACTTCATCAGAGAAAATGTGGACAGTGCTTTGTGGACTCCCGCGCCAATGAGAGTGCAGGGCCGGAGGATTTATCGAGGTAACAGTTTGCTACCCTGCGCGATAGTGCCCAACACGTGTGAACGTGGACGACATTCTCGCGTCACGCGTGCAATGGACCTGCCACGAGTTCCGAAATCCGATGCAGCTTCAGCTGTCTCAGAAATACTGTTTCAGAAAGCCCATGTCCCTCTTGAGAAGGTGCCTGAGGCCCGCCTGGCCTCCGCTGTAATCGTGGATTGGTCATATTCGAGGGAGTTTCAACCGCGCATGTCTAAAGGATACAGCATTGCAGAGCATAATAGGCACATGTGAGATGTCGATGGAACTATTGGTCCCGCGGGTGTGCTAGGGTTTTGGTGGAACGACTGTATCCCGCGCAAACGCCACTCGTCGCTCATGGTGGCGCTCCCAGCACATCCGGTACAGCTTTCGGTAGGAGAAGCCAGTTGCCTGACGGACGCGGTCCAAGGTCTCAATAGAAGTCTTGGTCTAGGCGCGGTAGCCAGGGAGTGATGATAGAAGAGCAAAAACGTCATTCTTTTCACCTATCGGATGCTTGGCGTCAGACAGTGTGACAGCATTGTCAGCTTGAAAGAAGTTCAAGTCGTAGGTGACGTTGTCGGCGTGTCGGTTGTGTGAGACCGAGTCTGGCCACCACTCGCCCGACGCCGTGTAAGCGGAAATTCGTCCCAGCACCGTCGCCAGCCACCCGCAGTGCCGAGATGCCTCCAGAACAACTGTCGGTCATACCTGCTATTCGGACAAGTGGCTTCGCCAAACCCACTGCCAGCCGATGACTGCGCCACCGCCATCCTCGCGGTGGGCGTTGTCCTCCCCTGTGCCACACTGAACAGACGAAGGTCGCTTAATCTGGTTTCGGTGGCACTGTCGGTGCACCAGTGTAACGGAGACCATCCAAAAACACACACCAGTACAAAGTGAGAAGCAAAAATGCAGCCAAAGAGCGAAGGCGACGCAGAAGCTCAGCGGTGTTCGCGTCAGTGCTCAGAAAGTAAATGCTGCGCGAGGAGATGCCGAGCCAGAGCCACACCAGTCTCCAAGGCCAGCCTAACCGCACGGTTTGGCGTACCTGCCCCAAGCGTCATCGCCCTGAATAATGGCGGGGCGCGCCGGACGCTGCGACGCGGACGAGGATCCCTGTCGCTCTCTTTCTCCCTCGTGCAAAAGCAACCTGACGATGATGCGTGGAAAGGGTGACGAGCAGCAGTCCGTGAAAATCAAAAGAGCCACAGCAACCGAAAGCACAGTCCTCTCAAGTCCGCGCGCACGGCGAAAGCGAGAGAAGAAGGTGCGAGGAGGAAGAGGAAGAGCGGTTGTCACGTCAGAACCTATAACAACAACTCAGGAACCTCATTTCAAGGAACACCGTCGGCCAGAATTCAACCCCACAGCCGACATGGGCTTATTGGCGGGTTGTAATCCCGGCCCGGAAGGCACGGCTCATCGGGAGCAAATGAACGGCGGGCAAAAGTCGCGATCGTCGCGAGCGTACGCCGCGACGCAGCGAAATAATAAAACCGCTCGAGAGCTGCTGTACACGATTGGTGGAAAAACAGAAGCACGCGAATCCGAAAGCACATACGCAAACGAGAGCGCGAGGAGAAAGAGGGCAAGCGGAAAGGCATCCGTGGCTGTGTCAGAAAACAGAATGAGCGCCTGCAGACCGCGAAACAGGTTCTCTTCGGCGGCCTCACAGTTGGCCACGGGACCCGATCGCGTAATGCCGCACGAACCCAAGAACAACTTACGCTACAGCTCGGATGTGGCTGGGTGGTCGAGAAAGCGCTTGCGGCCTGGGATTGAAAACGGCCGAGAAACCAGACGTGTTGCGCAGCCATTGCTGTCAACTTCAGGCGGTGGTGGCCTGCCAGACCGTGCAGTGAACAGCTGCGACGACGGAGACTGTGATTCAGCGACATTTGAAATTTTCCACACTGCTCTGTCACCAAATCGTCGGCAGACATCGTCTGGAACGAGGCATCGTTGCGTGCATCGTGCCTCACACGACACGATTGTGCTACCGAAAGGGCTGATCAGCGACACGTGGGTCGTCAAGATCAAGACTCGCGCCCAGAGCGTGGCCTCAGAAACCCCCCCTGTGCGTTTGAAACTCTGCGATTTCGGTTCCATGAAGGGGGGGGGGGAGGCACTGCGGCATTCCCGCTGCTTGATGCCGTTTAGAGGGACCAGCCCCGAGCAAGGCTGCTCTTCGCCGAGAGGTCACCAGTCGACTGTGACCGCAGCCTTCCACTCACGCCCAATCCATCACAACTTCGCGTTCTTGCTGCATTCGAATGCGGCGGGCATCCAAGGCGATTCGAGTAGTGTGGCGGATGGCGACGATCGAAATCTGTTGCGGACTCGGGCTGCACAGCGAGATGATGATCGCGTTTGATTCAGATCGTAATCCATCCTGAGTTATTTGGAACCCGTCTACAATCCAGCTGTGGTGAGACACTGGGATGTACATTATTCATGGCGATTTATTCTTCGGCTGAGCCATGGTGAGCATTCAATTGCCAGCGAGTCGGAATATGAAGAACGGGCTCGAGTCGAATCTGGGTGTCCACGCGCGCGTGACGGGCGCTGGAGCAACCGAATTGGCCACTGGGCCTTGGGTCATACGGCATGGGTTCGTGCAGGGCCCAAAGACGTCAGCGGGACCCATCGGCTGTTTTCGAAATGCCAGGAAGGTCGTTCAGGACTATGAGCCGGGGGACTCGAGGAGCCTAGTCTGAGCCAGGTACAAGAGAAGCATCTACTGAGGGTCTCCTCACGAAGTGGGGTGCGGAGGAGGTCTCTCATTGGTTGACCCTCGAGCTGAAGGAGTGGCATGACCAGAGAAAGCCGTCAGCGGTCCCGCAGAGGCAACATATGAGGTGACAATGGCCATTCGCACGCAAAAGCGCCCTCCACGTGTGTGCGTGGGGGAGATTATGGTAGCGCAGCCCTTACAAGGCTTCCACGAGAGTGGCAATCGGGCCCAACAGCAGGTGTAACGGCCGTCAGGATTTTCGAGGATGAAAATGAACTGGCATCGAGCGGCTTTACTCTCTCAGCGTCGCCCAGAACCGCTGATCCGTCTGGTTTCTCTCAAGATGTTTTCGAGATGCAGTCCAAACCAAGGAAGATTCGAGGCTAAATACGGCACATCCGACATGTCGATGGTACAATTGATCTCGGCAGTGTGCTGGATATTTGGTGGAACGACTGTAACGCTCGAAGATGACCCAACGCGAATGTGTGCAACTTGACTACGGCTTGCAAATGTGCCATCTCGGGTACCATAGGGGTCACAGACCATCATCCATCCACGAACGGCAAATGGAATCTGCATCGAGCCTTACAGCCCAGCACCCAATACGTAGCCTTGTGTGCCTATTTTCTTCTTTGCCCTCGAGAGCAGTGTCGCTACATGGCATACACTGGTGAGGTCACTGCGCTTTCCATTTTTCATACTTTTCCCTATCGTTTTTTCGTCATTTTTCCAAACCGCGCCTCCTACTCTGCTAGGCCGCAAACAGCATGCGCATTATGCGCCAGAGTAAGCGCACGCTCCCCAAGTTTGAGTCTGGTGTGCGCTTCTGGGGTCTCCTTTCAATTCTCTCCCGGCCCGATAGCATCAGACACTTCTCCGGCGCTGCTTTTCAAACCAGGCCTTGCTGTGGTGCCCTGATCCGAACAGGCGGCCATCTCCGATCTCCATTTCCATGCCACCCCCCCTCTCCGTGCGTTTCTTTGGGTAGGTGGCCGTCTCACCCCCCCACTTACCCTCCTTTGCCGGCGATCCCCCCCCATGATCCTCCAAAGACATCCAATCCTCCTCCCTGCATCCAAGTTAATACCAGATCGGCCGTGGAAGCCACGCTCACGGCACTTGCGCTGACGACAATGGCGGCAGGACCTAGGCTTCTGGGTGCTGTTTAGTTTCTGCAAAGAGTCGCTCATTCTGTGTACATTGCCGTAGTGGCAATCTTTCCTAGCGGCGAGCCCACCTCTCGCCGCGATTTGATAGGACCAGGGAGGTGGCGTGCACAATCTACTGACGCTGGTTACCGGCCGATACTGTCCTCACCCCACGTTCATGGCTTGCCCCATGGCTGCGGCACTGTCGGCCATGGAGGCGATCGAATGCATCTAAGCTTTTTCCGAACTCTCCGCATCAGCGGAAACGTGTTTCTTGTTCAATAGCGTGAGTCATGGGACACGCACTCTTGGTGATCCTTGGCGATACTTGAGCAACGAGATTGATTCAACTGCCTTGCAACTATGTCCTGTTCGCGTTTGTTGTCTTCCTCCCGAACGGACCTGCTCGGTCGACGTGTCATCTTGTCAGCAGCGTCTGGACCTCAACGGTGTTCACGATCTTCTGTCATTCTTTGTCTGGTTGGCTTCTTCGGGTTCCTTCTCAGGTGCTGTGGGGGACTGGGACCCTCCTTCTTTCATGACACTAGCTCTGGTGTGCACCGAGTTCTAGCAGCTTCGTTTGTGACCGTGCTGGGCCCCGGTGGCCGTGCCACCACGCCGGCTCGTCTTGTTAGGGATGGGACGCGACGCCGCCACCGACTCTTGTTCTTCTTTCCGCCGCATCCGCGCAGCCCCCCCGCGTTCACACCTCCCTATCTCTTCGCGCTCACCTGCCACACCTTTCCGCTGGCTCGCCCTTTCCACTGGCTCGCAGGCCACCGCACTCCTCCCTTCCCCCCGTCCCCCGCCGCGCATGACGGTGTCCACTACCACGGTGCCAGCTACCGTGGTAGGGGCTGCTGTCCTGGTCCTCCCGTTTAGGAAGGTTGCTTCTCTGGCCGCGCAGCCCACAGCAGCAACCACAGTTATGGTGCTGCCATCTGCTTTAGCGGCCGCTGCGGGACCCTCCGCACCCTCCGTCGACGACGTGGCCGTTAACACGCCGGCACCGTCTGTGGCGGCGCCGGCTTCTCTGGTGGAGGGCGTCACTGAGGCCACTGCTGGCGCCGACCTGGCATGTCTGTATGGCAGCTTGGCCACCACGAGCACCGACCCAGCGGCGTCTGGTGGCAGCTCGGCCGCCACGGCCGCCGGCCTGAGAGTACACTCGTCAATCGACGTAAACACGTTTGTTTCGAGGAGATGGCGCTGATCTCGTTACGTTCGCGTATCATATCTTTAGTTACCCCGGCGGTCGTCACCTTAAGGGTCTGGACGCCCGTTCTCGCCGTTATCTTCTATGCTTCGAGGACGGCTCGTTTGGCTGGCAACTTCCGCGGCGGAGCCCAGGCCTCCTTACACGATACGCTGACTTAAATTTTCATAGAGAACAAGGCCAAGGACTTCAAAGTTCAAACGGAAGGAAGGCGGAGGCTATGCCGTGCTTTGAATATGTGCGACCGCGGGCTCTTCCTCGTCAGGCACCAGATGCGCTGCGAATTTGAGGGCCACTCCGACTTCGTGCTGGCGGCGATAGAGAAGCGCTTCAAGCCTGGCTCGCCATAACATCCCGAGCACATGCCGCAGCGCGTGCACCTGAGGCAGGAGCTCAACCTGAGAATCATCTTCGACATTGACGAGGGTGCATTGACGTCCAAAGAGCTGCGCACTCTCCACAAGCTGCTGGGCACCGACGACGGACGATCAATAGTGCTCGCAATTAAGTGTCGGGTTGGAGCCAGGGCTGGACTCAAGCGGCAAAACGACGCAGATTGGATGGCTGTGCGTTGACTTAGGATTGCCGTGGGAGGCCATGGACACATCTCAGGTCCTTGCTGACTCGCACAACGAATCGCTGCTTAAGGTGCTCAAGAACTTCAAGATGACTGTAACGCATTGGCATGTGGCTACGGCGCCGACTTCATTCGCGTTGCCTACCACCCCCCTGCGAGCTCCGGGCAAGCGGCGTGGTCCTGGCGCTGGTGCCGCTGCTGCCGTGAACGGGACCGCTCGTCGGTCGAGGGCCGCACGTGTTCCAGCCCTCTCCGCAGACCCCGAGGTTCTTGCGCTGCTCTTACCCATTTTGGGATGCGTCATTTGTCACGTGTTTACATTTGCGGCATGGCACATGGGCGCGTGGACGCTGATGTTGCTTATGTCGGCGTTTATGGCCCCCACCACACCGGGCAAGATCGACCGCGACATCCGAGTGCGGGAGCACGTCAGGGCGTGTAATTGTGTGGGTACGTACTCGAATGTCCTCCGCATCCGTGAGATGGACTTATCCACGGTACTCAATGGTGGCCATCCGCTTTGCGACCAATTCCTGCTTACCGACTCAGCGCAAGAACCTGGACTTCATGCGCGCTGTTGACGACATTTCGGGGGTTGTGCAGAGCAACCCCAACTGCGAGTTCGGCAAGAGTACCGCGTGAGTACCTGATGCTCGTAGGGGACATGGCTCGTGCGAGAAGGGGGGCGCAACCGAAGACGCGTACAAGGCCGAGGATGCAAACGCGAGCGATGGCGACGCGGGCGGTGCGGGCGGCGCGGTCAGCAACAGGGACGAAATATTGAGGCGGCTGAATCTGAAGTGTTGTCCGAATCGACTGCCCGCAAGGTGCTCCCTTGACCCTCTTCTATAAGGGTGGTGTGGTCGCCCCCTCGCCCGTCTGTCTCCTGTCCACAGCAAGTTTCTATCTCGTTAACGTCTTCGCATGAGAGCATGCACGTATGTGACGCCAAGCTGCTCATTGAGCGGCTGCGAATTGTTGTGCCCGTAGACAACCCTAAGTTTAACATCGCGTGATAAAGACATCTTGCATTTCACCGGGCCCATCTTCTTATCGTTCATGCCTGTCACACCGATGGGAGAGGGCGCACCAGTCGACACGATACAAACACCACCCCCAAGCCCAACAGACAGCCCGCACCCCTCCGCGAGATGGTCGTGCCACTCGCGTCAGCCGGCCGATGGTCGACCGGCCGGCAACGGAAGAGAGCGATGGAGGTGAACGCGGCGGGCGTTGTGTCTTCACCCGCAAGCGTAGGCTCACAATGCCAGGTATAGTCCTGTCGCGTTGTCGACCGAGGCCCGTCCTGTCTCCGGCCTTTTTCCCCGCCCTCCTCAATGGTGATGGCGGCGACAGGTCCCGTGGTAGCGGCAGCGACCGGGCAGCGTGGGCCGCGGCCATGACCACCGCCGCCAGCGCCGCGGTTCTTCAATGGTAGCCTCCCGCAAGCGCCTGTTTGGTCGGGTTTAGTCCCGCGAAACCTTGCGGACACCTCCCGCGCAATGCCGTAGACACAGGTTTTTCAGCAAATCGGCCGAGATGCGGCAACTGTATATGAAAACAAAATGAGCAACGTAAGAGGGCAATGTGCTATGCTGCTGCCGACGCTTCGCGTCAGATGCGATCTGTCAGAATCTCGCACGTTCGCTTGCGCAAGGTACCCACGTCTGAACATCCGCGTGCATAAGGCCCCTTTCCACTTTATGCGAGCGAACTGGAGGGCGGCCATGGCTTGTGCGGGCGGCGGGTGAGCTTCTGGCTTCCAGCTTGCTATCTCTACCGGTGGCATGCTCCTCTCTCCTCCTACTTGTCGGTTGGCAGCTGCCCTCTCGGATTGCGGCGCGTACCTGCCTCCTTTCACAGTTTCCGCTCAAACACCCTTTCATCTTGTGGCGCGTTCTTTCTGTGGCATCCTCTTTCGTCAGAGTGCATCTTTTGCTCAACGGCGTCACATCCGCGATGAGCATTTGTTCCGATCCAAGCAAATAAGCCACCATGACTACAATGTCCGTCACTAAAAGTCAATTCCACGCATTCAGGCGCATGAGCGCGCCTCATATTGGTGCCAACAGAACTCGGCAATGGAAGGAGCGTTAGCGCTCCGCATGGACGCATCCTGAAGCTTACATAATCAGCTATTTTCTGACACATTGTTCTTCGGCTTCGACCATACTTTTGAGAGATAGACGTTCTTCTATGCATCCCACCGTTGTCTTGAAGGCCTTTTTATGAAATAAATGGACCTCTCATGGCGCTGCAGGCTGTAACTCGACAAGGCTACGCAACAATATGAGCGTCATCGGTGCTGCGGGGATGTTTGGTCGACATTTCTGGCCGTTGATTATCATTAGCGGTGGTTATGGGGAGCAGGTGATGCTCGTAGCCGGCCGAGAGAAAGTGCCTTTCCATGCGATGCCAGATTGGATTAATCCGATTCTTGCATTAGAAGTTGGTCAGAGCCAGTTCCGGATCGTCAGAGACCAAGAAAACAGTGCAATTTTAGGTGGTCAAAGAGACACCGAGGTGCAACTAAGCGCTACGAGATCCTTTGAGCTCCTAGCTTTTTTTACCTGAGTACCCATGCCGCGGAGATCAGTTCTGTTATCTTCTCGTGGTGACAAAAAGTCTGAAACAGCAGAGAAAACCCTTTCCTCATGCGCCTAAATGCATGGTACATACTGTTACGTCCAGGGCTCGACATCGCCATCGGCAGCGCCCTGGTCGGAACCTGTAAAGACGGAGCAAGCGCGGTGGCAAGCAGCGGCCAAGTTCCGACGAGGAGCAGGAAAGCCCGACGTTGACGAGCTCTCAACCTAGGACGTCGCAGGTCGGCCGAAGAAGGGACCGCCGTAGGATGTCGCCGGACGGCCCAGTTGGTGACCGCCGCCCGCTACCCGCCAAGCGGGCACGGCTTGACAGCGGCACCGGCTGTGGATGGCGCAATGGCAACCCGAAAAGAAATCGATTCCATCGATCCATGTCCATGTCTGTGTCGATGGACGAGTTGCCCGGCCGGCAAGAACAGTCTCGGGGCTCGGCCGCCCCGAAAGACTGGTCTGACGTTGCCGGTGGGCTCGTTACGGCCGAGTCGGCATGGATGTGCGCACCAAGCTCCAAGAGCAGATACACCACCTATAGCAAGGTCAGGGTGTATGTCGCGCCCGCAACACCTGCCGTGTCTGCAGCTGGCACCGCGCCTGATGCGCAAGCTTCATGGGGCACGGTCTGCGGACGCAGGGCCCTATCTTCGGCCGCGGAGGATGCCTCGCGTGCGGTGCAGGCCCGGTGGCCAGGCAGTCGCGCAACATGGGACGCAGAAGACGTCCCTGACGACGGCGGTGCCGGCAGCGCTGTAGTCGCAAGCACCCGATTCCAAGCCGCAATGCCATCAGCGACCGACTACGCCAAGTACTGTTCTCCGCAACGGTCGATTTCAACCCGACTACCTGTTCATTCCCCGAGCTGAGTGGTCCGGTGAATCCGGTTTTCGTTCCCGCGCCGGCTTCCCTAGCGATGAACAAATCGCCTGCACACACTCCACATGGAGTAACACAACCGGGCGATGAGCCTTTCATCCCCACCGCAGCTCGTTCGACGTGCATCAACTCTCCGACGAGACGCCCTTCCGATGGGGCGCCGCCCGTAGACCCGTCTCTCGCCCGCTCGCCCCCGCTCGTGAGAGTGTTTCACCCTCTGTCGACGAACTCGCCCAACGCGACGCCGCACGTCAGTAGACCTGGTGTCGGCACGTCGGCGCCAGCGCCCGTCCCCAGAGCGGTCGTCCGCCCGACCGACCCACTACCCGGTTTTTGTCAGTCGACAAGGCTCTGGCGCGAGACGGATGCACAAGCTGACCCGTCTGCTGGCCCCGTGCGCGCTGACGTACCGCTGATCGAAGATCCGGCAGCTTCCCGTGAGCTTGCGACAACTCAGGTCTATTGGCCTGCTGTTGCCGCGTCCGCCCACTCATCTATGACCTGCCGCCCGACGTTTCCCGCACGCGTCGTCCCGGACCCCACTGATTTGCCCCAAATCGTCCTGCCGGCCGTCCGACCTTCTCATGTGGCCGCGCAGGCTGACGCATTCCTACAGTCAAGTAGTTGCGCCTATTTTCATCGCAGTGACGTTTACCGGCGCGCCAGCGTCTGGACCGAACACCGTCCCCGCAGTGTCCCTTCAGACAAGATGGTGAAGGGTTGCCAGTGGACTGAGGGGGAGGGGCTGGGGATCGCCAAGGAGTGGATTGCGAGGTCGAACTGGGCCGACGATGAGACGAGCTTGAATTCGGCTCAGTTGTTTGAGGGCTTTCGCATTGATATAATTGCGGAGCGAACCAATGGCCCTGAGACGATAAACGATCCGCGACACTGGGAAGCTCGCAGTGTCGCCGCCGTGCGTACTCGCTGGTTTGGCCACATCGCGCCGAAATGCAAGCACCTGAGCGCCTGCCTTGCTTCAACAGCTCGACCGTACCACATTTCGATGACCACTAAGGACCTCACAGATATGGCCATCGCGGCATTCAACCAGCAAGATGATGACTAAGCTGACATTTCCGGGTCCGATGGTGTCTTCCGCTTTCTTTCATCTTGAAACCTCCTGCGTGAATACGGCCGCTTTTCGGACACGTTCCCTATCCCATCTTCTGGCTTAGCACTCTCGCTTCTAGCTGTGATCATTGGCCTACAGATGCAGGGCGAGGACTTTGCCGTGACAGTCGCGGCTGGTGGGGCGGGTTGTCCACTTCGGCGGGCCTGGCCGGGGTCCGGTCGACGCGTTTTGGTTCGTCATCAACCCGCGGTGATGGCCAGCCTGCAGTGCAGCCCATGGGGTGTAAGCGCACTGAAGGTGCGACCGCCGCCATGAACAAGCGGGTTTGGGAGCAGATCAAATCCTCGGTTCGCAAAGCAGAAACCCTCAAGAATATGGAGCGGGCCCTGATCATTAATTCGGCGGCAATGCGCGGCAGGTCAGCCGAGCTGGCGTTCCGGGCTGGCACAGCATCTCGGATAGCAGCCAAAATGGACGAGGAGGACGAGCAGGCTCGCATGCGGCCGGAAAAGGTCGCTAGAGGGCGTTCCCGTGATGCAACTGTAGCCAGGCGAGTCCAGGTGATCGCAGACGCCGAAGCTGAGGCTCTAGCGCGCCGTGCCACGGCACAGGCTGCATGCCTGGTCGCGCGAGCGGCTACGGCAGCTGCAGCTGCCCGTTCTGCCGCAGGGTGGGAGAGGGACGAAGATAACATTTCATTCAACGACGAGGACGGCTCGCCGCGCCGCGCAGGACTGCCGCGTTAAGCTGCTGCTGTGACTTATGGCTTGTGTTCCAGCGGTGCTGGGCGGGAATGGGGTGATATAGGGCGTGTGGGGAGTTGCGGAGGCCGCGGGGGGAGTGGTGCAGGCAGCGGTGGGGCTTGTGGAGGGCGCGGGGGGGGTTGTGAAGGGCGCGCATGTGAATGTTCTCATGCTACCTGCAGTGCGGACGTGTCAGTGTATGGCGGAGGCGGTGCTTCCGCGCCGCATGGCAGCCGATCGCTTACGGTAAAGATCCCGGTCGTGGCATGTCGGACGGCGGCGGAGTGCATCCTGCCACGCAACCGCGTGCTGACTCCCGCCCCGGCTCCGGGGAACACTCACGTTGGCCTGCAGGTAGGATAACCTTCACTGCCGACGGTCCCGTGAATGGAGATCTCATTGAAATGCCGTCTTGGCCCGAGCGTACAGTTTCCGATGCTGGCGGCGATAGGGTCGCGAATGAGCGCCTTCGAACTTCAAACTTTTTCAATCCTTCGTGCGCGTGCGTCGGTGACGGCAGCGCATAATTGCTGGAAGGCTCGAGTGGCAGCTCCGCCACGCTGTGCCAGCGGCCCGTGCTCACTCGGCAGACGCCGACTCCGCCGCCCCGAGATTGGTATCCTATCGGCGGCGACGCCGCTGGTGGAAGGCGGTGCCGCGTCCACGCCACTGTTGGCGGCCGGCTGTTCTTTGGTCTGTGCTTTTTTATTAGTTTCTTAGAATTTTTTCTCCGATTTATGTGACTTGGAGTTTCATGATGACGGTGGCTGCTCGCTCTCCGCTTTTTAGTGGAACTGGTATCAAGAACGGATGGCAGTATGTCTTTGATATATTTTTTGCGGCACTTCGGCCCGTATCTGCGCGTCCGGTTGACGCACCCACGCGTGCTCGATGAGGTCCCGCTTCGGGCGGCGATGCTCCTCTCGGCTGGTAACCCGGGCACGCGCCGCCCGTAGCCGCTGGACTAGCGCCTTCCGCGCGTCGGCCTGCCCTCCTCTGTCTGGCGCGCCCTGCCCGGTCAATTCGCCGGCACTGGGAGCGGTACCACTGTCACCAGGCTGCCCATCTTGCTCCTCCACAACTTCTCCGCTACCATCAGCCAGCGCGCCGGCCCAGACGACAACTCCAGGCCCGAATCCACCTGTGTTCTTGGCGGGCCCTGGAGGGCATGGCTCCGTGCGCCTTTCTGTCCAACGAATAACGAATCACACAGAGTGAGATATAGAGAAAAATCAATCTAATTCTTGGGCAATCTGACATGATGTCAGTATCAGCGAGCTCGGAAGCACATAGATAGGAGCAATAAAGGTGACAGAGTATGCGGAATGGACATGAAGAAGCTCCTGCTACGTGCTTGGTGACTGAGAGTGCTGCTCCTTGCCACGGTGGACAGCGATCATGTTGTGCACAATGGCACAGCAGGTGCCCACGTTATATAATTATTGTCCCGACATCCCGGAAGTGCGACAGTCTGGCCAAGGTCTGCCACTCCGTGTACAGGACTGCGTACCAGCGCTCCGCGTCTTCAGACCGCCCCTCCAGCCGAGAAACGAACACATTTCTTCTTTTCCTCGCCGCCCCTCGACGTGTCTATTTGGACAACATGCTCGGGGTATATGCCGTCGCACGGGAGGTACGGTATCGTCCATTCGACGCCGCTTTCTGTGCCGGTAATATGGGGAGGAAAAGCACCGGCAATCAAAGACTGAAAAAGAGGAGAAAAAGCCATCACGTTCATGTCATTCAAGGCACCAGGCATCGCAACAAAAAAGTGCCTCAGGGAAGGATCCATGTCCGCCACGGTTTTCATCACAACAGTTCACTTTCAAGGCTTACCCTTATATATTCCGTGCTAGGCGACTGAACATCTTGTCCACACACTCCATGCACTCTGGGAAGCCAGTGTCCTCGTAAGCCTTCATGACGCGCAGTAAATCTGCTCGGGTGCGCGGACGAAGGTACGCAGGCTTGAACAAGTCGATGACAAAGCGAGAAAAGCGATGAACGGTCTCGTTGACAGTAGACTCTGACAAGCGGCCGTACTCATAAACGCGGTCAGTGGCCTCCCTGTATGCCAGCACCCTCTATGCAGCCGAAGCCTTTACCAAAGTCGACGACTGCGGCTCTCCAGTGGCGCCAACACGTTTCTGAAAGTACGGTTCGCATTGCGCGGCACTATACAAGCGGTCGAATACAACACGAGGTACGCGAAAGCGGCGCTCAAATTCATCTTCGTCACAGATGTGTAGCTGTCCGTTTAAATCGAAGTAATCTCGCTGGTGAGCTGTATCCCTCACGAGAAAGCCACGACTCTTTTCCTTAAGGGCCTTTCCAGGATAAGACCCTGGGCGCTGGTTGTTCTCTGCCGCCTCGCCCGCGTGCGCAAGCAAGTCACCAAATTGCTGAGCTGCCTGGACGGCGGCCACGACATCGTCACCGTCATCATTCGCCAAGGCAGTGGCAGTGGCCAACAAGGTGTGCTCATCGTTGAAGTCCGACATCAGGTGGCAGACAGAGGGATGAACGCGTTACCGAGGACAACAACAGAGCGTCAGGGAAACACGGTGCGGGAAGAAGACGAGAAGACGTCGGTTGTCTCAATCGATAGTCTCGCTCCCCGCCAGCTCCAATGGAGCGAAGCACGTCTGCGGACAGTCATTTCCTTCATGAGTTCGCTCAAATCTGAGATCGACCGGGTCCTGGCCGCGCCATTTCGGAGTTTTTGGCGCGATCACAATTGGATTCGCCCCTCCATCGATTGAGAACCGAAGCCCACCAGCCCGATTTTCGGCGATCACAGGAGAGTGCTCTTCATAGCAGATTCTGTTGCAAGGACAGCTGATTGGCCACAAGACAGTGCCACGGCACTATTGCCGATGCGCCAGAAAGTGGACCTGACATGATCAGGTGTGAAAACATAAAGAGTGCAGGACGGGCTACTCAGTCCCAGATGAAGTCGATTCAGTGTCTTCTGCAACGATTTGTGGTGTGCTGGCGACATATGACTACATGCGAACATATCCTGGTACTACGTGATTGGCCCACACGATTCGATCTCCAGATAGGATGCTTCGCTCAATAGTCTTTCTTCAGAATTCTGATGACACGCACAAAGAAGAACCGACGCCGCCCATGTCAACAGCGGGTGACCGGAGGCCTTTCCGGACAGGAACCTAATAGCTGCCTTATCGCGCTGCTCTTGGACAGTCCTCAAACAAGAGCCCTTTTCTGTGGCTAGCGGCATCGCTCGACGAAGAAGGCCCTGACGATTGCGCTGAGCCCCTTCTCTTTCAGCGCATGATCACGCAGAACGGCGTTATGTTCAAAGAAACGAAACAAGAAGAAGCTGTCCGCCCGGTTTTATGTTCGCAGCCGGTCGGGCCAGGCGCTGTTTGAGTCGCAGCGGCAGCAAGCCCTGGAAAACTACCAGAGGGCGGTGACGGCGTATGGAGTTCGTGGGCCTACTGTATCTGGGACGGCTGATGTTGGCACGCTGGTGGAGCTCCTCCTTTGCAAATGAGGATAAGACCTGGGCCTCCCATCAGGCCAGCTCCCGCGACATGTTGCAGTCGGTGCGCTAGTCTCTGGGACTGAGCTGCTCGTCTGTATCCGTGTGAGTGTGTCATCTACTAGTGTCTATTCTACCATGAGTGCGACTCAATTGAGCCATCCCTTTGACTCATTTGAGTCTCAACAGAAATCGTC
>ENA-ORXT01004121-ORXT01004121.1-marine-metagenome-genome-assembly--contig:-NODE-4121-length-15297-cov-5.724442_pt1 | contig 15297 bp, 11 predicted proteins | sample MGYA00237868_ERZ511482 | MGnify/ENA metagenome assembly ERZ511482 | reverse complement strand
GTAGGGTCGATCCGGTTCAATCCCAGAGGAAGAAATCCCGCCCAGAATCCTCGACACCCCCCACGAACCAAGCGCCAATCGCACTAGTCCAATCCCGCTCTAGACCGATGCACGACGGTCGGTGGCCGTGGGCAGCTCGATGCGCGCGCGCGCGCCGCAGACGTCCTCGCGGTTCTCGACCGAGAGGGTGCCGGAGTGGAGTTCAATGACCTTCTGGGCGACGCTGAGACCGAGTCCGGTACCCGATGCGCGCCCGGTTGGTTTTTTGGAGAAAAACGGGTCGAAGATTTTCCGCAGGGCCTGCTCGGGAATTCCCGTGCCGGTGTCGAGCACCTCGATGACCACCACTTCGTCTCCTTCACGCAGAGCCAGTCCCGATCGAGAGCCCTCGTCTCGGATGATTTGGCTGGGAGTGGCTTCGGAGAGCTGAGTGCTTAGCTGGAGTTCGCCTCCTTCCGGCATGGCTTCGACGGCATTGTCGATGACGTTGCGGATCGCTTCCCTGAGCTCGACTTCCGCGAAGGGCACTTCGGGGTCGCTGGGGTCGAGCGCGAGCCGGCAGGTGATCCCCGACGTCTTCAAGGTGTCCGCCCGCTCTTCCAGCAGGCCGGCCAGCAGAGTGTTGATCGATCCGCCAACCAGCACGAAGTCGCCCGACTGGGTGACGTTCATGACCGAGCGGACAATTTCGTCGGCGCGTTCAATGGCATCGCGCATGAGCTCGGAGGCAGTCACCAAGGAAGGATCGGAACTGACAGCGCCGCTGCCAGTGAACAGGTCGAGCCCCATCTGAAGGTGAGCGAGGGGGTTGCGAAGTTCATGGGCGAGGCCCGCGGCCAGATAGCCCACGGCCTCGACTTTGGCGGCGTCGACAAGCGACCGCTGAGCCTTTTTCAAGTCGCGGTGGGTGCGACGCAGGTCCACCTGAGTGCGCAGTCGAGCGAGTAGGACCGGCATGTCGATCGGCTTCGCCACGTAATCGTTGGCACCGAGTTCGAGTGCTCCGACGACGTCTTCGGACTGATCGATGGCGGTGGCCATGATGACGGGGAGGTCATTCGCGCTCCATACCGCCCGGATCTCGCGGAGAACCTGGAGGCCATCGATCTCTGGCATCATGATGTCGAGGACGACGGCTTCGAACGGGGGTGCGGAGTTCTTGACCGCGCCCTCGCCAAGGCCGAGCGAATCGAGGGCTCTCTCGCCGCCTTCAGCCTGCTCCACCTCGTAGCCTCTTTTGGTGAGATGTCCTACGAGGAGGAGTCGGTTTACCTTGCTGTCGTCGACGACAAGGATGCGCGAGGTGAATTGAGTGCTCATGCTCCGTTGTTCGGGTTGGAAAGGGATTGATGAAATCGGTCGGCGGCCTCTCCCGTGAGACCGACGGCTCGGACGAGACCGGGTATTTCTGACTTCGCGGAACGAAGGTCGCCGCTTTTTGCCAAAGCTTCCAGTTGCTTCGCACGTTCCTGGGCGTCGAGGGCTCCGTACACCCCGAGCAGCCCTTTGAGGGAGTGTGCCCAATGGCGGAGCTTCCTGGGGTCCTCGGCCTCCATGGCGGCATCGATTCCTGCCAGCATCTCCCCGGACTCCTCGGGAAAGAGACCAAGCAGTTGTTTCATCAGATCGTGGTCGCCGGTTTGTTTTTCGAATACCTTCGGGTCGAAGGCGGTCGGCGCCGTGACGTCTTCGGCATCCCCCCGCGAACGGCCACCGGGAGCGTCATCGATGGATGGCGCGTACGTCTCAAGGGTGGTGAAGAGCAGAGAGGAGCGCAGGGGCTTGGAAAGGTAGTCATCCATGCCGGCGTCGAGACACTCCTCTCGATCCCCCTTGAGGGCGTTGGCGGTCATGGCAATGATCGGCAGGTGTTTCTCGCCTCCCCCTTCGCACTCGGCCTCACGGATGGCAGCGGTCGCTTCAAACCCGTCCATCTCCGGCATCTGAATGTCCATGAGCACGGCGTCGAAACGTTCCCCGGCGACCGCCTCGACGGCCTCCCTTCCGTTCTGCGCAAGGGTGACCGTGTGTCCGCGTTCCTCCAGGAATCGTGTCGCGACCAGTTGATTGACGCGTCCGTCCTCTACCAGAAGGACGTTCATCCGGGGAATTTCCGAGGGGCGCGGCACTCGTCTGGGGTCGCCTGGTCCGTCGAGCGTGGCGGTGCCGAAGAGCGTGGTGATGGCATCGAGCAGGTCGGAGGCCTTGACCGGCTTGGTGAGGGAGCGATCGACCCCCGGCAGCTCGGTCGGGCCTGCGGAGGAAAGAAGAATGATCCGGGGCGCGTCGTCGCCGAAGCGATCGATGATCTTCCGGGCGACTTCGGCGCCGTCCATCTCCGGCATCATGAAATCGAGGAGGACAAGCCGGACGGGACAGCCTGAGGCGGAGCTGAATTCAAGATGGTCGAGTCCGGCTTGGCCGGAATCGGCCACGGCCGGCGCCATCTCCCAGCTGTCGAGCATCTCCCTGAGGATGGAGCGGTTGGTTTGATTGTCATCGATGACCAGCACGGGGACGCCTTCGAGTGACTCGGTCTCGACGACAGCGGAGCTTAAGTTTTCCTCGCCGAGATCGAAGCGGGCGGTGAAGTGAAAAGTGCTGCCCTCGCCCGGCGTGCTTTCGACCCAGATTCGACCGCCCATGAGATGGACAAGGCGGGAGGAGATGGCGAGTCCGAGACCGGTGCCTCCATGCTTCCGGGTGGTGGAGGAGTCGGCCTGCGTGAAGGAATCGAAGATCGCCTCCTGTTTCTCCAGGGGAATACCGATTCCGGTGTCACGAATCGAGAACTGCAGAGCGGTGGAGTTGCTGTCGCCGCCCTGGACTCCGTCACTGTCTTCATCGGCGGGGAAGATGGAAATCACAATCTCGCCTTCGCTGGTGAACTTGAGCGCGTTGCCGACAAGATTGAGGAGCACCTGGCGGAGGCGAGCGGCATCGCCGATCAGGCGGTCGGGGACGCGGTCATCGACGCGGTAGGCAAGTTCCAGGTTTTTCCGAGAGGCGAGAAAGCTGAGGGTGTGGAGGGCGTCTCCGGCCCAATCACGGAGGCCGAACGGGTGAGGATCGAACTCCAGTTTACCAGCCTCGACCTTGGAGAAATCGAGGATGTCGTTGATGATCCGCAGAAGCGAGTCCGACGATTCGTTGACGATCTCCAGGTTTTCGCGCTGCGAGGGTGACAGATCCGTGGCGAGCACGAGTTCCGTCATGCCGATGATTCCGTTCATCGGGGTGCGGATTTCATGGCTCATGTTGGCGAGGAAATCGCTCTTGGCCCGGCTGGCCTCCTCGGCCTGCTCCTTGGCCCTGACGAGTTGGGTCGATGATTCGGCGAGATCCGAGGTCATGGTGTTGAATGCTTCCGCGAGATTGGAGAGCTCGTCGTTGCCGCGGGTGGGGATCCGCGTGCTCAGTTCTCCACGACCCACGGCGGAGGCCGCTCGACTGAACTGGCCGAGACGCTGGGTGAGCGGCAGGAGAATCCAGCCAACCACGAGGAGTCCGAGGAGTCCCGCGCCCAAGGAGAGGGAGAGCAGATTTTTCCTCAGCTTTTGAATCGGGGCCAGGAACTCACTGCCGGGGAATTGCACGATTACCGTCCACCCCAGGTCTTCCGTGTTCCAGCCCGGTCGGGGCAGCGCGATTGCGGACAGGAGATCTTCGCCCGTTTCAGGGTCGCGATGGAGATGGGTCGTGACGGGGGAGGAATCCTCCATGGCAATCTGATCGACGAGGCTGTGGGCGGCCTCCAGCGGGACCGTCTCGGAATTGCTGGTGCGGATGATCCGTCCGTCGGAGGTAAGCAGGGCGATGCGTGCGTGCTCGCCCATGGTGTCGGAGTGGGAATCGATGATGCCGAAGATCTCCTCGATGTTCATGACCGCCTTGAGCACTCCCAGAAAGTTGCCCTCGGGGTCGTCGATGCGCGGGCAGATCTCCACCGAGTAGATCCCCGCGCTGTCGTCGAATTCGACGTCGCCGAAGTGGATCCCCTCGGCTTTTGCATTCTGCCACCAGTCTTCGTCGTCCTGTCGATAGTCCGAGGTGAGGCTGGTGATGGCCGCGTTGGCACCGTGGGCGTTGGTCAGAAAAACTTCTCCGAAGACGTCGTAGCCCGCAATCTGGCCGAGCTTTTTGATGGCGGTGCGCAGGTCTTTGGAGAGGGGATTGCGCAGAAGGTCTCTGGCGATTTCGGATCGGCCGGCTCGCCATCGCTCGTCCTCCTCTTCCAGATGACTCTCGATGTCGGGAAGCTCGGCCAAACGAGCGTTGGACGTCGATAGCGTTTGTTGGACGAGGTTGCTCTCCCCGTAGGCTTGCCAGTTGGCGGCGCGAGTCGAGAGGGCGCGGGCGATCTCGTCCTGCACGGCCAGCGCCGTGGCGCCCGCTCTCGCATCGAGGGACTCGCGCAGACTTCTCTCCGCGACCCGTCCGATCATATGCTCCAGCGCTCCGATCAAGAGAGCGGGGACGAGAGTGAGGAGGAGGAGCTTGTAGGCAAGCTTCATGAGATGCGACCGAGACGGTTTCGCAATAGTGTAGCGAGCCCCATCAAGGAAGGCGAGATTAGGATTTCAAGGGTGCGGCCGGTTCGCCCCCGACCATCGATCCTGTCGCGACCCTGCTCCTGCCGTGGAGAATCACGCCGATCAAACCCATTGGGGATCTCTGCCGTGGATGCCATGAGAATCCGAGTGCGCGGAGAACCCCTGCTCCTCCGCCAAGGATCAAGATCGACTTTTCGTTTCCGCGTAGCCGAATTTGTTAAAGTTTGGTCCCGGCGGTTTGGCGGGAGCAGCTAAAATTCCAGAACCGAACTTGGCGGCAGCGGCACCTCGTCTTGCTTCCGCCAAGCCACAAGCAGATCAAGCAGCTAGCGTGCTCGCTCGGGATTTGAATCACTCACCATCTGGACCCGTGGCGGGGATCAGCTCGTGATCAGATGGTCCGAGAGATCCTCGATGCTCGCGCAGCCGAGCTGTTCCATGACCTGCTGCAGCTGGCGCTTGAGCATCGAGAAGACGTGATGCCCTCCGTACTGGCCGAGGGCGCAGACCCCGTACATCGGAGTGCGGCCCAGGAAGGTGAACTGAGCGCCCGAAGCGAGGGCGGCCGCGATGTCGGGACCGGCCTGGATGCCGCTGTCCATCATGACGACCGCCTTGCCATTGACCGCTTCCACGATCTTGGGGAGCGGCTTGATCGTCGACTCGCCGGCGTCCAGTTGACGGCCGCCGTGGTTCGACACGATGAGGCCATCGACGCCCAGCTTGACCGCGAGCTTGGCGTCTCTGGGATTGACGATTCCCTTGATGACGAGGTGGCCCTTCCATCGGTCGCGGATCGGCTTGATCCGCTCGGCGTTGAGGCGCCCGGAGAAGGTCTTGTTCATGAACAGCCCGAGATGCTTCATGCTGAGTCCCTTGGGAATGTAGGGCTTCATCGTCTCGAATTCGGGCGCGCCTGCGAACAGCTGGGAAAGCGACCAGGTCGGGTGGGTGCACATCTGGAAGACGTTGCGCAGGGTCATGCGCGGCGGAATCGAGAGTCCGTTGCGAATCTCTTTCGGGCGATAGGCGAAGGTCGGCGTGTCGGCCAGCAGCACCAGCGTCTTGACTCCTGCCGCCTCGCATCGGTCGAGCAGCTTTTCGCGCAGCTCGTCCTCGGCGGGGTTGTAGAGCTGGAACCAGAGGCGTCCCTCGGTGATCTCGGCGATTTTCTCGATCGAGGCCGTGCCCACGGTGCTGAGGACAAAGGGCAGATTGTGGTCCTGCGCGGCCTGGGCAAGAAACTCGCAGGCTTTCGGCCACATCAGTCCCTGAAGTCCGACCGGCGCGACACCGAATGGAGCCGCGTAGGTCTCGCCGAAAAGTTCGGTCGTCTGGTCGGCGCCCTCGAATTCGTCAAGGTAGGTGGGCTCGAGCTGCACCTCGCGGATGTCGGCCGTGTTCCTCGCGACGTTGATGTCGGAGAAGCAGCCGGCGGTGAGATAGTCGAAGGCAAAGCCGGGCATGCGGCGGCGCGCGCGGTCGCGCAGGTGCTCGACGGAGGGGAGAGCGGAGTTGAAGTGGTCGTCCACTCCCAAGCGTCTCCCGTACTGCGAGCCGCTGCAACATGCGGATCGGACATCGACATATCGCATATCGCAAAACCACGTCCGCCCTTGAACAAAGTTGCCAAACCGTGGCGTATTCAATCCATGAGAAGCGTTCCGCAGCCGGTTGAGGAGTTCGGTCCCCGCAGTCGATGGGAAGCACTGCGTGCCGACCAGAGCGACGCACGCGGCTGGTTGTCCGATGCGCCTGTCTGCGGCCTCCTTGCCAACGAGCATATCGCCCACGTCGGTCGAATGTGGGCCACCGCGCCGTTCGAGGTCGTCCGTGATGACGCTTCCGGCACCTTTGCGATGGTGGTCGTCGAGGGCGCCGGAGAAGTTCTGGTGGGCGGGGAGTGGCGACAACTGGACGTCGGCCAGGCCTGTCTGCTGCCTGCCTTCTCCAATACGGGGATCCGGGCCGCTCAAGGTGAGGGCGAGGGCGAGGGCAAGGGCGAGGAGGGTGGCTCGGTCTGGGAGTTCGCCTGGGTGCGCTATCTGGAACGCCGCGAGACGGCACCTGTTCTCTCGAGGAATAGTCCCGTCGTCTCGCAGACCGATCCCGCGCCGCTGGTCCACGCCATCGCCGGGCTGCGGGCCGAATCGATGCTCCCCGAGCCGGAAGGGGCGGCGCTGCATCACTGGGTGGAACTCGTGCACGGTTTTGTGCAGCGAACGGCTCGGCCCCACCGCCTCGACGACCGTCTCTGGCGCGTCTGGGAGGCCGTCGAATCCGACCTCGCGCGCCGATGGACTCTCGGCGACCTTTCGGACATCGCCCATCTTTGCCCGGAACAGGTGCGACGGCTCTGCCGCGAGCAGCTCGGCAGAACCGCCATTCAGCAGGTGACCCAGCTGCGGATGCGCAAGGCGGCCGAACTGCTTTCCACCACCGACGACACCGTCGAGGCGATCGCCGGCGAGATCGGCTACGACAGTCCCTTTACCTTCTCGAATGCCTTCCTCCGCTGGACCGGGCGCAGGCCTTCGAAGTATCGCAGCAAGGCCCTTGGAGGATAGATTGGCGGTTGATGACGCACTGCTGACCGACGCCGATACTCGGCGGGACGCCTATTTCAAACACTCCGTCGTTGCATCGCCTCCGCGTTGCGTCACAATTACAATGAATGCGTCCGTTACCCATGCTCATCGGCTTCTCGCTCGCCTTGGTGCTGGCGGGCTGCCATTCGGAGGAGAAGCCAGCCGAAGCCGGGCCAGCTCAAGACCAGGTTCAGGAGGGTGGGTCCAGTGAAGGCGAAGGCGCAGGCGCTCCCCTCAGCGCCGATGACGTGGCGGCCAACATCACCGCCGTCGAAGAGCGGCTGCTGGCGATCTACCCGGAGATGAGCCAGTTCGGCCGCGAGCTCGGCAAGCAGGGCGCGGAGGCGGTGCGCTACCGGCTCCACGCAGGGGCCGCGCTGCTACAGCCGCAGGCGCTGGGCGAGCCGGCCTCCGAGGAGGACGTGCCCGGCTGGGCGGCGCAGGTGCGACGCTGGGCAAAGAACAACCATCCACCGGTCAGCTACGATCCCGACACGACCGACCCATTGGCCTGGCTGAAGCCCTTGCTGCCGGAGTACGACAAGGTCGGGATCAAGAACGTCGATGGCGAGCTCGTGCGCTACGGCGACACCTTCGCGTTTCGCAGTCATCACCGGTTTCACTTCCGCTCCTCGCCGGGGGCTGCGCAAAAGGCCGAAGTCGATGCCGAAGTGACCATCGACTGGGGCAGCGACGGCACACGGCTGAAGATCATCCGCTGGCAGCTTGGCGAGGTGGTGCAGACGGTCTCGGGGTCGGCTGAGCCGCTGGTCGGCACGCCCGCGCTGCACGAGGCGGTGACCGACCCTGCGACCCACCGCGACCTGCTCGAGTCCAGGCACGAGGAGTTCCTGCGCGGCGTCTACGCTAACCCGGAGGACCTGCGCCGGATCTCGGCCATCGACTTCCCGCTCGATCACATTGAAGACGTCACCTTCGAGGCTGGCGAACAGCATCCGGCGGTTTCGGTGGTCGACCTTGATCAGGACGGCTGGGACGACCTCTATCTGGTGCGCCGCTGGGGTCGGAACCGGTTTCTGCGCAGCAACGGCGACGGCACCTTCACCGAGGAAGCCGAAGCCCGCGGACTCGATATCGACCGCTTCTGTTCCTGCGCCATTTTTGCCGACTTCGACAATGACGGCGACGATGATCTGTTTCTCGGCCGGACTCTCGAGCGCTCGCGCCTGCTGGAGAACGTCGATGGCGTCTTCCGCGACGTCAGTCACCAGATCCACGGGGTCGCTCCTCCGCATCTGGTGGCCTCCATGTCTGCGGCCGACTACGACGGAGACGGTCTGCTCGATCTCTATATCGGCACTTATTACGGCCACACCCAGGGGCGAGGCTCGGGCTGGGAGGAAAAGTATCTCGAGCCCGAGCACCGCGCCGAGCATGCCGGGCGCTACGCCGGTACCGAAGACCAGTTCTACGACTTTGCCGGGCCGCCGAATCTGCTGCTGCGCAACCGTGGCAGCATGCGTTTCGAGCGAGCCCCCGAGGATCCCGAGGTGCGGTCCTGGCGGGCCACCCTGCAGCCGACCTGGAGCGACTGGGACGGCGACGGCGATCCGGATCTGCTGGTGACCAACGACTTCGGGCCCGACCAGATGTTTCGCAACGACCCGCATCCCGACCCCGAACTGGCGAAAGACGGTCGGCGCCGCTTTACCGACGTCGCCGAGCAGCTGGCGCCCGGGGCTGCGCAGAACTACTTCGGCATGGGCGGCTCCTGGGGTGATTTCAACCTCGATGGCGTGCAGGATCTCTACCTCTCGGCGATGTTTTCCAAGGCCGGCACTCGCATCACCCGCCGGCTCGACTTCAAGAGTCCGCGCGCGACCACCTCGGCGATGGGCAACATCCTGCTGGCCTCGACCGGAAGCGGCCGCTGGGAGCAGGTGTCGGGACACGGCCCGGGCCAGCAGCCGGTCAACAAGGTCGGCTGGGCATGGGGTGGTCAGTTCTTTGACCCCAACAACGACGGCTACCTCGATCTGTATGCGCCGACCGGCTACTTCACCCCGCCGCCGGAATTCAGTTCGGCGGTCGATTACTGAAGTTGTTTCTGGCGCGCGGTCGTGCGTAATGACAGACAGAACCTCGGCGACGATCTAGTCGATTCGGAGGCGTGGAATCAGCGCAATGAACAGTTCGCGCGCAGTTACTACGTCGTCACCGATGAGGAAACCGGCAAGCCGGTGGCCCGGGTGCATCCATTCAGCGCCGGCGAACGGAATCGATTCTTCGCCAACGTAGCCGGGCAGTACGTCGACCTGACCCCCCTCAGCGGTCTCGATTCCAAGGCCGACTCGCGCAGCTTCGTCTACCTCGACTTCGACCGTGACGGCGATCACGATATCGCTCTCGCCAACGCCAACTCGCCGAGCCTGGAGCTGTGGCGGACGCAGGTGGCCGAGCCGGGCAACTTCGTGGCGGTATCGCTGGAGGGCGGGGCGATGCCCGACGACGCCAAGGGCTGGTCGAACCGCAGTGCCGTCGGGGCCCTGGTCACGGTGACCACGCCATCGGGCCTGCGCCTGGTCAAGGAGCTGCACTGTGGCGAGGGCTTCGGTTCGCAGAACAGCCGCACCCTGATCTTCGGGCTGGGCAAAGACGTCAATGCCGAGTCGGTGCAGGTGGTCTGGCCGAGTGGCCGGCGCAGTGAGTGGCCCGAGCCGTTGACTGCCGGGCAGCATCTGCACTTCCACGAGCGAGGCGAGCGGCCTCGATCGGCGAACTACCAGCCCTAGCAACCGGGCGCCAGAGGTGGCGGCGCTCGTGAGAGCGTGGAGGAGTGGCTTGAAGGAACTCGGAGCTCGGAGCTCGGATCGCAGAGAGCGCCTCCACCTTCTGAGGAGACTGTTGCAAAACCTCTCGGAGAATCGCCCCAATCGGATTCTTCTAAACCCGCGTCTCATATGTAGCCGAATTCGTAAGAATTTGGGCTCGGAAACCTGGAAGCCGCGCTCGTTTTACGAATGGCCCATAGCCAATGCACTTCTGCAACAGTCTCTCACGAAGGCGGCTACGAAGTCCGACAGGTCCTAGCGGAGTGTGGGTCGAGCTGCCGCCGCCCCGGGATGCCTATAAAAATTTCTTGTGAAAAAAGCGTTGCGCTGGAGTGCGAAGTCCTGTTACAGATGCGCGCATGAGAACCGCAAATCTTCTTGCCACCCTGGCCAGCGCGGCGATGGTCGCGCCCTTGTCCCACGGCTTCATCTCGGCCCAGATTGAGTATGACCTCAACAACCATCCCTCTTCGGGGGACCTTGGCGGCGCAGGAGCGGTCAATGGGCTTGATATCACCGGTGCGGACGTCTCCGGCACGCCGGTTTTCAATCTTGGCGCATCTACTGGAGGCAACCGTGTCGATCTGATCTCCTCGACCGCAAGTCTCAGTATTCCGGATGCTCCCGGGGTCACGAGTCTGACGATGACTCCCACCATTGGAGCGATGAACCCAAGCTGGGCGACTCCTTCGGTCGGCGACACGACCCAAGCAGGCGGCAACCCCACTCCCGGGTTTGGTGCTGGTGGCGAGATTGGAATGGCACCCCCCGCAGGGCCCGATTTCCGGGAAGTATCGATCACCTTTGACCAGTCCATTCTTCTCACCGAGATCAATGGAAACTGGTGGGACGCCAGCTTCGGAACCGACGGTCCTCCCGCAGAAGACCTTCAGATCAATCTCAACGGGCAGTCTTGGAACATTCCTCCTGCCTCAGCCAACGGCTGGAGTACGACGGCCACCTCGGGTCTGGCCACTGCCACCATCAACGGAATCACGGGAATCCTGGTCAACGCCGGGAGTCCCATTGAGTTCACCGTCAACGACGCCAACGGCAATGGCATTTTGGAGGCCAACGGCCTCATCGAGGGCATTCGACTTCACGTCGTACCTGAGCCAACTCGAGGACTTCTGCTTCTCGCAGCAGGCGCCTTGATCGTTCTTCGACGCCGGCGGTAGCGCTCGTTGGAGGCGCTCAAGAAGGAGCGCAAAAAAAGGGGTCGCCTTTCGGCGACCCCTTTTTGATTTCGGTGGAGGCGAGGGGAGTTGAACCCCTGTCCCCGTAGCCTTCTACGCGAGCGTCTACATGCTTAGTCGGTCTTTTAATTTAGGAAGTCCGGCTCCGGTCGACAGGATCCGTATTTCCGATTGCCACTGTTACCTTTCGTCATTCAAACCGGACACCCGTTCTCAGACTAGCCTGTTGGTGTTCGCCTCCGACCTCAACAGGCATCGGGTCGGAGACGGCTGCACTAGGCAGCGAGCGCAAGCTCTTGGTCGTTGTTTGCGGTTGTTTGTTTTTGATCCGTGTATTTACGAGGCTTCGGATCAGCCTCGGCATGCAACCCGGGTTTCCAGAGACGGGTCGAATCCAGTACGCCCCCGTTGCGATGAGTAAGACTACGCTCGACGCGAATTTATTCAAACAGCCTTTTTGGCCGCGCGAGCTCGGAGGATGGAGCCCACCAGCCCCGGCGCATTGACGAGGAAGACAAGGGCCAGGGCCATGTTCCAACGGAAATCGAGGTCCATGATCGCACTGATGGACAGGTGCAGCCCGATGATGCCCACCCCAATCACGGCGGCCCAGCTTCGGCGGGCCAGCGCTAGGACGGCCCCCAGCTCGAGCAGGAGGCCCATGGCCAGAGCGATCTGGCAGAGGAGCGGTGAGCTGACGAAGGCGACGGCGATCGGTTCACCAATGCGCTGGAGGAAGCCGTCCCAGCGATCCGCGAAAGTGGGGTCGGTGCCGACCTTCCACGGGGGGATCTGGTCGAGCCGGTTGTAGTATTCACTGAGCCGCGTCTTCTCAAGCTGCAGCGGATAGTGCCGCGCCTTGCCGATCCATCCGAAGAAGCCGCTGGTGAAGATCTTGGTCAGCGCCGTGACAAGGTACGTGGCGGCGAAGGTCTGGATCGACCACCAGGCGGCGCGGGCCTCGGGTGCCAGCCTCGGGTCAGGACGGTATCGACTCCAGAGGTGGGCGGCAAACTGTGCCAGCACGACCAGCGCGACGATCTGGAAGTGGTGCGTGGCGGCGCCCTGCGAGTTGTCGAGCGTGCCATGGGCGAGGCTGATCCCGAGCAGGACGCCCAGCGAGATCAGGGGCAGGCGTCCGCTGACGTAGACGAGCAGCGCGATTCCGAGAATGGCGCGGAGGACGAGGAGCAGCTGGGGTTGGTTTCCGAGAAAGGAGAAGTCGATGAGCCGGCCGAGACCGACGGGGTCGGGCTGGCTTTCGTAGTCGATCCGGTCAGGGAAGGAAAACCAGACGACCAGAGCGAGGCCGATCCGGAGGAGGAGCAGCTCCCAGCCGACGAAGTCGAAAGGATGAAACCACGGCCGGCGGGTCATGGCTGGGCGGAGGGGGAGGGGCTTTCCTCGGTGGCCACGAGCATGTCCTGCCGGATGAATTTTCCGTTTTCCATCATCAGCCCGAGATGATGAATCGAGAGGGGCCGGAGTGTCTCGAGCTGCGCCTTGCCGTTCTCCTTGCAGTTCTCGACGAACCACTCGAGGGCGTAGCGACCAGCGGGCTCGAGGTCGGCCTCGGTCATGTCCGTCATCTTGAAGGAGCCGTCATCCTCGCGCCGACGATCGCGGGCGGCCGAGGCGAGGTCGTTGTAGATCTTCTTGAGCTTGCCGGAACGCGTCGCGGTGATGGTTTCCATGGCGATCGGCGCGCCATTCCTGTCCGTGACGTAGATGACGTAGGTGTAATCGCCGAAGCTCGAGTACATCGGGAAGTGGGAGAACGGAAAGTTCTCCCGAAGCCCGAGGCAGAGCAGGGTCATCACGGCCAGTGCCCCCAGGGGAGGAAAACGGCGGAGTCGATCAGAGAGGGCGCGGATCATGCGTCGCTGGGGTCGGCGATCTGGTTGGGGGCGAGCATGAATAGCGCAACGATGGCGACGGTGATGAAGAGGAGAAACACGCTGGTGCTTTCTCCGATTATGCGGAGAACCAGCCCGAAGACTCCAGCGGCTTCGGCGAGGGCGAAGGCAATGACGTGGACGACGAAATAGCGCCCGGCGTGCTCGGCTTGGCGGAGGTCGAGCTTGCCTGCTTCGAGGGGGGCGTCGACGAATTTGCGTTTCACGAAGAAGGCGATGGCGATATTGATGATGGCGACGACGGCGAAGGGAATGGTGATCGGAAGAAGCGGGGCCTTCTCGGGGGTGGCCGCGTGGAATTCTTCGATGGCCTCCATTTCGCTTCCAGTAAGCGTGGTAGCAGGCGCGCCGGTCCGGAAGGCGAATAGTCCGAGGAGAGCATAGAGCACGAGCGCCGCCAGAAGCGTGAGGTGGATGATGCGGATGACGAGTGGGAAGTACCGACTTCTGATCTCGGGATTCATACGCTACACCTACGATTGCTTTCAATTGCCAGCGAGACGGAAATGATGTCGTTGGTTGCTCGTGCAGGTTGGACCCTCCACCGATATCGAGAAGCGAGAAGGTGGAACGCGACGTCCCCGGCGCGTTGACGGGCGGAGCCCGTCTCTTGGGGGCTGCAAAGCGCGCCCGGACGTCCCGCTTCACCCGGTCTGGTGAAAATCCAAGGCGTCTGGTCTGGGTCGAACCGGGAAGTTGGAAGGCGACCATCAACCAAGGGGCGCGAATCATTGCTCTGTGCTAAAGAAAGGGATGAGCGATCTTTTTCCCGGTGAAGACGACGCCGGGGATCTTCCGGCGGGCGCCGGGGTGGGGGATCATGCCGTGCCTCTCGCAACGCGCATGCGCCCTCGCTCGCTGGCGGAGTACGTCGGGCAGAAGCATATTCTCGGCAAGGGCAAGCTCCTGCGTCGAGCCGTCGAGGCGGACCGCTTTACCAGTCTCATTTTCTATGGCCCACCCGGTGTGGGAAAAACAACACTCGCCGAGATCGTCGCGCGCAACACGGAGGCCCGCTTTGTGAACCTGAGTGGGGTCGAAAGCAGCGTGGGGGAGATCCGCAAGGCGGCCGAGACGGCGCTCGGGTATTCGCGCCTCCACGATGTCGGGACCACGCTTTTCGTGGACGAAATCCACCGCTTCAACAAGGCCCAGCAGGATGTCCTGCTGCCCTACATCGAGCGCGGGACGATGCGTTTCATCGGGGCGACCACCCACAATCCCTACTTTTACGTCAACAGTCCGCTGGTCAGCCGCTCGCAGGTTTTCCAGTTGGAGCCGCTCGACACCGAAGATCTGGAAGATCTGGTCGATCGCGCCATTGCCGACGAAGAGCGGGGTTTTGGGAGCGAAGACGTCGAGGTGACCGACGAGGCGAGGCTGCATCTCTGCGTTTCGGCGGACGGCGACGCCCGCAAGGTGCTCACTGCGCTCGAGCTCGCGGTGACGACCACGCCTGCCAATGAGGAGGGCGTCGTGGTCATCGATCTCAAGGTCGCCGAGGAGAGCATTCAGAAGAAGGTCGTGGTCTACGACCGCGACGGTGATTCCCACTACGACACCATCAGCGCCTTTATCAAGAGCATCCGTGGCTCCGATCCCGACGCCGCCTTGTACTGGCTCGCGAAGATGATTTACGCGGGGGAGGACGTGAGATTCATCGCGCGGCGCCTCGTCATTTCTGCGAGCGAAGACATCGGCATGGCGGACTCGAACGGGCTTCAGGTCGCCGTGGCCGCGCAGCAGGCGGTCGAGTTCATCGGCATGCCCGAGGGCCGGATCGCCCTTGCTCATGCGACCGTCTATCTAGCGACCGCGCCAAAGAGCAACCGTGCCTATGCCGGAATCAACGCGGCGTTGCAGGACGTCGAGTCGGGCCGGACGCTGGCCGTCCCACCGCATCTTCGGACTAAGTCTCGCAAGAAGCTTGGCCTGGAAGGCGGGGCCATCGAGGAGGGCGACACGGCCTACGCCTACAGCCACGACGGGGAGGGTGCCTACATTCCGCAGGCCTATCTGCCCGAGGGAAGAAGATACTACGAGCCGACCGAGAACGGCATGGAGAAGCGGGTCAAGGAGCGGCTCGACTATTGGCGGGCGCGGTTTGAGGCGGAGCAGGCCTAGGCGCGGCCAGGCAAGGACTGCCTAGCGTCTCCATGCGAGAAGGAGAAAGGCAGGGGGGGACCGGCGTCCCGCCGGTCAGCGAAGGCTCTGTTGACCGGCGGGACGCCGGTCCCCCCCCTTTGGTGAAT
>ENA-ORXT01004120-ORXT01004120.1-marine-metagenome-genome-assembly--contig:-NODE-4120-length-15301-cov-4.355491_pt1 | contig 15301 bp, 11 predicted proteins | sample MGYA00237868_ERZ511482 | MGnify/ENA metagenome assembly ERZ511482 | reverse complement strand
AAACCAGAATTTCAGAATCTATCATTAAGATTTAAAAGTGACAAAGTAGTATTAAGTGCTAAACAAAATCAACCTGTATTTTTTTGTCCCAAAACATTCAATAAAAAAATCAAGCAAATCCTATAATCCTGTAAATCCTGATGCCGGAGGCACAAACTACTTTAGCCCCACAAATTTATCCCCTTCTCATTTTTCCTTCGTAAATTAGCTCCTATGAAACACCTACTAAAAGATAGTATTCACACAACTGTGTCAAGATTTGATTTTGCATCGAGCTTCATGTATCGAGCTTCGAGCAAAGGACTGTTTACAGTGCGCTCTCTACTAAACCTCAGCATATTCTGCGCCCTAGTCATCGCTTTATCAGCTTGTGGCGATGGCAGCAGCACACCACAAGAACCCAACAACTTCCCCGAAATAAAGACCAAACAAAGCGGAAGCGTCTATAAATCTTTTGGTAGAGGAGTCAGCTATAAAATTGTAACTTATCAGCAGTTTTATGAAGAAGGTGGAAAAAATCCATCCAAACAAATCATTACACTCACAAAACCAACCAAAGGCAGAGAACTCAAATTACCGCTTCCGCTCGATATGGAAAAAATCAGGAAGTTTAGAAGAATTGATGCTTCCAAATTTGAAGGGGATGGTCCCATAGACCTCGTCAAGGAACATCAATACAAAAATAGAAACCAAACAGGCTATTGGAAATACCACAAAGACAGCACTTCAACAGACGTTTATCTCCAAGAGGGAAGCTACTCTTTTATCCGTCTTCAAGATTTTGAAATGCTCCACATATATGATTCCAAAAACGACATCGAGTATATGGAAATGATGCAGTAAGTAGTTTCGTATTTGGTTTTCAATACTTGGTTTTATTAGCTCTAGCCTCAATAACCCCCTAAACCCCCAAACCCCTTAAAAAAAACCTGAACCTAAAGTCCGCCATATCGTTCCCATACGCCCGATGGATTTCTCATCGAAAACTCAAGCACAACTTAGAGGGAGAGCGGTATCAGCAAGAGTTATTTGTGCAATTGATAAAGGTTGGAGCGAACACGCAATTTGGGAAAGAACATGGCTTTGATAAAATAAAAACCCTCAAAGATTTCCAAAAGCAAGTACCCATTCGAGATTATGAAGAACTTAAGCCTTGGATTGAGAAAACGAAAAGAGGGGAGAAGGATGTCCTCTGGAAAGGATGCCCTATTTATTGGGCAAAAACATCGGGGACTACTTCTGGGAGTAAATACATTCCAGTGACCAAAGCCTCCATCAATCACCATGTAGATGGAGCGAAAAATGCCTTGGTGGCGTACATCAACGATACCCAAAATGCCGATTTTGTAGGTGGTAAAATGTTGTATTTGTCTGGTAATGCTGATTTAACAGACCTCAATGGTATTTTAACAGGAAGACTTTCGGGCATTGTCAATCACCACATTCCGACCTATCTACAAAGAAACCAATTGCCTACGATGCCCGTTAATCTGATTGCCGATTGGGAGACCAAACTGGCGGCGATTGTAGACGAATCACTCAAACACGATGTGCGTTTGGTGGGTGGAATTCCGCCTTGGATACAAATGTATTTTCGATATTTGGAAGAGCGAACAGGTAAAAAGGCTAAAGACGTTTTTCCGAATTTACAGATTATTGTACACGGTGGAGCAAACTTTGAACCCTATAAAGCTTCTTTTGTGGAGGCAGTAGGCAGACCCATAGATTTTATTGAGTTGTATCCTTCTTCTGAAGGCTATATCGCAGGGCAACACTGGCAAGAGGACCGAGGATTGTTGTTGAATACCAGAGCAGGACTGTTTTTTGAGTTTGTTCCCTTGGATGAAATAAATCAGTCGAATCCAACCCGTTTGGGTATTGGTGAGGTGGTAATTGGAAAACATTACGCCATTATTTTGTCTACCAATGCTGGATTGTGGGCATACAAATTGGGTGATGTGGTAAAATTTACGAGCCTAAAACCCTATTGTATAAAAATGATGGGGCGGACAGAACAGTTTTTATCTGCTTTTGGAGAACATCTAATTGCCACGGAAGTGGAACAGTGCATTGCAAAAGTTGCAGACGATTTTAATTGTACGGTTCGGGAATTTACAGTAGCTCCTTTAATGAAAAATACTTTTGGTCGTCCTTGTCATCAATGGCTCATCGAATTTGAAAAGAATCCTGAAAATCTCCATGCGTTTTCACAAAAATTAGATGAACAATTGCAGTCCAAAAATCCTTATTATAAAGACCTCCGAAAAGGAGCCATATTAGAGCCTTTACAAGTTAAATCATTAAGCCCAAATACCTTCGATACCTATTTAACAGCTATCGGGAAATTAGGTGGACAAAATAAAATTTCACATCTGTCAAATGATCGTAAATTGGCAGAAGGATTGCTTAAGTAAAGATAGTCTTTATTAAGTTTTCAAATAAAACAACATGTCACATCGATGATAGTGCAAATTGATTAAGACTTTTACACACTCTATTAAGTATAAAATAAAAATAAAAATAAAAATAAAAATAAAAATAAAAATAAAAATTAAAATTCACTCACTCATTCACTCATTCACTCATTCTCACATTCAATCATTCATTCATTGAAAAAAAACATCGCCATCCTCGGGTCAACAGGTTCCATTGGAACACAAGCATTAGAAGTCATTGAACAGTATCCCGAACAGTTTGACATAACGCTATTGACTTGCCGCAACAATTGTGATTTACTCATAGAACAAGCGAGAAAGTTTACCCCCAAAGCTGTAGTGATAGGCAACGAAGCACATTATCAGCACCTAAAACAGTCTTTGCCAAATGTAAAGGTCTTAGTAGGGGAGGAAGGACTCTGTGAAGCGGTAGTAGCCGATGAAATAGACACGGTATTAACGGCATTGGTTGGGTATGCTGGCTTGGTTCCAACAATGAAAGCCATTGCAGCAGGAAAAGACATTGCTCTGGCAAACAAAGAAACATTGGTGGTCGCAGGAGAGTTGGTCAATGAAGCGGTGAAAAAACATGGCGTTCATTTATACCCAGTAGATTCCGAACATTCAGCAATCTTTCAATGTCTTCCCGGTGAAGATGATAACCCCATTGAAAAAATTTATCTGACGGCTTCTGGTGGTCCTTTTCGTGGTAAAACAAAAGCCGATTTAACCCAAATAACCAAAGCGCAAGCCCTCAAACATCCCAATTGGGAAATGGGTGCAAAAATCACCATCGACTCTGCTTCTTTGATGAACAAAGGACTAGAGGTCATCGAGGCAAAATGGCTCTTTGATTTGAAACCAGAACAAATAGATGTCATTGTTCATCCACAGAGTATTGTTCATTCTATTGTGCAATTTGAAGATGGCTCTATGAAGGCACAAATGGGATTACCTGATATGAAATTACCCATTCAATACGCCTTAACCTATCCACAACGTTTTAAAAATAATTTCCCTCGCTTTAATTTTATAGAGTACCCCCAACTCACCTTCGAACAGCCCGACAAAAAAACCTTCCGCAATCTCCAACTCGCTTTTGACGCCTTAGAACAAGGAGGAAATATGCCGTGTATCCTCAATGCCGCCAACGAAATTATGGTCCAAGCCTTCCTCGAAGACCGAGTCGGATTTCTCCAAATGTCCGATTTAATAGAAAAATGCATGAAAAGTGTTCCTTTTTATGCAAAACCGAGTTTACATGATTATAAAGAGACCGATAAGGCAACGAGAGCATACGCATCGTCTTTATTATGATGAATGAAACCATGCTTACCAAAATTTCGTGAAGCATAGCGTAAAGAACTGTTTGGAGTCTGTAAGTAATACTACTTTGTCACTTTAAAAAAATATTAGTAACAGTACTCTGTTATTACATTAATGAACTTTGTTTTTTAGAAAAAACACACAAACGAACCACTTCGAAACATAGGATTTCCCCCTTGAGGGGGTTGGGGGTGGATAAAAAACAAGGGGTTCAAGACTGTTTTAAACCAGAATTTCAGAATCTATCATTAAGATTTAAAAGTGACAAAGTAGTAGTAAGTGCTAAGACAAAAAGAATACTCATAAAATAAGACAAATTCCAAAAAAACAAAACCCCTCAACAACATCACTGTCATTGAGGGGTTTTTCTATATGCTAAAACCTAGCGTCTTACATCTAATTATAGTTTGTTCAAACGCCAATCATATTCGTAATAAGCAACTGTAAAACCATCAGGAATGGGATTGTCACGATATTGATTGATGTAAGCAATCAAATCATTATCAGTAGTTCCAAAATCGGCCTTATACCATTCAAAAATCTTAGAAATATTAACCGTTTTATTGGCTTCATCAACTCTAATAAAATTATCATCGTTCATGCTCGCCTTTGTATTGGCTTCCAACATAATCTCTTGGTTGGCAGCAGTAAAGGCTTTACCTTTTATTTTTGGACAACCTTTGGCTGCACAAACCAACGCAAAATGTATTCTTGCATCCTTATAAGTAGGACGAATTACTTCATTTTCAATAGCGTTTAAGGTCAATGTTTTACCAGCAACTGTATGTGTTTGGGCATCAAAGAACCCTGCAACGTCCAAAGGAGATGAGATAGGGTAGTTGACCACCACCGAATTAATAACCAAAATATTATAAGCATTCATATAAAATGCTTTGTCTTTATTTGTGCCTGTTAAGCTATAACTGGCAACAGCTCTAACCAATTCATCTAAAGTAGACTCATTTTGACTGACTTGCTCATAATCGACTTTCCCACTTTTTACATAACTACTTAGAAAAGAGTTGGTCTGATCAAAAAAATCAGTCTGTGCTTGACTACTTATTGAAAGGACAAAAAGCAAAACGGTTACAGAAATATATTTTAAAATGCTCATAGCGTTATTTTTTAATAACAATACTATATAGACGAAGCAAATAATAGGAAGGTTTACTTTTCAACCTAAATTATAGCTGATTTTTTAGAATAGTCACTCAAAAGACCAATTAAGTCTAAGAAATACTTTCAATCGTGTGCTTGTTACTTGAACTTAATTTATGCCGAATTTCTACTTGCATTAATATTTCCATACAAAGAGCGGGTTACAATCTTTTTATAGGTATCTGTATGTTTGTCCTTTTCAATAATTTGCTGAAGGGCATATTGTTGTATGGTCAGTAAAGGCAATACTATTTTTTCACGAATGGCAACAGATGCCTTTGAAAAAGGTTCTTCTTCCATAAGCGTTTCATAACCAGATATTTCCAGCAACATATCACAAGAAAGTTGATATTCGTTGTAGAGTACTTGCCAAAATTCACCATAAACTTTATGCTCTTTCATATAAGCTGTTAATGGAAAATAAGACTTGGTGAGTGACATCATACTGTTCAAAATCAAGGCTTTAAAGAAGGGCAAATCATTAAAAAGTGCCTTGACTTCTTCTAATCGCCCATTGGCTTTTAGTGTTGCAATAGCGGTTCCAATACCAAAATAACCAGGTACATTCTGCTTTAATTGACTCCAAGAACCCACAAAAGAAATAGCTCTTAAATCGGTTAATTCCAACTTCTTTTTATTACCTCTTTTTCCTGGTCTACTACCAATGTTTGCCTTTTTATAATATTGCAACGTACTCATGTTTTCTAGGTAGGGTAAAAATTGAGGATGTTGTTTGAGGGCATCATATTTTTCAAAACTGAGCTTCGATAATTCGTCCATCAAATACCTTTGATCGGGGCGCATATCTTCCTTCTTATCTTTGTTCAACTCATTCGACAGTCCTGCTGTCAACATTTGTTCGCAATTATGGGTAAACTGCTCAACTGTTCCATAGGTACTGGTAATGGTTTGTCCCTGAATGGTCAGCTGAATTTCGTTGTTGGCTATGTGCTTTCCCTGTGAAGCATAAAAACGGTGTGTTTTCCCTCCACCTCTTGCTGGAGGTCCGCCTCTACCATCAAAAAATACGGCTTTTATGGCATTTTTATCACAAACAATTGACAGCTTCTCTTTGGTATTAAAAATATTCCAATTGGCTTTCAGATAGCCTCCATCTTTGGTGCCATCTGAAAAACCAAGCATAATATTTTGAACATCTTTTCTTCTCGATAAATGTGTTCTGTATTCTTTATTGTCGAATAAAAATTGGAGTACTTTTTGAGAATCATCCATTCCTTTCATTGTTTCAAACAAAGGCACAATGTCAAAATGAATGTCTTCTTTTTTGTAGCCACACCATTTGAATAAAGTATAAACAAAAAGGACAGAAAAAATATCTTCAGAGTTGCTAATGATATATCGACAACAACCTTTTTCTCCATTCTTAGCTTGAATCTTTTTAAGTTGTGTGATGTTTTTTATCGTATCACTTATAAGGGGATCGTCATAATCTTTGTGTGAAAGTTTTACTTCACTATTAAATAGAATCTCTAGTAATTCATCACTGCTCAAGTTGTCAAATGATTTCTTCGATAATTTGTGTTTCTTGATAATTGCTTGCATAGTCGCAAGGTGAACACTGTGGTCTTGGCGGATGTCTAAGGAGGCAAAATGGGTTCTGAAAATTTTAACGCTGTCAATCAGCCTTTCTATATTGTCAATGTACAGACTGTTGTAATGGGTAATGAGCGATTCTTTTGCTTTTACCAATGGATCCAAAATATCCGTATATTTTATAGATACCGTTTTGTCAAATATTGCCTTATACAATCTGTCTCTAAGAGGATTTAATATTTCTTCAACCTTTTTAAAGGTTAAATTGTACTGCATTTCTTTGAGGTCGTTGTAATAACATTTCATTAATGTCATACGCAACTCATCTGCTACTTCAGCCGTTGTTTCAGCTGTAACAAAAGGATTTCCGTCTCTATCGCCTCCTGGCCAGAAACCCATTTTGACCATGTCGTGATTGGCAAAGTTTTCATCTTGTACCACTTCTTTTTTTACATGCTGATAATATTTACTTATTGCTTCATAATAGGTGTAGCGCATATAGTAAATAATATTTCGTGCTTCCTGTTCTGGCGTAGGTTTTTGGCTGTTGATAAAACTGGTCAGCCCCAATTGTTGAATAGAGACATCAATGTCGTCTAGTTCGTTGGCTTTTATCAGGTTTCTTAATTTCTTGATAATTTCTAAGACAGACAATGGATAAAACTGAGTAGGGTGTGCAGTAAAAACGGTACGGACACTAAAGTCTTTTAGTTTGGTCAGCATTGCTTCTGACTCATTTTTATCGTTCGACAACCGATTGAAAAAATCTTTGAGTGTTACCCTGTTTTTGAGCTTTTGTATTTCTTCAAAATGCACATCTTCGACACTATCAAACAACACAATTTGTCGCTCGACATATTGAATGACTCTAAAAAAGAAATCCAGTTTTTCTTTGTCTTTTTTAATATCGGTGTGTTGTTCAAAAAAGTGATCAATAATGGCAAGCGGACTTTTTCCTGCTTGAAGTCCTTTCTCGCAAGCAAACGACAATATTGGAATAAGCATACCCGTGTTCTCTATCTTATCGTAAGGTAGATTCATAAACAAACTGTTGTACACATTGTATTTTTTTTCTACCAATTGCTTGTAGAGATCAATTTTTTTGGATGATGTCATAAAAGAATATTTTATAAAAGAAGAGATGTTTTTTTTTTAATACAGTACTGTAATTAAAATCAAGTCATTCAATACTTGATTTTATTTATATTGTTTAATCCCGAAATTTTGTAGTCCTGAATTTACATTAAATAACTTGTAAAATGGTATTGCAGTAATTGCAACAAACAAAGAAGGCGTTTGTTGGAAAAGCTCAAAAAAAATTAATCTTGAGCAAGTTCTTTATCTAATGCTTCACGGGCAACTGAAACGGGAATACCAATGTATTTTTTTTCAAAATAATTGACTATTTTATCCAAAGTTGCACGAGAATCCTCGTCTAGTTGTGAAATTTCTTTTTGAAATACTTGGTTGTATGCCCGCCCTTTGATTGCCTTAACTTTTTCGGGAATGATCGAAAGTGATTTCTCAATATTTCTCCTACGACATTTCAACATAAAAGCATCTCTGTTTTCATCTATAATGTGTCGAGCTGCAATGACCTCTTTATGACGCAGTGCCATATTGGATTTAGCTTGCTCACGCAATTGTTCAATATTAAGATAATGAACTTGTGGAATATTGGCAAGATTGCGGTCTAAATCGGCTGGAACTGCTAAGTCAACTAAGAAACGTTGTTTGGTAGGAGCATTTGCCGTCATTTTAAGGTATTGACCTGTCGTAAGCATCAAATCATTGGAGCCAGTACAACTAATGATGACATCAAAGTCTTCCTGATAAGTTTTTAGCTCCGCTAAAGATTTGGCTTCTCCATTTACCAATTTAGCCAAGCGTTCTGCATTCTTAATACTCCTATTAAAAACAACAATATCAGAAAATCCACTTTTTTGGAGCATTTTGGCAGCAATCGTGTTGGTCTGACCAGCACCTATAAACAATACTTTACCTGCTTTGCCATTGGTTTGTTTTAAAAGAGACCGAACCGCTAAGGAAACCACCGAAACTGCATTATCGCCAATTTTGGTATGTGTAAAAACCTGTTTTGCCGTTTTAACCGCCACATCAATCAACATTCGAATGCCATCACCTGTCAGCGATGCTTCCTTGCAGTTTTGATAGGCTTTACGGACTTGCCCCAATATCTCTCTTTCACCAACCACCAACGAATGGATAGAGGAAGTAACACTAAACAAATGATTTGCGACTTCAATACCTGTAAAGGTTCTAGCCGTTTCGATAAAGAAGTCGGTGTTTTCTGCTGAGGCGTGTTGGTTAAAAGCAGTGAAAAAGTGTTTGGCGAGTTCTTTTTTAGACAATTGGGTGGGTTCAGTCTCTACAGCAATAAATAAAAGACGATTACAGGTTTGGAGAAAATATACCTCTTCCAATCCCATTAACTGCTTGAGCCCATGTAAATGAGTCATCAACTGTTCATCGGTTAAATCGGTTGGAAGCATTTGCCCCAACTGACCTACATTCGTATCCCTGTGCGAAAGGGTTACCGCCCAAAATCTGTTCACTAAATTTTCCCTAAATTTTACAGTAGCAAAAGTACTATTCATAACAATTTATATCATCTAAGTATTGTCATAGAATTGTCATAAGGTTGTTAGGGTTAGGTAATTTGCTGAAAATCAGCTTTTTGCTTGCTTGTGTGGCTTTCTTTTAATTCCACTATTACTGATCTTCATTTACAATAAAGAAACCGTCTTCACCTTGTTTTTGATAAAGAGGCATTAACAAATACCCATCATGAGGAGCCAATACTGGATTCCCATTGTTTTGAGCAATCTGTTGTCCTTTGGTAATAGGATCGAAATTTTTAAAACCTGGCAATGTTTCATAGTTATCGGAGGGGACAACTGGATATCTATACGTAAAATGAACCAAAGAAGGTACTTGTTTGGACGTTTTTCTTAAAAAATTTCTTTTTTCAGTCAGTCGATTTATGTCTGATTCAGTCATACAACCTGCCCCAACCAAGCTGGTCCAAATAGCTGCTTCTACCCGTTTAACAGACGCTGGATCGTCGTGTTGTCCTGCTTCAATTCCAAAGGCAGAAATGTACTGATTACCAAAGTATTGTAGGGTGGTTCCTGAAAGCACTTTGTTGACTTCTTTGATAACAGGAATGCCCAATTGAAGAGCAATTTTAATACTATAAGGGTTGGAGTTGGTAACAATAAAAGGAATCTCTCCTTCGGCAGAAGTGGTGTGAATGTCCATTAATAAAACTTCACGGTCTTCGGTATCTATTAATAGTTGATCAAACAATTCCATCAACTCTTTTTGCTGAATTTCCTCATTATTCAATAAAGCATTGGGTGTTTCTTTGACTTTTTGGATGCGCTCATCGGTCCACAATCTGTTCAAATCCGTATGTATAAAACGTTGTTGTAACTTTAATGCAGGCGTATTCCCTTCTATTCCAATAAATTCCCCTTTAAAAGTAGGGTGGTTTACTTGTAAATAATTAAAAACTTTTTTTACCGCTTTGGGTCCTGCCAATTCATTACCATGTACGCCACAAAGGCAAATAAAAATGGGTCCTCGATTTCCATCTCCATAGCGATTGATGATTCTATTGGCTTTTTTTAGTAAAATGGGCATAAATCTATCGTAATTATAAAAAATCCGTAAAATTACAGCTTTTAAAAATGGACTGTTACAGTTTTAACATGCTTTGGGTATCGGTAATCATTATTTTTAGGATTAAATCCCTAAAGGCTGGTTCAAATTTTTAGAATGAGGTCTGAAAATTTATAGATGATTTTTTATGTTAAAGTGTTCAGATGGGCATTTTTTTGAAAATATCTTGTCATTAGCCTCAAATGATTTCGGTTTAAGAATAATAAAATGCAAAAAAGTTATAATTTTGCGCCACTTTTTAGAAGGTATCTTAAATTCTAGAAATAGAACCATTATCAAAAAATGGAAAAGGATAAACCTTATAGGATTTAAGAACGTTTTTAATACAAGATAAAAATTGTAGTTTAATGGGCAAGACCATAAAGCTTAAGAAGGGTTTTGATATTAATATCAAAGGAACCCCACAGAAGCAAATCGCAGGTGAATTCGTATCTAATACATTCGCCATCAAACCTCCTAACTTTAAAGGGGTGGCTCCTATTCCAAAAATGCTTGTCGAAGAGAAGCAAGAAGTGAAGGCAGGAGATCCCTTGTTTTTTGACAAAAAGAATCCCGACATTTTGTTCGTCTCTCCTGTCAGTGGAGAAGTGGTCTCTGTAACAAGAGGAGCCAAAAGAGCCATTGTTGAGGTGTTGATTCTTTCTGATCACAAAAACGAATACAAAGAATTTCCTTTGTTGGATTTGAAAACAGTTGATCGAGAAGACTTGGTCAAGAGTATGATGCAAAATGGTGCTTGGCCGTTCTTGATTCAACGTCCTTATGGTATTATGGCAGATCCATCGGTGACGCCAAAAGCTATTTATGTTTCTGGTTTTGATTCTTCACCTTTGGGCACAGACTATAATTTTGCCGTTGTTGGTCAACAGGAATATTTGCAAACAGGTTTTGAAGTCCTCAATATATTAACGGGTTCGAGTGTCAATCTTACGCTGGATGGTGGAACAACCAATCCCAGTGAGCTGACCAAACTGACGAATGTTGAGGTACACCACATTAATGGTCCTCACCCTTCTGGTAATGTGGGTGTACAAATTCACCACATTGAGCCAATTAATAAAGGGGAAACTGTTTGGACCATAGATTTGCAAAATGTAATTGCATTGGGTCGATTGTACAAAGATGGTCAATACAATACCGAAAGGTTGATTGCAGTCGGTGGACCTAGAGTCAAAAACCCACAACATTATCGTACATACATTGGTGCTTGTATCGAGAATATGGTTGCCAACAACTTAACCGATGAACACGTACGTATTATAAGCGGAAGCGTTCTTTCTGGTGTCGCCATTCCTAAAGACGGACATCTTGGTTTCTATGATACTCAATTGTCGGTACTAGAAGAGGGCGACGAACACGAGTTCTTTGGCTGGTTGTTCCCATCTTATCCTAGACCGAGTTTGAGTAAAACTTATTTGAGTTCAATCTTTGGTGGTAAAAAAGAATTCGATGTAAATACCAATACGCATGGTGAAAAACGTGCTTTGGTGGTAACTGGGCAATACGAAAAAGTGGTTCCTATGGACATTTATCCACAACAATTAATAAAATCCATTTTAGTCCAAGATTTGGATTTAATGGAAGGATTGGGCATTTACGAAATCATTGAAGAAGACTTGGCATTGTGTGAATTCGTTTGTACATCAAAAACACCTGTCCAAAAAATCATTCGTGAAGGACTGGATTTAATGCGTGAACAAGGATAATCAATATGATTTCGGAACTTCGAGATATCGAGATTTATTATTTGTCAACAGATTAATTGCATTGATTTTTTCATATTTAAGATGAAAGTCCCGAAATCAGTAGCGACTATCCGATCGACATCACATAGTCTCGAGGTCTCATTTATAAAAAAACGATATTAGTTTATATGAAGGCTATTAGAAATATATTTGATAATTTAGAACCCAAGGTAAAAGACAATAAGTTTTTACATACCGTTTACGACGGTTTTGAAACCTTCTTTTTTGCACCCAAAGAAACAGCTCCTTCTTCAGGAGCACACATTCGTGATGGCATAGACCTAAAACGTACCATGTTTTTGGTAGTGGTTGCTTTACAATTGTGTTTGTTGTTTGGTATGTGGAATATTGGACATCAGCACTATTTGGCGTTGGGTGTTCCAGGCTTTGAGGGATTGACTGCCAATCTTTTTACCAAGCTTGTTTATGGTTTCTTTCAATTATTACCCATCATTATTGTAGCCAATGTGGTTGGTTTGGGAATTGAATTCATCTTTGCTGCTAAAAAAGGACATGCCATCGAAGAGGGTTTCTTGGTTTCAGGAATGTTGATTCCATTGATTATGCCGCCAGATGTCCCATTGTGGATGTTGGCTTTGTCAATTGCCTTTGCAGTTGTAATAGCAAAAGAAGCATTTGGTGGAACAGGTATGAACATCTTAAACATCGCTCTAACAGCACGTGTATTTTTGTTCTTTGCGTATCCAACCGAAATCTCTGGTGATACTTGTTGGGTTGCGTACGACTATAACTTCCTTCACAATATATTTGGAATGGAAAGCAGCACAATGGCTGCTTTGGGGATGAATGCGCTGCCAGATGGAATAAAATCGCTGGGCGAATATGTCCAGCTGAATCCAATAGATGGCTGGACGGGAGCAACACCTTTGGCTTTAGCAGCTAAGGGCGGTCAAGCAGCAATTGACAGTCAATACACGTTCTCTCAAATGTTCTGGGGTTTTATTCCTGGTTCTATTGGGGAAATGTCTAAGCCTGCTATTTTGGTTGGAATGGGTATGCTCATCGCTACTGGAATTGCCAGTTGGAGAATTATGTTGTCTATGGTTCTTGGTGCCATCTTTGCCGGCTTGTTGTTCAATGCATTTGGTGCAGCGGGATCATTCCTTGCAGTACCTTTCTATTACCATTTGATTATGGGTAGTTTCCTTTTTGCAATGGTCTATATGGCAACCGATCCAGTAACTGCGGCTCAGACTGCTTCTGGGAAATGGATATATGGATTTATGATTGGTGTGGTCGGGATGATTGTGCGGGTGTTGAATCCAGCATATCCAGAAGGATGGATGTTGGCAATTTTACTATTAAATGTATTTGCTCCAACCATTGATTATTTCGTTTACCAAAGAAACATCAAAAAGCGTTTGGCTCGTATGGCAACTGCTGCCTAATTATATACAAGTTCGACTTTAGAATAAATATAACTTTAAAAAAATAAAATTTCACACAGTTATCGGTCTCAAGTAATTTATTTCATTTCACTTGATTCTTACTTGTCCTGAGCGATAGTCGAAGGGAACTTTAACTTATCTGAAATTTAATTATAAAATTTACTTTATGCCTAATGTAAATAGTAACGGATATACCATTGGTTTTGCGGCGATTTTCGTAGCACTTTTGGCGATTTTATTGGCAGGTCTTGCCGAGGCTACTAAGGAAAGGGCGGAAGCCAATAAAACCTTGGATAAGCAAATGAGTATCTTAAAATCAGAAGATAAGTCCATTCTAAAATCAGATGCTGCTGCTATTTTTGAGAGCAGTGTAACATCTTATTTGGTGAAAAATAATGGAGAAAGTGAAAAGGTTGATGGTAAAACAGCGTTGGATCTCGATTTGAAAAAAGAATTGAAAAAGTCTGATGCTGAGAGATTGGTGCCAATATTCGTTTACAACAAAGAAAACGAGAAAAGATATATTTTACCTTTGCGTGGAAATGGGCTTTGGGATGAGATTTGGGGTTTTATGGCGTTAAAAGAAGACTATAACACCATTTCGGGTGTTTCTTTTGACCACGCTGGTGAAACACCTGGGTTGGGTGCTGAAATCACCAAGGCTTGGTTTCAGGAAAACTTTGATGGGGAAAAGATATTCAATGAGCAAGGAGAGTTTGTAGGAATTGACGTTTTAAAAGGTAAAAACAATCCTAAAAATAAAAATATGCATATGGTCGATGGAATTTCTGGCTCTACCATTACAGGTGATGGTGTAGAAGATATGATTCAAAAATGTGTAAAAGGATATTTACCTTACTTCGATAAGCAAAAAGCAGGTACAGGTTTGTCTATGAAATAGGTGATAATTGATAGGTGATAATTGATAGGTGATAATTGATAGGTGATAATTGATAGGTGATAATTGATTGTTTAGTTCTTAGTTTATCAACCATCAACCATAAATATAGTTTAAAATAAAAAAGACTTATAAAAGGGTCAATTAAATATACTTAAAAATGAGTGAAGTAGCAGAAAAACCAGTAGTGGTCGAAAAAGAACCCTTGCTGACTAAAAAGCACAAAAAGTTACTTACAGATCCATTGGATGAGAACAATCCGATTACGGTTCAGGTATTGGGAATCTGTTCTGCTTTGGCGGTAACTTCTCAATTGTATCCATCTCTAATAATGGCGATTTGTGTAATCTTCGTGGTTTCACTAGCCAACTTGTCCATTTCATTGATGCGTAAAATCATGCCGGGTCGTATCCGTATGATTGTACAGTTGTTGGTGATTGCTGCATTGGTAACCGTTGTCGATATTGGACTAAAAGCCTTTGCCTTTGATGTAAGCAAGCAATTGTCTGTATTCATTGGGCTTATCATTACCAATTGTATTGTAATGGGACGTTTAGAGGCATTTGCTATGGGTAACAAACCTTGGTCGTCTTTTCTCGATGGTATCGGGAACGGAATTGGCTATGGCGTCATCCTTATTATTGTTGGCGCACTTAGAGAATTATTCGGTGCAGGTACGCTTATGACGGGTACACCTTTGGAACTAAAATTACTGACCGCAGATTCTGCTTTGGGTGGGTTCTTAGGTAATATTGGCTACCAACACAATGGGGTAATGGCTACTCCAGCAGCAGCTATGTTCATCATTGGTATCCTTATTTGGATTCAACGTGCTAGAAAACCTAGTTTGGTAGACATTTCCTAACGAATCTTCAACGAGACACGTCATTCCAAAATTTCTGGTAGAGAAACGAAAAGAAATGTTTGGAATCTGTAGCGTTTTAGTCAAATATCATTCAAAGTGATTGGTAGATTAAAAAATTAAATAAAAAATTATAATGCTAGACATTAGATATGAGACGCTAGACGTGAGACTTTTATAAGTTCTTCAAGTTATTGGTTTTCAATAAT
>ENA-ORXT01004118-ORXT01004118.1-marine-metagenome-genome-assembly--contig:-NODE-4118-length-15308-cov-32.880376_pt1 | contig 15308 bp, 11 predicted proteins | sample MGYA00237868_ERZ511482 | MGnify/ENA metagenome assembly ERZ511482 | reverse complement strand
AGTAAGATGGCTCTGACAACGGCTTCCATATCTCCTCGTTCTCCTGCACCGTTATTATTAAATACGGTAGCTACTCTCGCAATATATCCTGGACTAGGATTAGACTTAATTAATCTCTGGATCAATTGTCTACCTATGAATGGTCCCACATTATCATGATTATAAAGGTAATCTATGGCCATTTCTATATCTGACATTCCGTCCTGACCAGCAGGTATAACCAGTCCGTTAAGCAAAGACTTAGATCCCGTGTCGTGCCACTCCTCATACATAATGAGAGGCTCTGTCTTATTAGCGGCATAGAAGCTCATGCCAAAATGTGCATCCCATGTAACATGTGGCATCCTCGGGTCAGCACTCCCTGGCGCTAATCCTGTGAATATTTTGGCCATCTCTTTTATATCATCATTATTATAGGTCGGTATATCATTCCCGTCTATATCCTTCTTTCGTGTACCATCTATATTTAATTCATATAAGCCAATAGAAAATAACTGCATGACTTCTCTCGCATAATTTTCGTCTGGATGGATATTTTCAGAAGGTATCGCCTTAGGGTTATTAAGGTGACTCAGGTATAATCCCATTGCAGGATTAAGTGTAACTTCTAACAGCAGATCTTTGAAGTTGCCAAATGCATGATGAGTCAGTATGTCATAATAAGTGGTTAATGTCTCGGCATATTCTCCTAAGTCTGACTGTCCAGAGATAACTAGTATCTGACTGAGAGCATAAGCAACTCTCTGTCTCAATTGATCTGGAGATTCGATCATATTATGAGTCCACGCAAAATTAAAATGTAAAGCATATGGACCATAGAAATCATTTAGGTAGTATGCGCTCAGCAGATCTACTTCTTCTTGCGACATGTTAGGTGGATCTACATTAGGATCTTGCTCTGCGGCATAGCACAACTCATTTATATAATTAGCTAACCATACATCGAAACTCATCTGATGCTGCATCTCTAAGTCATCCCATATCTCCCACATCTGTGGTGTCAGATAATTAAATGGCATGTAGACCTGCTCATCTATCCAGGTTTCCATACCGAGAGTCAATGCCCTTTCCACTTCTTCTATATCTGATCCAAATGTGGCTTGTGATAAGAATCGAGCCATCTCCATCTGTTCTGCATCCATACCTCGGGCATTGACGGTATTGTCTGCTCGAGACCTGCCATCCTCAGAACTGGATGTCACAATGATTCCACTATCATGACCTGCGCCGAGGTAATCGGTGTAACCTTGGCCAGCAAGGATAGAGCAGAATGATAATGCCGTAACGATTAGTATATATATCTTGTACATAATTATTCGGGGAATTTGTATCAGTTAGGATGTACCACTGAGAGGTGAGCAGATGCATTAAATGGACCGCTGATGATATGTACATTGTACTGCCCAGAGTTAAGTTGAGAAGTATTAATTTCATATGTGTTATCTCCCGCGTCGATCGTGATTACTTCTTCTGATATGACCCTGCCTGTGACATCTGTAATCTGCAGCATGCCAGATATTTTATATTCCGCTTGCACGGATAGGTTTGATCTCATATCTGCTGGATTAGGATATAATAATAACTGATCGATTCCCAATGCTACGAGATCTTCCGTATTAGTAGTAACACCTTCAGTTTCTATTTTTAGTTCTGCAAGACCGTAGCATTCTCCACCATGATTACTGATCGCTGTGATGATAATGTATTGAGCCTTGAGAAATCCCAGATCTGGCCCTTCTTCGCCTTCGTAGTAACTACTGGCTGTGGCCTCTGATAGATTGAATGCACCCCATTCTGACCAGTTGACACCATCGGTAGAATAATCTAAGACTGCTTCATTGATTCCTTCATTAGTTCTGTCATAGGCATTCATATTCCATAATTGCATCTGACCCAGTGTGTAGGGCTGTCCGAAGTCATACATGATCCAATGAGAAGGACCTCTATCGGAATTAGGATTTTCAGTTACCTGACAGGATACCCATGCATCAGAAGCTATGGTACTGTGTCGGTCTTGGTAGCATTGTGCTGAGAGCAGGTTGCATGCAATCATGGCTAATAGCCATAAGTAGATTCTCTTCATGATAGAAATTAAATGGAGTGAAGGAATAATTGTTTTCTTATGAATAGGTAAAATGGTCCTTTTATTTCGTGATTGCTAAAAATAAGGTATTTATAGTACTATTGTTTAGGTGTTTTCCTGTAAAAATTAGGGAATCTTGTGAATAACTCCTCATGCATAGCATTGAATTCTAGCAAGTATTCTATTTAATGTTTTTATGAGGTGATAGAATCTTCTTATGTTACGTAAATCGAAGCAAACTCGGTTTTCCTTAAGTTAGAGTTATAGATAAGGCCATTCTCATCCTTTAATTCTAATATTTGTGCTCTATTAAAAACTACACATATGAAAAAGATTTTTATTTCACTGCTTTCCATTTTGGTTCCATTTGTTAGTGTTGCTCAAGAAAATATATTGCAATCGGGGCCAATGGTTGGCTATTCGGATTTTAGAGAGGCTTTGATATGGGTACAAACGACTGAAGCTGCTGAGGTGAAAATTGGGTATTTCGCAGAAAAGGAAGAAGAAAAGTTTACAGAAACTGTTCAATCAACAAAGGCAGGTGATTTTATTGTGAAGCTAAAACCGAAAGAGGTTGATTATGGCAAAACCTACACATACAAGTTGTACATCAATAATATTTATGTCCAGAGAGACTATAAATTAGAATTTCAAACACAACCCTTATGGCAATTTCGATCTGAATCTCCGGATTTCAAGATTGCATTTGGGTCCTGTAGTTTTATCAATGAGAAGATAGATGACCGTCCAGACCCTTATGGTGACCAATATCAAATTTTTAATTCTATCCTCGAAAAAGATCCAGACTTAATGTTATGGGGTGGTGATAATATCTATTTGCGTGTACCAGATTTTATGACAGAGACGGGTATCCGCCATCGCTACAGACATACACGTGCAACGCCAGAAATGCAAGCCTTGTTAGGAAGTGTGCATCATTATGCCACTTGGGATGATCACGATTATGGTCCTAATAATGCTGACCGCAGCTATGCGAATAAACGAATTGCAGAAAATACATTTAATGATTATTGGGGAAATTTAAATACCGATGCAGCTGGGGTCGGCGGTGTAACGCAGCATTTTGCCTGGAATGATATTGAGTTTTTTATGTTGGACAATCGCTACCATAGAGCTCCGAATGGAGATCCTAATACAGACAAAGAATATCTGGGCAAGGAACAATTAGATTGGCTAATCGATGCATTGACAAAAAGTAGTTACAATACGACATTTAAAATTGTCATCAATGGCGGACAAGTAATCAGTGATGTTGCGGAGTTTGAAAACTACGCTACTTATCCGAAAGAACATGCTGAATTGTTACAACGTCTTCATGATGCAAAGATCGAAGGTGTCATTTTTATTAGCGGAGACCGACATCATACAGAAGTTTCTCGGATGGAGCGAGAAGGGGCATATCCATTAATTGATATTACCTGTTCTCCGCTCACGGCTGGAACACATGAGCCAAGAGACGAAGGCAATTCACATCAAGTAAAAGGCAAAACTTTCTACAATCGGAACTTTGGTATTATGGAAGTCACAGGTGAACGTAAAGAGCGTGTACTGCTACTAAGTATTTACGATTCTGATGGAAACAAAGCGTTTGACTATGAGATCAAAGCGAGTGATTTGCGATATCCGAGAGGGAAGGGTTAGTTTTTTTGTATTGAGGCTATAGGATGAATTAAGAGTAAGTTAGCTATTATACTATTTTAATTTAAGTACAGTTCAGAGTTTCCTTTTAGTACGAATCCAGACCAGTAGTATGGATGATTAAAAGAAGTTGAGTCTCTCATGTAAGTATTTGTTTCATCTAATGCTTGAGAAATAGACATATTGTTTTTCCAATTTTGATAGAAATTTTTCATAAATACCAATGACGCTTCATCATCAATATCCCATAAAGTTTCTAATACCGCTTGACTACCTTCTGCAAGAAAAGCTCTTGAAAAAGAAAATACACCTTCAGAGCCTATATGATGTCCTTGCCCAGTTTTACAAGCACTAAGGCAAACAAATTTTGGGACTTTGTCAAAATCTATTATTTCAGTACTATAGAAATTTTTATTCTGATGATTCTCCTTCAGAATGATATAGCAATTTTGTCTCTCATTATTTTCCGAAAAGCCATGAGTTACGATATGCATTAAATCACTATTTAATTCTTGTTTAAGATTTGTAATTGAGCATTTATCTCCTGTGTAGAGCTTAGATTTTTTCAATTTATTATGAATGGACTTACATTCTTCTAATCCGTGGCTTAATTCTATTAAATCTTTTTCATTGTTGTTGTTGATTGTTTCCTTACTCGAATAACTAAAAATAACTGACTTGGAAGAAGATAGAGTATCCGAAGTAGTGGAATAATATTCGTAAACATCAAAGTGATTAACGATATTAAAATTAAAATCTTGAAATAATAAAGTGTAAGGAATTTTGGATAATAGACCATCAGGGATTATTACTAAGTTGTCTATTTCTTTTGGCTTGGATGGAATTATTTCATTTATAAGTTCTTTTCCAATTAAATCATAATTACTTGAAATTGCTTTAATCGAATCCAGATATTGAATTGAAAGAGAATCGACTTTCGATTTTGCACTTTTGTATACTTTAAAATCATTCTTACCTAAGCAGTAAAAATAATAGTAGTCTCCATAAAGAAACGATTCTAAATATTCTGTTCTATTTATTTCTGATATCTCTAAACCTTTTTTTGAATTTTTATGGTTTTCCATTGTAATTTCAAGTTTACTGAAATCTCTTTTTTCATATAATTTAAATAGTCTTGAATAAATCTCATCTTCATAGCCATCAAGTTGTTTAAAGTCATCAATTTGTCGAAGACAATCTTGAATTTCAGATTCTATATTTTTTAGGGACTTAGTTGTGGTGAATCCTTGGCCTTTAGAATGCCTCTTTCTCTTGAGTTCACGATTCTTTGTTTCCGAGAATAATCCTATTATGTAATTTCTATAATTATTTAGGTTAATAGATTTATTTTCTATGAATAATGATAGAATTTGTGAAGTGATTAAGGAATGCAAATCTCCTAAATGAAATTCGTTTTCGTCTTTAAATATTTTTTCAGCTGAATTAGCATAATATTTATAGTATTGAATGAGACTATCTATATGAGTTGTATTTTTAGTGTCTTCATACATCATCATATGGTAGGTAAAATTTAAATTATTCAGATAAAAATTTTTCCAATCAACGAACTCTTCATCACATGCTTCAAATTTCTTAAATTTTGAAATCCATTCTCGATATTTTATTTCATTCTTTAATAAAATTTGATTACTGGCTACGTAATTATCCAAACTCAAGTTAATCCTATCGCAGTCTAATAAAACAATCTTGTTCAAAGCTTCAATAAAACAAGATGTTGATTTTTTTAAGTGACCTTTTATAGAATAGTAATGTCCTAAATTGAGGAGAGCGTATACTTGAATGAATGGAGTATTATTCGTCTTTTCTTTTAGTACTAAATTAAGAATGCTTTCAGGTTTTTCTAATTCTCTATTCAATATATAATAAAGTGATTTATTAACATTGTTTTTTTGTGATAGGTTAAGTCCGTTTTTATCTAATAGCGAATTTGATTGAGTAATAAGGTCCTCACTGATGTATGAGAGTTCCTTTTCGGTTATGGTTATTACTGCTTTTTGGCTTAATAGAACGGCTTTCATATATTCTATTTCTTCAGAATAATTAGACTGTTCTGCTAGATATAAACCATAATGTATTATAGCAAGTGATTTATAATTCCTGTTATAGTTTAGTTCTGATCTTGCGTATAATTCTATCTTTTTTAAAAATAGAATTTGCGTTGTCAAATTATCGTTATCCCATTTCAGGTAATTTAAATCTTCCAATAATTGTGAAGTTTTTTTATAATTACTTTTTTTAAGTAGGTATACTTCTATTTGAAGTAATTTATTTAGTTGAGATAAAATTGACTTTGGAGCAGAATGATTGAATTTTTGAAGTAAAGTTAATCCTTGATTATAATCTAAATGATAGATTCTGTCTCTGGCTTTGAGGAGTTCTTTATTTGATAAGCTATCCTTTAAGGGTTTCTCAAGTGGATTTATTAAGTTAATTAAATTCTCATGTGAACCGTTAAAGTATAAATTGCGACCGTTAGTTTCATATTCGTTATACTTTCCATACAGTATTATACCGATAGCCGCGATAACTATGACCACAAGTAATGATATTGTATATTTAATCTTTACTTTTTTCACAAGTCAAAAATAATCTTATTATGGCATTAGCAGATGTAACTATTACTTTAGAAATTTTTGGTATTGAATATTATGATGATAAAATTGAAATAATTGTTGGTGAACCAAATCTACAAAATTTGCGAAGGGTTGATGTTACTAATATTTGTAATCATGGAACAGATGCAGGTGGAACAGATGCAGGTGGAAGAGTTGTTGGTGGAACAGTTGTTGGTGGAACAGATGTAGGTGGAAGAGTTGTAGTAGAATTAGATAGTGTAAAATCTCAAGTAGCAAATAAATTAGATCATCATCAAAATTTGGGGCATGAACATGCAGATGTACGTGAACATGCATATAATGAGGATGAAGGCTTGCAGGAAGTTTCATTATTTAGAGAAGGTCCTGAACCTGAACATGATTACGTTCATCCAGTTGCTCACGTAGCAATGCATATCCAATTTATTGGTGATATATTAGTCGAAGGTAAAGGCATGAAGCTGTGGGGTCCTGATCCTGGAGAAACCGCTAATTATTATCTTTTGGATATCGCTCAGAGCGATTTAGCAAGCAAATTATTTTCTGAACTTTCAGTAGTAGGTGAGGATAATGACATAATGAAGATTCATTCTGAAGAAACTACCTATCATATCAAACAAAATACAAATGGTTCTTTTGAACTTGGAGATGACAATGATTATCAATTTCTAGTTTCTAAAGTGTTTTCAATTTTGCATCCATTAGTTCCTCATGAAGGTGATGATAGTTATGATTAATTATTCAACATCTTTTCCAAGGGCTCTATGGTTTCAGTTTTTTCTAAGAAAAACAAAGTCTTAAGATAATTTCTTTCATGAAAATATATATGTCCTAAATAAAAATTAGCATCCTTATTTAAAGAATCAGTTTCAATGATCTCTAAGAATAAAGCTTTACTGTCATCCATTCTCCGCAAGTCAAAATAGTAGATTGCACTATCAATTTTGGTAGATGCACTTTCTACAGATCGGGTACCTCTATTAGGTGGATATATGTACTTAGCGAGTAAGTTCTCATGATATTTGGTCGCCTGATATTCTTGAAAAACATACCACCCCCCAATCCCAATCACCAAAGCAGCAGCCACCAACCACCACTTCATCTTCCTACTACCTCTCTCCACTTTGTCCCCTCCCATCTCAGCTCCCACATCTTTCAATACAGACAGAGCTTCACCATGCTTAGTCTGAGCGTCTAAGAACCCCTCCATTTCCTTATACAATGCAAAGTCTCTTTTGAATTCCACATCAGTCGCCAGGCGATTCTCAAAAGCTGAAAGATCGTCGCCAGTCAAATCATTATTGAGATACTGTCTATATAATTCTTGCGATTCTCGTTTCATAGAATGACTGTTTTATATATGGGATCTTTCTTGATAAGTGATGTCCATCTTTCGATGCATGCTGCCTTACGACGATATAATGTATTCGCTGAACTCAGTGATAATTTGGTAACTATATCTTGTACACTCACACCCTCTTTCATCATAGATATCACCTTCTGACATGTTTCACTGAGCTGTACAAAATACTTTTCCATCAACTTATATTTTTGATATTCTGCATTGGCATGATCTATATTAATATTTAGACTTTCTTCTATATCTGGTTGTATGTCTTTAACAGCTTCTATGGATTTACTGATAGTGGAATTTTTTCTCAGTTTATCTATCCACTTTCGTTTTGTAATTACAACGATAAGTCCTTCTAAACTACTCCCGAGAGAATCTACCTTCAGTAGAACTGTCTCAAGTGTCTCTTGAAAAATATCATGGGCATCATCTTGAGTACCACTATTGTTCTTTATCCAGCGACTTACTTTAGGCAAGTACCGATCGTAGATGAGTACAATAGATTTTCTATCTCCTCGCTTCAAGCCAGTAAATAACTCTTTGTCAGACATGCTTTTCTATAGCTTAAAAATAAAGTTAGTTTTTTTTAATCGGATTAGGTAAGATTTCTCCCACCCATACGACTCCTATATGTACGACGCATTCTACACTGAGAATCTAAAGAGATTCTGAGCTAGAATATCCACTTCGTATAGCACTGATTTCTATTTGAATTGGTGTCCCAAACACTTATTAATTAATTATTAAATCCTATTAAAATGAACAAGTTAACATTGGTCGTAATGGCCAGCCTATGCACATTATTAATCGCTTGCAACAAAGAAGAAATTGTAACCGAAGCTAATTACACAGAAGAGATCCAGAAAAGATCCACTGATGATCTGACGGTCACTTATCTGAATTCGGAAGGACAGGAGATGAGTCAGTCATGTACTCAGGTACAGATATCTTATTATGATACCGCAGTCGCTCAACTGTCCTTTGTCGATCAGAATAATAATTCAATTACAACTTATGGGGAAGATATAGAGATTGTCAGTAATGCAAATGATTCCGTAGAGGTTACGCCTACAGGCGGCTTAGCATTCTTAATGGATGATATAATAATTACCGTTTGCGGAGGGGTACTGTGTTACACGGATTCCATAGGGCTTAAGTCAGGGACGGCAGCAGGTTTTATTGTTGAAGATGATCCTCAAGGAATCTAATTCGTACTTATTGTCAATGAGAGATTCAGTATTTCTCTCATTGACACATTTTAAGACACCATGATCTATAAAAAAGAGGACTATATTCTGATAGGTTTATTTCAATTTTTGAGTCATACCTTTTCTTATTTAACAACTCTATTACAGTAATTAGATTCAATTGACTTTCGTAATAACTACCTTTTATATTTTTCATATTTCTATTGATTAATCTTTTTAGGTTAAACAGATGGTCAAATAGTATATCATCTTGATGAGTCATGTACAATGCTATGGCTTGAGTACATAGACCTCGGGTTTTTTGTTTATTGTCCTCGTAATTTACAAGAGATAATAGACTGTAAATGTTATCATATTTTTCACTATAGAAATTAATTATAGCTTCTGCAATAGACTTCGTAGATAAAATATCTCGGGTCTTTACATTACCAATCCAATTGTTAGCATAATAACTTGCTGTTTTCTGATCTGAATAAGTGGCAATACCTGAGATAAGATTATGAAAGCTTAATACTGACATTTTACCGCCTATAAAATAGACTCCTGCATTCACACCATAGTCTAATAATTCGATATAATATTTTGAATCTGTTATTATATTTTTTACCCAAAGCTTCCTCCATCCCATAGTTAAATAGGTGTAGAAGAGCATATGTACAGTAGATTGAGTATTTAGTAGCTTAATTTTCTTGCATAATTGTAGAAATGCTTCATAACTATGATCTACCATAAGAGCTTTACACATCTGCATCATTTGTGATAATTCAGTGTCCTCTATATGTGAGGTCAGTTCTGAAATTTTTTCAATTTCTTTAATCAAAGGTTGCTTACGTCTTTCATTGACATTATGTAATTCTATGAGATAAGTGAGTGATTCTTCTTTGAAGTATGTAAGATGATTTTCTGCAAGCTGTTGTAATAGATTGACAGCTTGGGTGGACTTGATCGGATTGTTACTGTAGTATTGATAGTGAGCTATTTTTTTGAGAGCTTCAGTTTTTTTGATGTCCAGTAACTTGTCATTTCTTATTTGTTTTTCTAGCTTATTAGCTACTTGATCCGCTAAGTGATATAAGCCTTTTCTATTGTAAGATTTAATAAGATGCAGATCTGATTCGTAGCTGTCTTGCAGCATCTCTTCTACAGAAATCCACTCTTCCACCCACAGGTATACTCGTGAGAACATATTCATGACAGCTTTGCTGGACATCGTAGAGAAATGATCTGCGTGTACCTCTTGTAAGTTCATCTCTGATAGCTTATTTCGTTTAGCATGGAGGTAATCTATAAGCATTAGGTTATCAGATGCATTGCTGGTGTGACGCAGTAGATACTTCTTCAGTGATTTCCATTCTTTAGTATCTAAAGTGGCAAGAACGGTTAGCAATTTGCTTTTTTTTGTGCTCAAAATTTTATTATATCTATAAAATGTATTGGAATAGGTATAGTAAATATATATGATAAAGACTTGATAGTCAAATGATAATATGCTTTTTGATTAAAATTATTTAGAATTTTGTATTGGAATTGTAAGGTATTTTGTCTTGCCAGAATATGTTGCTCGCTTTACTTTTAGATTGTAGAAGGTATTTATGTATAGCGTGAATCTTATTAAAATGAAAAGTATGAGTCAAAATGTAGAAATTAAGAAAGTGCCAATCTCTTGTACACGGACTATTGAATTTGTCCCTATAGAGAATATCGTTAGAATAGAAGGTATGCAGAACTTTTCTAAAGTGTGTCTAAGTGATGGAGATGAGATCATGAGCAATAGCAATATTGGTTTTTATAAGACATACTTGACGAAGTTTAATTTCATCATATGCCATAAGTCGCATGTCATCAATCCAGAATTTATCGTCAGATATTATAAGGATGGATTTGTAGAGTTGGAGGATGGTGCTAAGGTCCCATTAGCACGTAGGCGAAAAAAATATTTTTTAAATAGTGTGATACGGGAATCAGAGATAATGACCGATAATCTGGTAGCGTAACCGTTATTTCTAATATATGACCGATGGATATAGGTCACATTTTGAGGTTCTAATTATGAAAAATTATGACGGTAACAAAAGCAAAAGAACTAATACTTATAGGGTAGAAGATTTAAGTAAAATATTTTAAAAGAAAAAAAGTAAAGTCAAATAGGAAAACCAAACTAACTAACCCTAATCAATATTCCGTTATGTTTAATTATATCATTATAAGCGATACAACCTTTGCCTTAGATTATTTTATTCCAATTTTGCAATCTAATTATAAGTCACTCCAATGCATTAATTGCATAACCAACGTGGAGAGTGGAATAGATAAGATTAATAAATTAAAGCCAGATATTATTTTTATAGATTCAGATGTATCCTCCTTAGATGCATTTTCTATTTTGGATTATCTTAGTAACTCTTCTTATAAGACCGTTCTTATTTCTGAGACAGAAGAATTTGCTTATTCAGCATTTCTATATGGCGTAACAGGATACATACTAAAAAGTCATTTGTCTACACAGTTAGATAGAGTAATCAGGAGAATTATAAACAATTTATACATCGAAAAGAATGGTAATAAGACTGACAAAGTAAATTCCAAAATTAGAAGCCGGATTTCTATAAGTACTTCAGAAGGTCTTATTTTTATAGGCATTGACAAAATTATAAGAATAGAAGCGGATAGATCATACTGCTATCTGCATATGATCAATGGAGAAAAGAAGACCGTATGTAAATCTCTCAAAGACGTAGAACGAATGCTACCTAAAGATCAATATTACAGAACCCATAACAGCCACCTTGTGAATCTTAAATATATAGAGATGATAGGTTATCAAGATGGCGGGTACATCCTCATGCATGACGGAAGTCACATTCCGTTAGCTCGTCGTCGCAAGAGTGACTTGGTGTCTTACTTGACCGCTTAATACTCTACATTGCTTTCTATCCTCGACCACAAGGAAGACAGTAGTTGCCTTTTGCAATTTAGATGCACCATATCATTATAGCTTTCTCATATTCGCCATAGATTATTTGAGAAATAAGTTGCGGTATGATAGCTATATTATTGGATGGAGACAATAAGCTCTTTGGTGACCTGCATTATTCTGTAGATTACCTCCAGTTTACTCCGCTTCAGGTCACACGAAATGATCTGCATATACGTATACCGTTATCTCGTGTTTCTTTCTCTTCGTATTATTATATATACGAATTAAAAATCCAAGGCATCACCATACATTGTTATGATATCATGACATATACATTCATCGTACATAAGCCTTATATGCTAATGCAAGATATCCAAAGTCATATCATGCGACATAGGATTCAGCATATGTTGATTACCGATAATTAAGTGATATTGACCGAAGGAAAGATGTTAGTACTTATTGGGAATGTGTAAGGAAATATAGCTGAGATATAGGTCATATTGAGTGTAATTAAATAAACAAATTACTTAAATATGAAAAATGTCTCACTCGTATTGTTCTTACTGTTGCTCTTCAGTATAGAAGCTAAGACACAAAGCAATGCACTTGATTTAGATGGTAATGACGACCAAATGATAGTCGCTACCCCAATTGCTGATTTCACTGAATTTACCATCGAGATATGGTTCAAGGGTGAAAACGGGAATAATAATCCTATCACCAACCTTTTAGCTTGGGGTGATATCATAACTGGATTTCCTCATAGATTCCACGTAGTAACGACCAATAACAAAATAGCCATATTAGATGATGCCTCTGCCAATGGTTTTAGTTACTTATTCCCTCTGACTACTATAGTGGATGATGATTCTATATGGCATCACTTATCTATTGTCAAATTAGATGATGAAGTTACTCTATACCTTGATGGAGAAATTGGTTCATATGAAACAGAACGTTTTCATGACTTTATTTTGTCACCCCAATACATAATAGGACAAAGAGTAAATGATCCCAGTCCAGCATGGGATGGAGCTATAGATGAATTTCGGATATGGGATCATGCAAGAACTGAGATGGATATAATAGCTCAGAGAAATTGTGAGCTTGATGGCAACGAAGCAGGCCTTGTTCAGTACTTTAAGTTTGATCAAGTACTCTCAGGAGGAGGCGTAGATGTCATCCAAGATGAAACATCAGGCAATCGGGATGCCGTGCTGAATAACTTTGCACTGACTGGTAATAGCTCTAATGTTGTCTCGTCCATGAATCCTGTGAATGGCATGTGTAGCGGCTGTAGTGCAAATTTCGATTACACACGTGAGCCATGTTCTACAACATATGATTTTACCACTAATGTCAACGGTGGTAACCCAACGTATCAGTGGGAATTAACTCAATTTGCTACAGGTGATATTGATACATTTTATACAGCAGATTTAAGTTATAATTTTGATTTTAGGAGCTTCAATATGGGTTCTGCTGATTATGAAGTTTGTTTGACAATCACTTTAGTTGATGGGTGTATAGATACGCAATGTCAGACAATTACTTTCTCTGATTTCCAGCAAGTTAATGCTGATTATTATGAGATTGTAAGTGAGCCAGAAGATGTTACTATACAAGCTGATCCGAGTACATGTAATGCAGTTACAGGTCAGGTAGCTCCAGTTATTGATATATGTAGTAGCTCTTCAGTCTCTAATATTTATACAAGAAGTGATGGGCTGCCAATATCTGATCCATATGAGATAGGAAGTACGATTGTGACGGTTTTTTCTGAGATTTCTAACATAAATGCGAACAATCCTATTCTTTCATTTAATTATGAAGTTGTTGTGGAGGAGGTGCCAGAGTGTGTGCCGCCTGCGATATATAATCCAAATTGTAATTATGAATATTGGTTTGCCCCACCTAAAGTAACTGCTGGACATGGTGATAGGCCAATTTTATTGAGAATAACTAACCTTGAAACGATGAATGCTAATGTTGATGTTTCGCTCTTTGGCGCTACTGGAATAGGGTATAACCTAAATTTAGATCCAGGGGAATTCACAACTTTAGATTTAACTGCGAATATTAATCAGCTTGAACCAAATTTACCTAATCAGGCTGAGGATAAAGGATTGTTAGTAGAAAGTGATGTAAGATTGCAAGTATACTACGAAGTAGTTGGAGGGACATCTCCTGAATCAACAGGGGGTAATAATCCTGAAATATTTTCATTGAAAGGTTCGTCAGCTATAGGTAAAGAGTTTGTAATTCCTTCTCAAAATTTATTTAGCAGTAGTAATTATACTCCTGAGACATCAGAACAAATAGTTGTGTTGGCAACTGAGGATAATACACAAGTCGAATTTATTCCCAGTACTTTAAATGAATGTAATAAGTCAATGATATCATTTGACTTGAACAAGGGTGAAACTTATCTAATTGAGTGTACAGACAGAACAACTCCAGCAAATTTGGGTGGGTCAATCATAAGAGTTGTCAAAGGGGGCAGTGTTACAGTTACAGTTGTCGATGATTCTGTAAGATCAGGAGGAAGTGATCTAATCGGTGATCAAATTGTTCCAACAAGGGAATTAGGCTCAGAATATTTAGTAGTAAAAGGAAGTATGAATACTGGTAAAGAAGCCATCTGTGTTGTGGCAGCTGAAAATGGTAATTCAAATATTTCATTTACAACCAATAGTAACGCTTATAATGTTACCTTATCGGAAAAGGGGGATGTAACATATTTTACTTTCTTGAATACAGAAGATATTGTTTCTATAAGTGCTACTCAGAATATACTTGTATATCAATTATCTGGTTTAGTTTCAACTAGTAATGTTGATGAAATTGGTAGTGCTATAATTCCTCCATTAAATTGTACTGGGTCAAATTCTGTAGGTTTTAGTCGAACTGCTGGAAATACGGGTAATCCATTTTTTATCATGCTTTTAGTACCTAACGATGGTTTAAATGGTTTTGCACTTAATGGTGATCAGCAGAATTTTAATTTCATTCAATCTCCGAGAGTTGGTTGGAGTTATGCATACTTTACTGGTCATTCAGGTAACAACTTTAACATTAATGGATCTAACGCTAATCTGGGTATAGGAACATCTTATGTCCTTACAAATGACACAAAATTCCATCTGGGTATTATCAGTCAAGTAAGCTTGAGTGCTGAATTTGGTTTGTTTTCTGAGTTCAATGCTTTAAATCTTTGTGGTACAGCATTAAAATGTCCTGATGAGGAAATATCAATTGTAGTAGATTCAGGTTTTGATAGTTATCAATGGATAAATATTGAAAATGGTCAAATTTATTCAAACACAAATATTCTAACTACAGATGAGATAGGTAATTATGAATTAACAGTTAATTGTGCAGGTAGAGAACTAATAAATGATATATCAGTTGAGATAGACTCAATGGAATGTATCAGTGACTGCTTCACAGTAGTAAACGAAACCATTACATG
>ENA-ORXT01004117-ORXT01004117.1-marine-metagenome-genome-assembly--contig:-NODE-4117-length-15311-cov-3.989300_pt1 | contig 15311 bp, 15 predicted proteins | sample MGYA00237868_ERZ511482 | MGnify/ENA metagenome assembly ERZ511482 | reverse complement strand
CCTTAATATTTCCTCCCGTAAAAATAGTGTGTTGATCGAAGTTCCCCTTAACCGCCACTGAACCTACCTTGGTTTTAGCTTTCCAAGCAGCATTGCCCCCTACAAAAGTTGTTTCTTGATCAAACTTGCCTTCAACCGCGATCGCTCCTAGTTTAGTTTTAGCTTTCCAAGCAGCATTCGCTCCTGTAAAGGTGGTTTCTTGATTAAAATTTCCTTTAACTGCCAAAGAGCCTAAAAATGTATCGGTTTGCCAAGCAGCCGTGCTTTTGATGGGTTTTAAGGTATTGTCGACGTTGACACCTAAATTTACCGAACCAAGTTTGGTCTTAGTATCCCAGAATGCCTTGCCTTGAGTAAATTCCGCGAGATCGTTAAACTTACCATCTAGCTGTAATGAACCAAGTCTAGTATTCTTTTTCCACGATGCTACTCCAGGCTTGAAAGGATCTGGTTGTTCATCGAAATGGTAATAATCTGAATATTCTAAATTGTCAAGATTGCGATCTACAGAAAAGCTAGGGATAGATGAAATATCTAATGCCGTGCGATCAACAAAATTGTTTTCTTGAGAAACTGCCAAGTGTTGGGGGTCGGCTTCATATGCCTTACTGTAGCTACCCGTAGCAAAAAGCTGAAAATTGCGTGCTTGAACTTCTCTTTTGTCAGTAGTTTGAGAGAAATTAGTGTCGGCTTGAATCGGTTCAAGAAAATTAATCTGTGTTCCGAGAAACATTCCTGTTGCAATTAACCACATAACAGTAAATCTCTAATAAATTTGAGCGGCTGAAATTTTAAATACGTTTCCTAGTCTAATTTTTTGCACATCAAGATGGTGTGATCTTAAAACAAAGTTTAGATAAAGTTCTTGGTTTTAATAACAAGTTTTAGTAACAGTTAAAAATAGCTAGAAACAGAGCGTAGTTGCAGGGGAATAGGAGTATCCTCCGAAAATTCTAGACTAGTTTCGCGATCGCCTAAATATCCAGATTCAGTAAACGAAAGTAGCATTCTACTAAGAGCCACCCATACCTCTGGATCGTATTCCCAGTCTTTGTTTCTCGATGTAAAACAGGCTATAGATTTTAATGCCCAAAAGTAACTATTGCGTACTACCGAACCGCCTTTTTTATATGGTGGTAAGTCTTCATAAGCAATAAACAAAATGTCCTCTTCTATTTTTACGCGCATTCTGTCACACCGAATTAATTATTCTTTACTTCTCTCTAATTGTTGCTCTAGTTAATTCTCTGATTCATCTTCTCCATAACTTTGGCAACTTTGAGCAGTAACTTCTGCTTCTGACTGCATTTTTGCTACCAATTCTGGATCTTCGGCTAAAAGATTGGAACTACGGGTCACGTCAAGGTCGGAAGCTGGTCTAAGAGCCATTAGCCGAGGGTTTAACTCAATACTCTTTTCAATTGGAATAGCTAGACTGGAACGAGTAATCAATTTTTCTAAAGCGGGACAGAGTTGAGAGCCATCTTGATATAGCTCTGGAGATTCCCAGAGAGGATAGGCGTGTTTGCCATTTACTCCTACTACTTCTCCCCGACTGTTCAACAGTGGACCACCACTCATACCTTTTTTAACATCGTTAGTATAACCAATTTGATAACCTTCTACCAAAGCTTGATTCAAGATGATAGCTATTCTGCCTGTTTTAAGAGTAAGTCCCGTTTTGACATTAGTTTGAGAGTTGGGATCGGCAAACTTACTTGAGGTTTTGGGTTCTAGTTCAGTGTAGGGAAAACCAGCAGCATATATAGGTTCGCCCACCTCTAAGTAGAGTGAACTACCAATTTTTGCCACAGGATAATCTATGTCAGCAGTAAATTGCAATACTGCTAGATCATATTCATATTCGCTTTTTACCGAATCGGTCACAACTTTTGCACGGTAGGTTTTACCATCAGGGGTTTGTATCTTGTAGGGAGCTTCCCCTGCTCTTAAGACGTGCTGATTAGTAATTACAACATACTGATTGTCTTTTTGCTGCACTACAAAACCAGAGCCTAAAAACTCTTTGTCTAATATTTTAACGCTGATTGCTGCTGCTATGTTGTTTATTTTCGTGGACGATTCAGAAACAGAGGTGGGGGTCAAAATCTTTTTTAAGTTGAAGACATTGACAGACAAAAATGCCCCCGTACCCACTAGACAGATAATCAGTCCAACAACTAGGGGAGTGGATTGTGGCAGCTTTTTATTAGAAGACAGTCTATCTTCTAAACTTTGCCTTCGTGACCTTCTACTGGATGGCCATTTCATTTACTACTGGTTGATAAATATTTTTTGTTTATATCTTTAATATAAGCTCTAGGCTTTAACCTTGTCGGTTTTTTATCTGAAAGAGAGAATTTAGGATAAAAATAAATAGGCGGTGTCTTTGGATTTTAGATCCAAAGCTCACAAGCCTAATAGAAAAAAGTTTTAGTTTTAAAGAGATTGTTAGTTAGCTGTCACGTCACTTATTAGTTGTTCACAGGTACTGATTCGAGGAATTTGTCCATATCTACATAAAATTCCCCACCAGAATAGAAACCAGCATCATCGGCACTGAGAGTTAGAGTTTGACCACTAACGCTACGACGAAAATCTACTAGTCTAATTAAAACTCCCTCTGGATCTGTTCCTGATTTGAGGGTGATTAAAACATTGTCATTGGGGCAGGCTCCTCCACGATCATTGGCTACGCAGAGTACTGGCTGTTCGTTGATGTTTCCTGTACGAATAAACTTAAGGTTTCCCTTGTCAAGAAAATTTTGGAAGCGTTGGGAAACTGCCGAACATCTTTTTTGAGGAGTCCATTTTTCCCCAAACTGATTTGCCCAATCAATTAGGGTAACTCTGCCTCTAGGGGTATTTACAAACGTACTCCAATTTCCGTCTAGTTGAGCGCAGTAGTAGGTATTATTATCTTTAGTTTGTGCTTTAGCAGGATTGGCGATCGCGCTGCCAACAACAACGCCTAATCCAGCAATTATGACCGCTAACGATCTGATTTTCATGGTATTTCCTGAGATATACGAGCTTTCATATTAAAGTAAATTACAAATTCACTCCATCTTCATTTTAGCTGAAGTTTATTCAACTAAAAATATACTATCTTGATAATCATAAAGACTTTACAGTAGATTTACACATATATCAATGACCAGAATTTGCCTAGCAGGTGATATTCCTGAAATCTAGATATATTTACGATTAGACTAGTATTTTGTCGCCTAAAATCCCTTTTTCGACAATATTGCGGTCTAAATTATGTCCAATCAAGACTAAGCGAGTCTGTTTGGGTTCATCTGGTTGCCAGAGGCGGTCATAAAATGTGTCAAAACGATTGCCTACTCCTTGCAATACTAGACGCATCGATTTGTTGGGTACATTTACAAACCCCTTAACACGATAGATTTCTTGCTCTTGAAGTAATTTTTTGAGTTTGTCGGTCAAAGCTTGTGGCTCAAAAGCCCGATCTAGAACCAGCTCAATCGAATTAATATCATCATCATGCTCATGTTCTTCTTCATGATCGTGATGGGAATGACGGCGATCGAGGTGATCTTCTACGGCTGCATTAAAACCAAGCAGCAAATCGGGTTCAATTTCTCCCTGACTAGCCGTAACTATTTTTACTCCTGGCTGTAATTCTTGCTTAAGCCAAGTTTTGATTTTAGCTAACTGCTGGGCATTGACTAAATCGGTTTTAGTCAACAACACCATATCCGCGCAGGCTAGCTGATCTTCAAACAATTCTTCGATGGGCGTTTCGTGTTCTAAATTAGGATCTGCTTGTCTTTGAGATTCTAAAGCATCTATATCCCCAACCAAATTGCCTGTTGCTAAGGCGTAACAGTCAACTACCGTCACAACTCCATCTACAGTGGCACTATTACGAATTGCTGGCCAACGGAATGCCTGTATTAATGGCTTGGGTAATGCTAATCCTGAAGTTTCAATTAAAAGACAGTCAATTTGCTCTCGTCGCTTAAGCAACTCCTGCATCACGGGGTAAAATTCTTCCTGCACCGTACAGCACAAACACCCGTTAGTTAATTCCACAATATTGCTATCGAGACTTTCATCTTCGTCACAAACTTGGCATGAGCGCAACAAATCTCCATCAATGCCAACTTCGCCAAACTCATTGACCAAGACGGCAATTCTTCTTCCTTGATTGTTTTGTAATAGATGACGCACTAGAGTAGTTTTTCCTGCGCCAAGAAATCCTGAAATTACGGTAACGGGTATTTTGTGCATTTTATTGAAATATTTAAAGAGTATTAACCTAAGATTGCGCTAGAGACAAAGCTAAAACCAATGCCACAGATAGCAAATCCAGCAAAACGAAGCGGGAGGGAATTGGGAATGGTTGCTCGGTTGAGAACTTGTTTACCTAAATAATAAGCAGCCAGACTAATACCAAATTGAATAGCACAAAAACCGATTAGATAAGCTCCTAAAACAGTAGTTTCTGCTCCGACAATAGACTCTCCGTAAGCATAGCCATGAAAGATACCAGCGATCGCGCTAATAACCGTTAGCAAAGCTAAATTAGCCTGTTCTTTTTTAGCTAAGAAGATTCCCATCACTAGGACTGAAGCGGAAATAGTCAACTCGGCTACGGGTAAATCAAGGTTTTGCAGGTGTATCCCTGTACCGATGGCAGTAGCTAGTACAAAACCCAAAGGAATAACCATACCTAGTTTTTTGTTCAAAGCTGCTAATAAGCCGATAGCGATAACAAATACTAAATGATCGATGCCAATTACAGGATGCCCTATACCAGAAACAAATCCCTGAGCGAAAGTGTTGGGAATTTCTCCCCCATTGGGATGATGAGCTAATGCGGGAGAAGCATTGATGAGAAAGCTTATGGTTAATAGAATACTCGAAACTAGACTGAAAGCGATCGCCTTTTTGGTAGGCTGTTTCAACGCTTTATTTTTATTCATAGTTGCCAAATTTAATTTTAATCAAACACAAGGGAATTAATCGCGATCGATACTGAATGGCTGAACGACATTACAGATATTTAGTCGTTGGATTAATTGTTTACAAGCGCCAAGAATTATAGTGCAATAAGCAGAGTCAAACCATTAAATAAAAAAATTGATGGTGATTGACTTTTAAATTGTTATACCTATCTAGTAACAAATGCTTAATTAAGCTAGAAATTTGTAGAGTAATTAAAAAACGATTTCTGTAGCTATTGGTCAACACAATCTGTACCTCGCAGATCTAATTCTCAGTTCTGGCATCGGCGGGCATTCTGACTATAGAGGTTGTTCAAAACAAACTCTTCACAGTTGCGGGACAGTGAGAGATTTTCACTCTTGCTTTCCCCCTTACGTCTAATGAATGATCTTCATCAAAACCGAAGCTAGTTAATCTTGATACTTATTGCTCCTTAATGTCAATCTATCGTTGTCTAAATTATTATTGCTTGGCAATTGTGATTTACTTCAAACTCTTGAAACTACAGGACTTCATCTTGCTATAATCAGCTTTGAACCAAATCTCAAATAAGTAGCTAAAAATGGCAGACTGGCAGGTAGTTAGTGGTGGAGTAACTGCACCAAAAGGATTTATTGCAGCAGGAGTGTCCGCAGGATTAAAATCGACAGGGGCAAAAGATTTAGCGTTGATCTTGTCTCGAACTGATGCGATCGCAGCAGGAGTATTCACTACTTCCCAAGTTCGTGCTGCTTGCGTTGATTACTGTCGTAAATGTCTGCAAAAGAAAGCCAGTGCTAGAGCAATTCTTTGTAATGCAGGACAGGCTAATGCTGCTACAGGAGAGCCTGGTTGGGAAGACGCCAAGGAAAGTGCCAAGCTGTTGGGACAAGAGCTAAATATTTCCCCTGATGCTGTATTACTTGCCTCAACAGGAGTCATTGGGCAAAGAATTAAAATGGACAAGCTGCGAGAGGGAATTACTCCTCTTGTTAGAGCAGCAACCGAAGATGGAGGAGCAGACGCAGCTAAAGCAATTGTTACTACAGATTTAGTGATCAAAGAAATTGCTCTCGAAACTACGATCGAAGGTCGTCCTGTAAGAATTGGCGGTATAGCCAAAGGTTCGGGAATGATTGCGCCGAATATGGCGACTATGTTGGGGTTTGTTACCTGTGATGCTGCCGTATCAACAAGTTTGTGGCAAGAAATGCTCAAGCGAGCGGTAAATAAAAGTTTTAATCAAATTACCGTGGATGGAGATACTAGTACTAATGATTGCGTATTAGCTTTAGCTAATGGGCAGTCTCGCACCGCAGCGATTACTGAAAAAAGTCAAAATGCTCAAAAGTTGGAAGGGATGCTAACGCAAGTATGCCAGTATTTAGCAAAAGCGATCGCTCGTGACGGAGAAGGTGCAACCTGCCTAATTGAAGTACAGGTAACTGGCGCATCAAGTGATGAGACTGCTTCTCAAGTAGCGAAAACTATTGTTGGGTCGTCTCTGGTTAAGTCTGCGGTATTTGGACGAGATCCTAACTGGGGAAGAATCGCCGCCGCAGCAGGCAGAGCAGGGGTGAAGTTTCATCAAGATGAGTTGAATATCAAGTTGGGAAATATCGTGTTAATAAAAAACGGTCAACCCCAAGACTTCGATCGCAGTGCAGCCAGCAACTATCTTAAGCAAGCAGCAGCAGGAGAGTATTTAAAATCGGATACGGTACTAATCTCTGTTGGTATTGGTGTAGGTTCTGGTAAAAGCACCGCTTGGGGATGCGATCTGACCTATAAGTATGTTGAAATTAACGCGGAATATACTACCTGAAGGATAAAGGATGAGGAACGAGCCATTATCACTTGTTGATAGCTACCCAAATCACAGCCTTTAACTCTTACTGTTCTTAGCATGTAATCAAGTTTAAGTAAAAGATTTATTGACATGATTACAACTAACAACATCAAAACTGTTTCTCGTCCTCACAGTCATAACAATTGGTCGTTTTTGCCTACTGCATTTAGTGCTTTAGCAGGGGTTGGTATTGGTATTGCGATCGGAAATTATTTGGGATGGCTTTAAGGGAAAAGGACAACTAATAAAAAACTTATTTAAAAATAATTGCACAACATTGATACGTAAAAATAATAAATTGAAAACGCCACTCTCGTTATATTGAAATAGCAAGAGTGGCATTTTGTTTCAGATTGAGTTGCTTAAAGCTTCGCCCTAAAGGATTCTCTTCGGTCAGCTTAGAGTTTGTTTAATTATCATTAGAATTAATTACACGACGAATATTGAGGATATCGCTCATGCTTCTAATTCTTTGGAAAATGTATTCAAGCTGCTGACGATCGCAAATATCTAGACTAAGAGAGATTAAAGCTGGTTTGTTGGTACCAGTTTTGACTCCTGCATTACGAATATTGATACCGCGATCGCTTAAACGTGCCAAAATATCTTTTAGTACCCCAACTCTATCCATCGCTTCAATTTGAATATCAACAGGATAGGTTAATGGTTTGCTTTCTTCTGCGCCATTGTTCCAGCTAACGGGAATAATCCTTTCTCCTGGTACTTTGTCTACGTTTTGACAACGTTGACGATGAATCGATATTCCTCTAGAGCTTAAGGTTACTGCACCGATGATGGATTCTCCAGGTAGGGGTTTGCAGCAGCCTGCTATGTGATACAGCATTCCTTCTACACCAACAATAGGAGACTCACCTTTTGACTTTTCTTTACTGTTAGGAATGTATTTAGGAATTTCTACATTTTCTTTAACAGCAACTTCTATTTCCTCTATTGGTTGCTGCTCTTTGACAACGTCCCGTAGACGATTGACTACATGATTTTGAGTAATTTCCCCATAACCCAAAGCAGCCAGCATATCATCTACAGCATGGTAGTTGCAGCGTTCAGTAACTATTTGCATCGGCTCAGATTTGAGTAAAGATTCAAAGCCACTCTTACCCATTTCTTTTTCAAGTAGTTCTTTGCCTCTGGCAATATTTTCATCGCGATGCGATCGCTTGTACCATTGTCGGATACGATTTCGCGCGGTGGGAGATACGACGAAGTTAAGCCAGTCTAAGCTAGGATGGCTATTTTTCTGGGTAACAATCTCAATAATATCGCCGTTTTCTAATGGTTTGGAAAGTACAGACCAACGACCATTAACCCTCGCGCCTTTCATATGGTTGCCAACTTCACTGTGGATGCGATAGGCAAAATCAACAGGAGTTGCACCGTGTGCTAGAGAAATAACGTCACCATCAGGAGTAAAGACATAGACATCATCTTCAAATAGATTGTCTTTGACGTTTTCCATATAGTCTTGAGCGTCATTAACATCTTTTTGCCACTCTAATAGCTGACGCAGCCAGGTAAATTTGCTATCTTCTGAAGATATCTCCGCGTTACTTGTTCCAGCCTCTTTATACTTCCAGTGGGCAGCAATTCCATATTCTGCTATATGGTGCATTTCCATTGTCCGAATCTGCACCTCAATTGGACGACCATTTGAGCCGACTACTGTAGTATGCAAAGACTGATAACGGTTTGGTTTGGGTAAACCAATATAGTCTTTAAAACGTCCTGGGATTGGTTTAAAAGCATCATGCACTACGGCTAAAGAGCGATAGCATTCTTCATTAGTTTCTACAATAATTCTAAAGGCGGCAATGTCATAGATCTGACTAAATTCTTTTTGTTGACGCTCCATCTTTTGGTAAATACCATATAGATGTTTGGGTCTGCCTTTTAGCTCAACCACCTCAACTTTTAGTTTTTGCAGACGCGATCGCAACGTCTCAGTAACAGCAGCAATTCTGGCCTCGCGATCTGTCCTTCTTTCGGCAATTAAAGCTTTAATCTCTTCATAAGCCTCTGGCTCTAAATATTTAAAGCATAAATCTTCTAATTCCCATTTTAAACGACCAATACCTAGTCTATTGGCTAGGGGAGCAAAAATTTCTCTGGTTTCCTGACTGATGCGCTGCTGCTTTTCAGGCTTAAGATGATTTAGAGTCCGCATATTGTGTAGCCGATCTGCCAGCTTGACCACAATTACTCGAATATCAGTTGCCATTGCCAAGAACATTCTACGGAAATTTTCCGCCTGACGTTCGGTGGTGCTGGAAAAATTAAACTTAGATAGTTTAGTCACACCTTCGACTAGTTGACGCACCTGCACCCCAAACATTGTCTCAATTTCTTCTGGGGTAACTTCTGTGTCTTCTACTACATCGTGCAGAAAACCCGCGGCGATGGTTACACTATCTCCACCCAAGTCACGCAATAAACCAGCTACCGCTATGGGGTGAGCAATATAAGGCTCACCCGATTTACGATATTGACCTTCATGTAACTCGTAAGCAAAATTAAATGCTCGACAAATCAAAGCCTCATCTGACTCTAATTGCCCTGGTTGCTGATTAATCAAACATTCTCGTAACCAGCGAGGCAGTTTAACTTCGTTTGCTTGGCTTTCTATGATAGAGATGGCGGTCATAGATCAAAAAATATAAATAATTGTAAGTATGGAAAAAAGAGATAGATCGAGAAAGCTCTACATAAAAACTACGTATTGCTTTGATATATATTAATTCTCCGTTCATAGCCTAGATAAAAGTCATATCTTTTAAACTAGACCACAATCCAAATTATGAGATCGAATTGAGCATTAATATATGAAATCAACGCATTTTTTTAATAACAAAAGCTTGGTGAACCAACAACGTTTTGGATGACTAAATTGACTCCCATGTCAATAGTGCTTATTAGAATTTTACCTTATTTATTACCTAATCTTAAACTAGACAATGTCGTTCACATCACATAATCGAGCATATCAGGATTTCTTGACTTTGTTAACAGAGTTCAATGAATTGATATCTAATTCCTCAGCTAATACCAGTAAATCTACTGTTAAGCAACAGTTTGGGCAGCTTCAACAATGGTTTGAACAAAATATTGATAATATTACTGGTGAAAAAATTGAAATAACATATGTACCCAGATGGGAATCAATTCAGCGAGAAATTAAACGAGAGTTTAAATTATTAAATACAGATGTTTTGTTTCTAGCTTCAGCCCGTCAAGCCGTTACTAAAAATAAACGACTGAAAAGTATAGGCGATCGCCTTACTAAATTGAGTAGTTATTGTCAGGGAATAATTGAAGAAACTAGGAATAAAGAATGAACAAAAAAGAAGCAATTGTTACAGGTGTTGTTACATTTATTGTTCTTTTATTAGGATCGAAAATATTATTTAATCCTTTTTCGCTAATAAGTCGCGATCTATCTACTTCTATTTGCCCTGAAGTAAAATATTCTTTCAATACAGAAAAACCTCTAATTGCCTTAGCAATTAATGAAAGTCCCGATCTCAACAGTATTGTTCCCCACACTACCTTGAGCATATTAGATGTATTAGCAAACCATCAGGCTCAAGCTACTTTTTTTATTGTTGTCAACAAAGCTAAAGACTTTCCTCAACTGATAACATCAATCGTTGACCAAGGGCATGAATTAGGCATTTACGTAACTAACGATCGATCGAATATGAGGCTAGGCAATAAACCTGAGACAGAGTTAATTGAGGCAAATAAATTCTTAGGTCAGTTTGCAGCGATTAATTGGTTTTATCCTAGCCGCGGTAGATGCAGAATTTATATGAGGAAAATTGCCAAAAGACATAAATACAAAATTGCTTTAGGCTCTGTTTTGCTAGATAATCCTGCTGATTCCCCTTCGTATATAAAACAAAATATACGTCCTGGTTCGATTCTTGTGTTGCACGACAGTGATAAAAAAAGCGATCGCCAGGGAAAAACTACAGTTAAAATTTTAAATAAGCTGATTCCTCAACTACAGCAACAGGGCTACGGTTTTGTGACTCTTTCCGAGTTAGACCGAGAATCAAGACAAGTAAGTTGAAAAAGAAGTTAACAGAAAAAGACAGAGACAAATATACTTATGGTAATATTCTGCCAATACTACATTTGGAGCTAAAAATTATCAAGAGTGAGTAGCTTATTAATACGTCTAGTGATTGGTGTAGTCTTCGCTGTTTTTGGAATGTTTAACTATTTCACTAACGTTAGCGAAAATCCCATCACTGGAGAAAGACAAAGAGTACAGCTTACACCCCAGCAGGAAGTGGTTATTGGTCGTCAATCTGCGCCCAAAATGGCGGCACAGCATGGCAACTTATATCCCGACCAAGCTTTACAAGATTATGTAGACCAAGTGGGAAATCGGATCATCCGAAGTTCAATTGCTAAAGACTCGGAGTATCCTTTTGACTTTCACTTATTGCGAGATACTAATACAGTAAATGCCTTTGCTCTTCCTGGAGGACAAGTATTTATTACCGCAGCCTTGTTAAGTCGTCTTAATTCCGAATCTCAATTAGCGGGAGTTTTGGGTCATGAAGTCGGTCACGTCATTGGTAGACATGGTGCGGAACATTTAGCCAAACAACAGCTAGGCGGTGCTTTAGTTAATGCGGTAGGCATTGCCGCAAGCGATCGCCCTGGTAGAGGCAGACAGGCAGCTATTTTAGCCCAGGCAGTCAATCAAATGGTCAATCTTAAGTATGGCAGAGAAGATGAGTTAGAAAGCGATCTCTTAGGATTCAAATTTATGACAGAAGCGGGTTATAACCCTGTCGGTATCGTAGAGTTAATGAAAATTCTTGATTCTGCTAGAGGTGGTGCAGGGAAACAACCAGAATTTATGAGTACTCATCCCGATCCTGGTAATCGTATTGAACAATTAACTAGCGTCATCAATCAAGAGTACCCTAACGGAATTCCCGCCCGACTAGACGAAGGAAAAGATCGTTTTGCTCAAATTGTCTCCCCTAGACTTTGAATAAATAAGTAATAAATAATAAGTAATAGGTAATAAGTGAAATTATGGATATAACTACTATTTATTGGATTGTATTGGGAGTAATGGGATTGGGGGTAATTGGTGCAATTATCCCTGGGCTTCCTGGAAGCAGCTTTATTTTAGTTGCTATTCTGGGTTGGAGTATTGCGACTGGCTTTGCGGGTATTGGTTTACCCATGATTTTCATTTTTATAGTTTTGATTTTAAGTGCGGGAGTGGAGTATGTAGCCCTGTATTTTGGGGCGAAACAGGCTGGAGGCAGCAAATGGTGTCAATATGGCGCATTTATTGGCATGGCTGTGGGCTTCTTTGGTTTATTACCTGCCTTGCCCATTGGAGGACCATTGATTGGCGTATTAGTCGGCGCAATTGTGGGCGCATTTGTGGGGGAATATCTTTATCGCAGCAACTTAGAATCGGACGCTCGTATTCAACAGGCTTTTAAAGCCAGTGCGGGAATTGTAATTGCTTCTATTATTGGTAACGTGATTGAAGCATTGTTGGCAGCTTTGGCGGTAGCGATTTTTATTTATTCTACTTGGTCTTTTGTATTCCCTACCGTTGGTTAAATCTAGTTCCTAATATTGAACAATCTAGATGTTATGGCGATCGCTTTATCGATAGTATTTTGTTTGACTCCTATATTATTAACGATTCATTTATCAGTAAAAAAAGATGAGTCTAATGTGTATAAAAAAAGATTGGGTTATATATATGGAGGGCTATGGGCGATCGCTTTTTTGGGTTATGGCTGGTTGTTTTTCCGTTGAACTGAATTTATCCATTTGAAAATTTCCCTTGCCCAAGTTTCATAGCCTTTTTCGGAAAGATGTAGAAAGTCTGGCATCAACTCTGGGGATATTGTCTTGTCTGATAAAAGAAATTGTTCTCCTATATCGAGAAAGGTAATGTTATCCAAATTTTCTAGCGATTGAAGATATTGGTTTAATTGTTTTACTTTAGTACGGTTGGGATGGTCGGATTGTTTCTCCCTGGGAAGTATTCCCATCAATAATACTTTCGTTTCCAGAAATTCGTTTGTCAATTTATTCACGATTGAAATGACACCCTGAGAAATTTCTTTAGGGGTGTCGTCGGTGTAAGACAGATTATTAGTCCCAATCATCAAAACAATTTTTTCGGGATTTAGATTGCCTATTCCTCCATTTTCCAGCCTCCAAAGTAAATTTTGCGTCATATCACCGCCAATACCAAAATTGAGAGCCATCAAAGGCTCAAAGTGTTTTTTCCAGGCTTGGGTTTCATACCAATTTTGGATTATCGAGTCCCCTAAAAACACAATTTTACCTTGACCATCCTCAGCAAGAGCAACATCTTCAGCGTGCAAAATAAACCATTCAGACAAAGACATCCACTCATAAGATTGCATTCTTGGAGCGGATATTGTTGACTTTGAAACACTATCTGCATTCTTTAGAAACGGGAATATGATTAAAATTGCTGTGATAGCAAGCAAGATTACTAACTTAATAGGTTTTTTGACCACCATAATTTGCTTTAGATTGTATAGATAATAAATTATTTTGGTATAGATTATTTAGGACATAAGCTTCATGTAAGGTTAAAGTCAAAAGAGTATAGCAAATATGAATAGGTCAAACTCTATTTCTAAGATATTGGATCGAGATAGTGTAGCTGCATGGTTGTTTATTGCTCCTGCAATAATATTACTAAGCATTTTCTTGTTTTATCCGATTGTTTACCTGCTCTATCTCAGCTTTACGACAGGTAGCTTTACTGTCTCAGGAATCAAATGGGTAGGAGTGCGTAATTATCTAAGACTGTTTACCGATGCTGATTTTTGGCAGGTAATGTTTAATACGACTTACTTTACTATCGCAACAGTTATACCTACTATTCTAATTCCTTTAGGGTTAGCTGTTTTGCTCAACCGCTCTTTTGCCTTGAGAGGATTTTTGAGAGCAGCTTACTTCATCCCTTCCATAACATCTCTTGTGGCAGTAGGGTTGGCTTTTCGCTGGCTGTTTCAGACTGATGGCCCAGTTAACAATCTACTATTACAGTGGGGCATAGAGCCTGTTGCCTGGTTGAGCAGCACTGTTTGGGCAATGCCTGTTTTAATTTTGCTAAGTAGCTGGAAACAGTTAGGGCTTAATCTGGTGGTATTTACAGCAGGATTACAGGTGATTCCCCAGTCACGTTATGAAGCTGCAGAATTAGACGGGGCAAATGATGGGGCAAAGTTTTGGTATATCACCATTCCAGGATTAAAACCTACTTTGATTTTTGCTGTTTTGACTACCGCTATCTTTACTCTACGTAGTTTTGAGCAGGTATATATTATTACTGGTGGAGGTCCCTTAAATTCTACTAACCTGCTGGTTTATTATATTTACGAACAGGCTTTTTCTCGTTTTGAGTTTGGCTATGCTGCTGCTGCAGCTACTATTTTGTTGTCGATCGCTTTTGTGTTTGTTTATTTTTATCTGCGTATTTGGAATGAGAAATAAAAGATATTGGCTCTACCAGAATTCCCGTGGTAGTTGCCATATCTAGTGGGTATCAAGTAAAACTAAATCTTTCATAACCATTAATATCGAGTGTGAGTCGTTGAAAAAGATGGTCGACATTGAAAATGCCATAGCAACGACGCTTTAAAACTTTAACTCGGTTGTTAAAACCTTCGACAAAGCTACTGGTAAGCCGCTCTAGAAAATAGTTGGCGATCTGCTCAAGCCAGATTTCAATGGTGTTTAGGAAGCTCTCAAACTGGGAGATTTGACTCTGACGCACTCGTTTACACCAAGCACGAATCGCGCATTTGGCTTCCTTGGGGTTATATTTGCGTTCAAAGATTTCTGTTAATTCCTCTCGTAAGATATATGCTTCAAAGATTTTGGGAGAGTAAGTGAAGAGACGTTGGAGTAACTCCCGTTCCTCATCCGTAAGCTTCTCAATTGATTTACGAAAGGGCCACATCGCACCTTTAATTGAAACATACTCTTCCTTCGATAGCTTTTTCTTTAGTAGCTTGAGTTCCTGTCGACGTACTTTGTCAGCACAGCGACGATAAGCCCGCGCTACATGAAAGCGATCAATCACGATGTGGGCTCGTGGCAGTTCTTCTTTTGCTGCGTTTACAAATCCCCGGTACATATCAGTACAGACCCTCTCAATGGTTTTGCGTAAACGGGCTGGAATGGAGGCGAAGAATTTGACTACAGTCTCTTTTTTCTTATCAGCCAATACGGCTAGAATTTCTACTCCTTTCCCTTTGTCCATTACTGGTGTGGTTACTATAACCACATAATCTCGATGTCCTTTTTTCAGCGCAATCTCATCGACTCCTAGTATTTCAATCTGAGAGAATTTTGCCCAATCCACCTTAGTTTCCACATGACGATCTAGTATGCCTGTTACTTTCGCTTCACTTATATCTAGCTTTTTAGCTACGTCTACCACTGTTGAATTAACTAAGCA
>ENA-ORXT01004116-ORXT01004116.1-marine-metagenome-genome-assembly--contig:-NODE-4116-length-15315-cov-3.896968_pt1 | contig 15315 bp, 13 predicted proteins | sample MGYA00237868_ERZ511482 | MGnify/ENA metagenome assembly ERZ511482 | reverse complement strand
GGCGTGAAATCACGAGCGGACGTTAATTCAGGTCAAACCTGCAATCGGTTACACACACGGGCCTCCGTGTAGTAACCGCTTCATCGAACATTTCCTTAAATTCCGGTTTCAAGCAACAAACCAATCCACCCAATGAAGAAAATCGGTATCCTTTACGGCCGCGAACGGTCCTTCCCCCCCGCCCTCATCCAGCGCATCAACGACATGAACGTTGACGGCATCACCGCCGAAGCCGTCAAGATCGACAAGTGCGGTCAGGGCCTTAACCCCGGATACGCGGTCATTTTCGACCGCATCAGCCAGGACGTGCCCTTCTACCGCGCCATGCTTAAGAACGCCGCCGCCACCGGTACCGCCGTCATCAACAACCCCTTTTGGTGGAGTGCCGACGAGAAGTTCTTCAACAACGTCCTCAGCGTCGGCGGCCTCGACGTGCCGGTGCCGAAGACCGTACTGCTGCCCAGCTACGAGAAGCCGACGGATACCACCGACGAATCCTTCACCAACCTGGCGCATCCGCTGGACTGGCAGAGCATCTTCAACTACGTCGGCTGGCCCGCCTGGATGAAGCCCCACGACGGCGGCGGCTGGAAATCGGTCTACAAGCTCAACGGCCCGGAAGACCTGTGGAAAGCCCACGCCGAAACCGGTCAGCTGGTGATGATGCTGCAGGAAAACGTGAGCTTCGAGAGTTACTTCCGCTGCTACTGCATCGGCCGCAAGTACGTGAAGATCATGCACTACGAGCCCCGCAACGAATTCCTCGATCGCTACAAATGCCACCACGACGTGAGCGACGAGATGTTGCGGACGATGACGGATTACGTGATCAAGATCAACGAGTGGCTGGGCTACGATTTCAACACGGTGGAGTTCGCCATCCGCGACGGCATCCCCTACGCAATCGACTTCTGTAACCCCGCGCCGGACGCGGACAAATTCAGCGTCGGTGAAGAGAACTTCGAGTGGGTGATCGAGCACGCGGCCAAGTACGCCATCGAGCGGGCGCAGGCGCAGGAACCGGGTAAGAGCAACCTGACCTGGGGCAAGTTCGTGCGGCAGTCGGTAGCGGGCACCTACGACTCGCGCCGCTAGTAAATATTTAATTTGGATCCGAACGAAGAAGGGCTCGCCGGCTGACGCCGGGCGAGCCCTTTTTCGCTCAATTGAGACTGACTCCACGTTTGCGATTCCACGTTTCCTGAACTTGTTATCCGAACTGACACCTGAACCAAGTGCCTCATTTTGCGTTAGTTATGTAACTATTTTCCCAATCGCCGCGCCATAGCGCCAGTTTTGAATATTGCGTAGCAATGTGGCATTGACACCCGTAATAATGACCCTTCGCCTTCCCCTGTTCCTCCTAATATGTACCTTCCTCTCCAGCCTGACGGCCCAGCTGCTTCCCGTTGAGAACATCGACCTCAGCCGGCTAAAAGCAACCTTCCCCGATCTGCCGGTTTACGTCGGCCAGGTCGTTGACGTCATCGGCGGAGACGGCACGGTCGGTTTGGCCGTGCGGGGAGAAGACGACCGCCGTCGGCTCGTGCGACTGGTGGCCAAGGGTGGTGTCGAAGCAGCCGTTCACCAAACGCTGGCGCAGCCGACGGACGGGACCTACGCCGATACGGCCGTCCTCCGGATATCGGGTCTGCGGACGGACGAGATCCTCGGCCCGTCACTCGCCCTGGAGGCCGAACTGCTTTTCCCCACGGCGGGCGGTTACGACGTTTACGGCCCGCTGCGGCTGACGAAAAACGAAGGGCTGCTGGACCTCACGCCCCACGCGCGGGACATCGTCAACGGCGTGGAGGAACTGACCCGGCAACTCTATAACCTCCGCCTGAAAGGTCCGGCGGAGCGAACGATCACGGAAGCGGAGTTGCGCCGCCGGCCCCCGACTTACCCCATTGCCCGGGCCGATATCGGGAAGTTACCCGACGGCGTCTATGCCTCCTTCATGGATTTCCGCGCCGCCGCGCCGGACGTGTCGCGGAACCTGCAAGTAGCCTATACGCTTCCCTACCACGAGGAAGACGGCACCGCTTACCAAATGGCCAGTGTACGGCCGAACGAGGGCACCGCACCCCGCGTACTCCGGCAATCCTGGGGCATTCAGAAAGACGGGAAAGCTTACCTCGCCATCGGCAAGGAGTACTACGAACTCAAATACCTGGAAGACGGAACGCTGACGGTGGCCGCCGCCGCTAACCTGTTTTCGACAAGACCATCCGCTACCGCCCTGACCGCTATCGGTTCGGGAGCGATCCCGGTAGCCCTCGGTAAAGTAGCCGATGCCTTCACTATTAAAGCGGATCAATACGCCAAAGTATTCCACGTCGACCTGGCTACCGGAGCCATCGTTGACCCCGACTTGCCGCAACCCGTGGTGAACGTCAAAGGCATCGTTGTGGAGAGCTCCGACTTCAACCCCGTCACTCACCCCGTGACCATCTCGGTAAACGGGCGGACCGGGAAATTGACGCCCGGGAATCACGCCGAAATTCCACGAAATACGGAAGTATGTTTCAGCGTACCCGGCTCCGCGCCGGACTGTACCGTCTTGAAGGCCGACCTGGGTACCGCCCCTACTTACTACCGGCTTACCGTCAATAAGAACGGAAAGTTCAGGTTTACCTGGATGCCCGACGACCGGGCGCGAAGCGTTTTCCATCAACTGGAAAGTGGTGAGTTGCCGTTGATTCGTTTACTTTAGGTTCGCTCGTTTCAGGGTGACGGACTTGATCCAGAGCCCCGGATGAGGCTTCAGCGGAACGATCCGTAGTGAAGTATTGCCCTCTTTAATTTCAAAGCCGGATAGTGTAGCCTCCGCCCACCGGCGTGGGTAAACCTCCTTACGTTTGGTACGGTCCGCAACGGGAATTTCCTCGCTGAGCGCCGGCTTCAGGGTAAGTTTGACCTTCCTGCCCGTATTCGGCAGAAACACCACGCCATTATCCGTATCGGCATCCAGGTGGTACCGGACCGTGACGTCGTAAGTACGGGTTTTTCGCGTAACGATCGGCCAACCCGCTCCCTGGAGGCCGAGGTAGACAAACCAGTCATTCGCCCAGCCGTATTCGCCCATGAATCGGGTTTCGCCGAGCGGCTCCCCTTCGTGGGCGAGCAGACGAACGGGGCCGTTGGCGGCGTCGAGGTCGATGGGCGGGGCGACGAGGTCGGGGCGGGCGACCGTGGCGGTAAAAGCGGCGTAGCGTTCGCGCATATCATTGCTGATACTTCGCATCAGATCGGCCGCTTCCCACTCAGGGTCATTGACGTCACGAGGGAGCTGATTGTCGTAAAGGTTGTTCTCCTGCGCCGTATCCCGACGTAAGGCGTACAGCTCGTGTTCCTCCTCACCGCGAAGAACGTAGAGATACGGACCGCTGCGCATACTCCCCGGGTAAGGCTTGAAGTGAAAGCCCTGCTTGAAAACGAAAATATCCCGAAAGAAAAAACTACGCAGCATAGAGTCCGCCGGATCACCGGGGGAAGTACCCGCGCCCCAGTCTAAATTCAAAAGCGGGAGCAAGCTTCGCCCGTCGAGATTTTCAGGAACGGGTAGATCGACGATATCCAATAAAGTCGGGACAAGGTCAATGTGTGCCGCCGGATATTGGAAATCGTTTCCGTTCGCCGGGTGCTCCCCCGGGAAACGGATGCCGAAGGGCACCCGCACCCCACCCTCGTCGACTTGGCCCTTCGTCCCCTTCAGCCCCATCCGGTAGCGATCACCGTTCGGGCCGTTATCGGTGCTGAAAATGACGATGGTGTTGTCCAGCTTACTCCCCCGTTCCAGCCGGTCGAGTAACTGCCCGATGCGATCGTCGACGGATTCGATCATGGCGTAGATGCCGGTGTTGTAATCGGTCAGGCCGCGCGATTTGACGGCGTCCCAGTATTTATCGGCAACCTGCACGGGCGTATGCGGGGCCTGGTAGGTGAGCATGGCGAAGAACGGGTCTTCACTGTCTTCCAGCATAAAGGCGGCGGCGGTATCGGTCAGTATTTGCGTCAGGTCACCGCTGAACGGAACCAGCTCATTGCGTTCGTTTTCCAGCTCCCCGTTAAAGTAATCATTGAAGTGCCCGAGGGTGAAGCCCAGAAACTCGTCAAAGCCCTGATCTTCGGGGCGATACGGTGAAGTGGACCCGTTGTGCCACTTGCCGAACAGGCCCGTCCGGTAGCCCGCGTGGCGCAGGTATTCGGGGATGGTCATGATGCCGTCGTCCATCGTTTCCCGGCGGCGGGTAACGTAGACGGCACCGGTGCGCGGCGCGTACTTACCGCTCAGGAAACTGGCCCGGGTCGGCGCGCAAACCGGACTGACGTAGAAACGGCTGAAGCGCGCACTTTCGGTCAGTAGCCGGTCCATATTCGGGGTACGGATCGAGTCGTTGCCGTGCAGGGAAAGGTCGCCGATGCCCTGGTCGTCGGTCAGGATGAAGAGAATGTTGGGAAGTTTGGCTTCGACCATCTGATCGCCCGACTGTTTCACTGCCTGACTATTCTGGGCGGGGCCGCAGGTGCAGAGAAAGCTTAGGAGGAGCAGCGCCCAGGCGGTAAACATTGGCGATTTCATGGACTCGGAATTGTTCCCAAATCTAAGCCCTTAAATGCAACTTACGATTTCGCCGGAATCACCGATCCGTGGGGATCGGTCTCCGGGTACCCGAGCTCGGCGTCAACGCGGTCCAGCATTTCGTCGGTCAGGAGGTGTTCGAGGCGTTCGGCCTCGTCATGAATCTGCTCGGGGGTGAGGCCGACCTCCTGGTTGAGGTAAGTTTCCCACAGGCGGTGGGCCCGGACCATGCGCAGGGCCAGCAGTTTACCGGCATCGGTGAGGCGCAGTTCCTTTTTGTCCATCAGTCCCTTGCCGCGCAGGTTACTAAGCTGACCGTTCCAGGCACCGTTGCCCAGGTCCAGTTCTTCGCGGATCAGGGCGGCGTCGGCAGAGCCGTGTTTCTGGTTTTGCCGGAAAACGCGCTTGAGGATGTCTTCCCGGACGGTCAGCTGGCGGCGCTGGTAGCGGTAATACGCTTTGGCCACCATGCCCTTGCGCGGGGCAAAGACCACCGTGAGCAGATAAATGAAAGTGGCCACCAGGGCCATTGCGGGACCGGGCGGAGTGTTGAGCCACACGGCAACCACCATACCGATGATGGCGGAAAGCATGCCGATGATGCCGGCAATGACCAGCACTTTCCGCAGTTGCTGACTGAGCAGCAGGGCCGTAGCCGCCGGCGTGATCAGCATGGCCACCACCAGGATGACGCCCACGGTCTGCAGACTCGCCACCACGGCAAAACTGAGCAGCAGCATCAGGAAGTAATGCAGCAGTTTTACGGGGATGCCCATCGTCTCGGCCACCACGTCCTGAAAGGTGGAAGCAAAGAGGTAGCGGTAAAAAATGGCGATGGATAATAGCACGTAGAACATCACCAAACCGGTGAGCAGCAGGTCGGTATCGGAAACACCGAGGGCGTAACCGAAGAGAAAATCTTTAAGGTCGAGGTGGACCCCGTCCTGCCGGGCGATGCGGCTGATGAGGATGACGCCGAGGGAGAACATGGAGGTGAAGACGATGCCCACCGCCGCGTCGTTCTTGGTCTTCACCTGCTGCTGGATCCAGGTGATGCCGAAGGCGGTTATCAGGCCCGCCACCACGGCTCCGCTGAAGAACGCCAGCGTGCTGTAGCCCACCAGCAGGTAAGCCACCACAACGCCGGGCAGAATGGCGTGGGCCAGCGCATCTCCCACCAACGACATATTCCGCAGCACGATGAAGCAGCCCAACACGCCGCACATCAGCCCCACCATGCTGGAGGCGACGATGGCGCGGATGGCCCATACTTCGGAGAGGATGTCGAAAAGGCTGGCTTCGATCATGGTTTTTAGATATGAATTGTCAGAGTCACAAAGTTAGACTAATCTAACAATTATCAAGCAATAGGGTTAAAACAATTATGCCGGACTGAATCCCTGCTTTCGTCATAATCCCCTTGCACCTGCGGCCGCGCCAAAAACATGACGGTGGCGCACGCGCAGGATGCAGTACATGCTTTTCAAAAAGAGGTATGCACTTTTCACGACAAATCAGTCGGTCCTTCCCGAAAAAGCCCGCACCATGAAAACCCCTCTGTTCTTATTTCTGCTTGTTTTGGTTGCCTGCTCAGATCAATCGTCAGAGCAAAATCCCGACTTCATTGCCGATGATGTTCTTGATTACCGGACGGCTTATGACCTCGTGATTGCCACCACGGACAGTGCCGAGCAGGCCGACATTCTCGAACGCGAATTCTTCGCTAAAGGCACGCCCGGCCTGACCGCGATCATGGAGCAACGCAGTTGCAGTAAGGAAGATTACCGTCGGAACATCAACGAAATGCCCGGGTTCTGATCCTCCATTCGTCAAAGTATGCTGCGCGCGCCCGAGTTGGCCGGCCAGGTTGCCGCCGGTGCCGAAAAGTTGTTTAAGCTGTACCCCCGGCAACTAAACGGTAAATTTTATTCCACCGTCGGAGCCTTTCGCACCAACGGACTGACGGTAGACAGCCTCATGCTTTTCGGTACCGAGATGTGCATGGCCGGGCTCGAAGTGAATCTGAGTGAGTGGCCCGAAAACGGAAAAAGTCAGTTGCCGTACATGCAACCCAACCCCGTTGCGGATCTGAAATTCCTGGCTACCCACAAATTTGTGCATACCAGCAACCGGTACGCATCGGGTACAACCTTCTGAGCCGGTGTGTTCTGGAAGGTACCGCCGAATTCGTGACCTCCGAGGCACTGAACGAGCCCTCCACTACCCCCGCCATCGCATACGGAGCAGCCGATGACGATGCCGTCAGGGCGGCTTTCGTCGCGGAGATCAACGCCCCGTGGTGGTACCGCTGGCTCTATAACAATGCTGAAAATGAATTCAAGACCCGCGCCACAGGATACTACGTCGGCTACGCCCTGGCCAAGCGCTACTACACCGCCGCTGACGATAAAAAGCCGTCGTCAGAAACCTCATCGAGTTGGACTACGGCGACCGGGCCACCGTAGAAAGCTTTGTCGACAAACTCGGATACTTCGACCGCCCGGTGGCGGAACCCAATGCCGCCTACGAAACAAAAAAGCCCGTTGTGACGGGTATAACCGAATTTGAGAACACCTCTAAAAATGTAGACCCAGAGACCGGCACCATTAAGCTGACCTTCGATAAGCCAGTCAATACCTACTTTAAAAATACTGGCCTGGGACCGCTCGGTAAAGACTACGTGCCAAAAATTATGGACGTAAATACGGCAGAAAATGGAATGAGCGTTACTTATGAAGTTGAACTTGAACCGGGGCGCACCTATCAGATCATCATCGGCCAGGGATACCGGATGGAAGACCACGTACCAAACGTTCCATATTTGGTGGAATTTGGTACGCGGCAGGGGGGGGGTTAAAACAGGTGGGAAATATCCATCTATCCCACGGACAAACCCGGCGGGTGGGAAATGTCCATCTATCCCACGGACAAACCCGGCGGGTGGGAAATGTCCATCTATCCCACGGACAAATCCGGCGGGTGGGAAATATCCATCTATCCCACGGACAAATCCGGCGGGTGGGAAATATCCATCTATCCCACGGACAGGACCTTTAACCAGACTCTTACTTAAAGGCAAAAAACGACCCTTAGCGTTTAACGCGTCGCCGTTGAGCTTCCGCTCCCGAGCTTACAGTTGACCTGACCAAGTAGCCGATGACGCTTCGGTTGATCTAATCCGCTATCTTCCGACCATGCCCATCAAAAAAATACTCCTCACGCTGGTCGCGCTGGCGACCATCTACCTCATCTTCCACCCCGCCCCCATAGACCCCGCGGCGCTCAACTGGCCCACCATGCCCCCCCACCAGAGCGAGCCGCTGGGCGTCATCGAAAACCTTTTTCCCCGGGTCTGTCACGGCTGCGAGGACGTTTCCCTCGTCGAGGATTACCTGTACACCGGCCACGACGACGGGCGGTTGTTGCGCTTTCCGCTCAACGGCGGTGACCGGGTGACCGAAATCGTTCGCTTTAAGGGCCGGCCACTCGGCCTGGAAGTGCTGGGCGACAGCCTCGCCTGGGTCTGCGTAGAACAGGAAGGCCTCGCCCGGGTCAACCTGCTCGACAAAACTTATCAAATCGTGGTAAAAGGCTTCAACGACACCACTTTCAAATTGATCGATTACCTCGACGTAGCCGCCTCGGGCAACGTTTACTTCACGGACGCCTCCGATAAATTCTCTGACGATGACCTCCAGTACGACGTCCTGGAAGGCCGCCCCCACGGTGCCCTGTACCGCTACAACGTGGCCACCGGCATTACCGATCGCCTGGTCGACAACCTGTACTTCGCCAACGGCGTCGTCGTCGACACCGACGAAGCTTACGTCCTCGTTGCCGAAACCGCCGGCTTCCGCCTCCGAAAACACCGGATGAAAGGCCCCGAAGCGGGCACCACCGAAACCTTCATCGAGGGGCTGCCCGGATGGCCCGACGGCATCAGCCGGGGTTCCGACGGCCTGGTGTACGTCACGCTCATCAGCCCCCGCACCGGTATGCACAATTTCATCCTTCCCCGACCGTGGACGCGGCGGCTGGTGACCAAGTTGCCCAGATCCTTCCTCCCCAAGCCCGTCAAGGCCAACCGCATCCTGGCCTTAGACGAAAACGGGGCCATCGTCCACGACTGGGCGGATGACGACCCCGTATTTTCAAGTATTTCCTCCGTTGAGCGGGTCGGAGATGTACTGTACCTGGGTACGCTCGATGAGGTGGGTATCGGACGGATAAAATTGCGTTGATGGCGGACGGCGGCGGGGCCCGGGTCATTTACCGATTGCTACCCGTACACTTGCACGGCGGCTGTATGAAAACGTGTGCTTACCGAAGGGATATCACCCCCGGGGCACAGCCCCCCGCCCTAAAATTCAGCGCGGCCCGGCCGCCGAAACCAGAGCGTCCGCCTCTGCGTCAAAAACCTTGAAGTTGTTGTTAAACAGATCCGCCAGTTTTTTCGCGGTAGTGTCGTAGTCTTCCTCGTTACGCCAGGTATCGCGGGGGTCAAGGATGGCGTTGGGCACGTCGGGGCAACGACGGGGGATGGAAAGGCCGAAAAATGGCTCTTCGTGAAACTCGACGCCGTTCAGCGCGCCGGTAAGCGCGGCCTTGATCATGGCGCGGGTGTAGGTCAGTTCCATGCGGGCACCGGTGCCGTAGGCACCGCCACTCCAGCCGGTGTTGACGAGCCAGACGTTGATGGGGTTGCCATCGGCCGCCGCCTCTTTAAGTTTGCGGCCCAGCATATCGCCGTACTTCGTGGGGTGCAGCGGGATGAAGGGCGCACCGAAACAGGCCGAGAAGGTGGCCAGGGGTTCATTGATGCCGGCCTCGGTTCCCGCAATTTTGGCCGTGTAGCCACTGATGAAGTGGTACATCGCCTGCTCGGGCGTCAGGCGGCTGATGGGAGGCAGCACACCAAAAGCGTCGCAGGTGAGGAAGAAGATGTTGCGCGGCAGGTCGCCCCGCGAGTTGTACATGATGTTGTCGATGTGATGAATCGGGTAGCTGACGCGGGTATTCTGCGTGATCGTGCTTTTCGCATAGTCGGGCGTATGCCCGTCTTCCTTCAGATCGATGTTTTCGAGCAGCGCGCCGTAGCGGATCGCCTTATAAATCTGGGGTTCTTTGCTCTCCGACAGGTCGATCACCTTGGCGTAGCAGCCCCCTTCTAGGTTAAAGACGTTGGCCTGGCTCCAGCCGTGCTCGTCGTCACCGATCAGGCGGCGGTCGGGGTCGTTGGAAAGGGTCGTTTTACCCGTGCCGGAAAGGCCGAAAAAGAGGGCCGTATCGCCCCTGGTGCCTACGTTGGCCGAGCAGTGCATGCTTAGTACATCGCGCTCGGTGGGAAGCACGAAGTTGAGGACGGAGAAGATGCCCTTTTTGATTTCCCCGGTATAAGCCGTGCCCCCGATGATGATCGTCTGCTTGGTAAAATTGATGATGCTGAAGTTCTTCTGCCGGGTGCCGTGTACGGCGGGGTCGGCCAGGCAACCGGGGAAAGCGTAGATCTTCCACTCGTCGGTTTGCAGATTCTTGTGCGCCTCGCCGTCCGGGCGGAGGAACATATTGTAGGCGAAGAGGTTCTGCCAGGGCTGCTCGGTGTATACCTGGATGTTGATGCGGTATTTGTGGCTGGCGCAGGCGTAGGCTTCGCGGTGGTATACGACGTCGCGGTCAGCGGCGTAGGCCAGAATTTTAGTTTCCAGGGCATCGTAAGACGCCTGGGTGAAGGGGATGTTGATGTCCCCCCAGTCGACTGCGGCGCGGGTAATGTCGTCCTCCACGATGTAGCGGTCCTTGGGGCTCCGGCCGGTGAATTTGCCGGTATTGACGATGAGGGCACCGGTGTCGGCCAAGTGGCCCTGATCGGTTTTGACGGTGGCCTCCACGAGGGCGGAGACGGAGAGGTTGCTCCGGAGGTTGGGATGTTGCATGATCTTATATTTGGTTGGCTTAAAACGGTATAATTCAGACGTATAACACATTGTTCACGGCCGCGAAAAATGATGTGGTGGGCGCGGCCGCAGGTGCAAAGTTAGTGGTAAAGGGCATAGTTTTGTGTCTGTAATTAAGGTAATTGCTAAAACGAGTTGCTTTCTTGTTTGCTTTGAAATGAAGTAAAGACTTCTCCTTAGTAATGACTTAGCAACTCGATCGGCAATCGACACACGGTTGCTCGTCCGTCTGACGAGGCTATGATCTCCCCTGACGGGAATTGTTTGATTGAGGCCCCGATCCAGCTTCATGCAACAAAGATTTTAATCAAATATTCGTCTTCTGAATTATCTCCACCCGAGGAAACAATTATTTGCCACTCTTTGCCTGTACGATTTCTTCATCTCCGCTTGCCAGGACGACGACCGGATGATGCCCCACTAAACCCTTTGACTTAAGACTTCCAGACTAAACACTCCCCCCCTTACCCATCGTAATTATCTTAGCTTTTACCCTAAGTCAGTTCCCCCGCCTTTCGCATATTTGCCCTCCGAACCACCAAAAACATTTTAAAATGGCAATGCTAGATTTCGGCGGCACTGAAGAGAAGGTCGTCCTCCGCGAAGAATTCCCCCTGGAGAAAGCCCGGGAAACCCTCAAAGACGAAACCATCGCCGTGATCGGCTACGGCGTGCAGGGGCCCGGCCAGAGCATGAACCTGCGCGACAACGGCTTCAACGTGATCGTAGGCCAGCGCAAGGGCGGTGCCAGTTGGGACAAAGCCGTCGCCGACGGCTGGGTACCCGGAGAGACCCTCTTCCCCATCGAAGAGGCCGCCGCCAAAGGCACCATCATCCAGTACCTGCTGTCCGACGCCGCCCAGATCGAGGTATGGCCCCGGTTAAAGCAACACCTCACCCCCGGTAAGGCGCTGTACTTCAGCCACGGTTTCGGCATCACTTACAACGAGCGTACCGGCATCGTTGCCCCCGAAGGCGTCGACGTGATCCTGGTAGCCCCCAAAGGCTCCGGTACTTCGCTGCGCCGCATGTTCCTGGCGGGTCGCGGGCTGAACTCCAGCTACGCCATCGCTCAGGACGCCACCGGCCGCGCCTACGAGCGCGTCATTGCCCTCGGCATCGGCGTCGGCTCCGGCTACCTGTTCGAAACCGATTTCCAGCGTGAAGTCTACTCCGACCTCACGGGCGAGCGCGGCACCCTGATGGGCTGCATCCAGGGCATCTTTGAAGCCCAGTACGGCGTACTCCGCGAAAACGGCCACACGCCCTCCGAAGCCTTCAACGAAACCGTCGAAGAACTCACCCAGAGCCTGATGCCCCTCGTTGCCGAGAACGGCATGGACTGGATGTACGCCAACTGTTCCACCACCGCCCAGCGCGGTGCCCTGGACTGGAAAGACAAGTTCCGCGACGCTACCCGCCCCGTCTTTGAAGACCTCTACAAAAGCGTCGCCACCGGCAAGGAAGCCCAGCGCAGCATCGACTCCAACAGCCAGAAGGATTACCGCGTCAAGCTGGAAGCCGAACTGAAGGAGCTGCACGACTCCGAGATGTGGCAGGCCGGGCGTACCGTTCGTGGTCTTCGGCCCGAGAATAATTAGTGGGCCACCCGCGTTTGACTCCTCCGAGAAACTCTTCCGACTGGGCTAACACCCCTTTAAAAAGATACCTCGGAGGAGAAAACGCCAGGTTGTAGGTTGCGTGTATTCGTAACCAGTCATCCAATCGCAACGCCGGTAATACCTTTGGGTCTTACCGGCGTTTTCAGTTCCTGCGACCGTCTCCCCCACGCGGCAGCAAAATCGCTTATCGCATATCCCTTATCGCATATCCCTTATCAAATGCCCGTAGACCTCATCGCCGTAGACGAAGTAATCCGCGCCGGCCACCGCCTGCGCAACGTTGCGCTGAAAACGCCGCTCCAACGCAGCTACCGCCTGAGTGAGCGCTACGGTGCCGAAGTGTACCTGAAACGGGAAGACCTCCAGGCCGTCCGCAGCTACAAGATTCGCGGAGCCTACAACAAGATGGCCAAGCTATCGGCCGAGCAGAAGCAGCGCGGCGTCGTCTGCGCCAGCGCGGGCAACCACGCGCAGGGCGTGGCCATGGCCTGCCAGCTGATGAAGGTGAAGGGGATGATCTTCATGCCCGCCGTGACGCCGCTGCAAAAGGTGAGTAAGGTCCGCTCGTTCGGCAAGGAGTTCGTAGAGGTGGTACTGACCGGCGACACCTACGACGACGCCTACACCGAATCGATGACCGCAATGGAAGAAGGGGGGCTGACCTACGTCCACCCCTTCGACGATCGGGACACCATCGCCGGACAGGGGACCGTGGGAATCGAAATCCTGGACGACGCCGACGATCCCGTTGATTTTCTCCTGATGGCCGTCGGTGGCGGAGGCCTGAGCGCGGGCGTGGGCAGTGTATTTAAACAGCTCAGCGAAGAAACGAAAATCTACGGCGTGGAACCAGCCGGGGCTCCGGCCATGTACGACAGCCTCGAAGCCGGAGAAGTACTGACCCTGGAAAAGATCGACAGCTTCGTGGACGGCGCGGCCGTGCGGCGGGTCGGCACGAACAACTTTCCCATCGTCCGGGAAGTGACCGAAGGCATCCTGCTGGTACCCGAAGGAAAGGTGTGCGGGGTGATGCTGGAACTTTACAACGAAGACGGTCTGGTGGTGGAACCGGCCGGCAGCCTCTCCGTCGCCGCGCTCGATCAGTTGGCGGAACTGCACGACCTGACCGGCAAGACCATCGTCTGCGTCATCGGCGGTGGCAACAACGACATCACCCGAACGGCGGAAATACAAGAGCGGGCGCTGCTCTACGCCGGGCTGAAGCACTATTTCATCATCGAATTTCCGCAGCGGGCGGGCGCGCTGCGCGACTTTCTCAACATCCTGGGGCCGGAGGATGATATCACGCACTTCGAATACACCAAAAAGCACAACCGGGCGAAAGGACCGGCACTGGTGGGTATCCAGCTTAACAACCCCGCGGACTACCTGGCGCTGGAAGATAAGATGCGCGGGGCCGGGGTGCAGTTCGAGCACATCAACGATCAGCCGCTGTTGTTCGAGATGTTCGTGTAGCAACTGATTGCGGTCATGATTCGTTATCTCAAGGCAAAGTTTTGACCATGATTAACGAGAAATCATTCAAGTACTGGATTGCGCAGGAGGTGGAGTAAACTTTCGGTGTGGCGAGAACCCGTACCTCTCCTTTGCTCGACCGCTGGCTGTCACGCGCGGTGGATATAGCACAAACTGGGCCGTCCGGCTTTACATCGCTGAGCTGTTCGGCGAAATGAGCAAACAAATCCGGGGTGTTCCTTCAGGCGGGGCCGCAGGTGCAGGGATAGCTGGGAAAAAAAGCAATGCATTTCAACCCTCCATTGCACCTGCGGCCCCGCCCCCGAAAACCCCGGCGATCTACCGTGAAAAAGTCGCCGGAACCCCTACCTTCGCCCCCATGGCCCTCGAAAACCTGAAACTGATCTCCGCCGGCGCCGGCAGCGGCAAAACCTACCGCCTCACCGAAGAGATGACCGCCCTGCTCGTCGGTAAAAAAGTCCGCCCATCCGGGATCATCGCCACCACCTTCACTAAGCGGGCGGCGGCGGAGCTGAAGGAACGCGTACGGGTGAGCCTGCTGCGCCGGGGCATGACCGCCGAAGCCAACGAACTGAAGAACGCCCTGATCGGCACCGTTCACGGCCTGGGCGTAAAGCTGCTCAGGCGCTTCGCCTTCGAGGCCGGGGTTTCCCCCCAGGTCGACATCATTGCCGACGAAGACCACCAGCGGCTGTTCAACCTCAGCATGGCCGCCGTCATCTCCATCGAACGGATCGGGGAGATCGAGCTGCTGTGCGAGAAGCTCGGTCTGAGCATCGACGGGGAGAAATTCAACTGGCGCAAAGAAGTACTCCGCGTCGTGGAAATCATCCGGGGCAATAACTTCGACGCGGCGACCATCGAGCGAAGCAAGCAGAAATCGTGGGAAGAGCTGGCAAAAATTCTCCCGCCGGTCAACCCGAAGATCACCGACGAGTCGTTCAAATCCCGCCTGAAGGTGGCCCTCACCGAAACCATCGCCGCCCTCACCGCCAACGAAGACGTTGACGCCACCAAGGTCACCGCCACCGGCAAAAGCTACCTCAAACGGCTGCGCGGCCAGCTCGACCGCCGGGGTTACCTGCCCTGGTACGAACTGTGCAAACTGGCCAATTTTCGGGCTAAGGGAGTCGGGGCCAAAAGCCGTGAACTCGTCGAACTTGTCGAAGATATCGGTCGGGTCCACCCCACCCTGCCCGCCTTCCAGAACGACCTGCGCCGCTACCAGGACCTGATCTTCGACAGCGCCCGCGACGCCATCGCCGAGTACGACCGCTACAAAAAGAACCGGGGCCGCATCGATTACACCGACATGGAGGTTCTCGTGCTCGGCCTGCTCGACAATACCCAGGTACAGGCCACGCTGCGCCGCGAACTCGACCTGCTGATGGTGGATGAGTTTCAGGACACCAGCCCCATTCAGCTGGCCCTCTTCCTGCGCCTGAGCGAACTGGCCAAACAGTCCGTCTGGGTCGGTGACCCGAAGCAATCGATCTATGGTTTCCGGGGTGCTGAGCCGAGGCTGATGGCCGCCGTGATGAACGCCAACGGCCCGATGGATGCGGCCAACATCCAGAAAAACAGCTGGCGGAGCCGCGAGGACATCGTTTACGCCTGCAACGCCCTGTTTACGAAAGCATTTCCCGACATCCCCGAG
>ENA-ORXT01004114-ORXT01004114.1-marine-metagenome-genome-assembly--contig:-NODE-4114-length-15320-cov-9.461195_pt1 | contig 15320 bp, 11 predicted proteins | sample MGYA00237868_ERZ511482 | MGnify/ENA metagenome assembly ERZ511482 | reverse complement strand
TAATCTTTTTGATGCATTCGTCGTTATTTTTTTCGGCAATAGTGCTACTATTACCTTGAAAAATGCCTATAATGAATTAAAAATATTTATCTCCAAATTGGTAACTTATTATTCACTGATTCCTTAACTTCAAAACAATTTAGTTTTTTTGAACTTACACTTGGCTCTTGTACTTTTATAAATTACATTTTACCAATAAAATCCACTACCATTCTCACACCCGAACCTGTTCCGTTTTTACCCCTGTAACCATCAGGTGATTTACTCCAAGCAGTTGGGGCAATGTCTAGGTGAATCCAAGGATAATCGGTAAAGTTTTCTAAGAACTTCCCAGCAGTAATACCACCCGAAGTCGCCCCACCAATGTTCTTGATATCGGCTATGTCGGACTTCAACATATCGCCATATTCTTTCCAAAGTGGAAACTCTACCATCCGTTCATAAGTTGCGTGACCACTTTCAATAATGGCATCGGTTGTCTCCCGATCAGCAGTACTCATCATTGCCATAGCCAATGGACCAACAGCTCTTGCCGAAGCACCTGTTAAAGTCGAAAATTCAACGACTACTTCTGGATCATAGTTTTTGGCATAGCTCAATGCATCGGCAAGAATCATACGACCTTCTGCGTCGGTATTTAAAACCTCTACCGTTAAGCCATCACGCATTTTTACTACATCACCTGGAACATACGCATTCCCACCAGGACGATTGTCGGTAGCAGGCACCAAGCCGATTACATGATACGGCATATTTGATTTGGCCAGCACATACATGGCGCCAATGACAGCCGCTGCACCACCCATATCGCATTTCATAAACTCCATACCAGCAGAAGATTTTAAGCTCAATCCACCAGTATCGTATACGACACCTTTTCCAACCAATACGATTGTTTTTTTGTTTTTAGCTTTCTTAGGCTTCCACTCCATAATATTAAATGTAGGTGGATCAATACTTCCAAAATTGACTGCCAGCAGTCCATTGAATTTTTCCTTTTCAATACGCTTTTTATCAAAAACGGTTACCTTAAAGCCAGCAGCTTTCCCCATTTTTTTGATTTCCTTACTCATCTGAGGCGCCGTTAAGTAACTCAAAGGCTCATTGACCAAAGTTCTCGAAAGATATACCCCTTCAATAATTGCATTCAAATGCTCAACGGCTTTCTTAGAAGTCGTACTGGTCAATACCTCAATATTTTCCAAGCTGTTTTTTAAGTTCTTTGCCTCTTTCTTATATTTTAGAAACTGATAGCTAGACAGAGCAGCTCCTTCAGCAGCCAACATTTCTGCCCCCTCAATACCACTGTGATTACTGATTCCAATACTCGACACTTTTCTATGGTTTGCCATTTGCGCAGCCTTTACACCAACAAGGCGAATGTTCTCATTTAACATAGAAACATTTGCTTCCGCTTTTATATGAGCAACGATTATGGTATGCGACAACTTATTTACAGATATAAACGATTGCCTTTTATCGAGTTCCGCTTGAACATATTGTTGCTCGGCTTCAGACAAAGGTAAGTCTGGCAATGCAGCTTTATCGCTTATCAAACAGACCTGATCTACTTTTATGGTCCGTATTCTATTTACTGAAATCATTATATGGTTTTTTGAATTATTAAATTATGAGTCTGCCCTAAAAAGTCAAATAATGAAAAAAAACAATGAAAATGAAAATATATTTATGTAGCATCTAAAAGCAATCTTTTATAAATGCTTTCTAATTTTTATTTTCATTGAAATTTTTCATTTAAGACTTTTTAGAGCAGTCTCAATTATGAGTTATCAAATTACTGAGTTATTCTCATATTGAACATCGGTCATTTTATTGGTCATCAACAACAAGAGAATAAACGTTAAAAAAGGCAAGCAAGGAATTTTGTATCTCACCAATGCGCCAAAATTAAAACTGGTAAATCCAACAATAAAGGCAAACAAAAGTACAAAAACTAAAAATGCCAACACAGCAGGGTTCTGCCAGAATTTCTTTATTACCCTAAAAAAACCTCTTCGTAAGACCACCCACAGCGTAAGCAATAGATAAGACAGGCTTTCAAAAGCGGTAATCAATACAATTGGACTGCTGACTTCCGTCAAATAAGGTCGGAACAGTGTTACATTTATAGCCGCAGGTACTTTTTTTAGTATTCCCAAAGGAGTGTAGGTCATTTCACCCAAAGAGTAGAGGGATCCACCACCTGTTAATCCTTCGTCGCCCAAATAAGTATGCCAATTGTAAAAACCTGCAGCTGTAAATAGCAGATCCTCTGCGGCACTAGAAAGCATTATCTTTAAGGTGGGCAAATAAAAATAGAAGAATAGTACACCAAAGGCAAGCCCTAAAATCCAAGAAGCAAATTTTAGGCGGACATCTTTAACATAACGATGATAGTGGGTCAATAACCATATCGTAAACATGGGCAACAATGCCAACAATACATAAAATTTTATTTTTAAAATAACAAAGCAGCCCAACCACAATAAAAATAGAGAGGAGAGGTGATTTTTTCGTAAGATCAATAGATTATAAAACCCATAGATTGCTAACCCCAAAGCACCAATAACCAAAGAATCCTTCATAATGCCAGAACCCCAAAACACGACAGAAGGCACCCCAAAACACGACAGAGCCGCCTCTACTTCTGCATTGGGAAATAGTTTTACAAACACTCTAAACAGTGACCACATACCCAAAAAAGCAAAGCTTGAAAAGAGCAGTGCTGTTCCAAAAAAATTATTGAAGGAAAAAAAATTGAAGATGGTTGCTACTTTGATGACCCAAAAGGTAGATTTTCCTCTTGCAAAAGACATTTCATCTGTAATCGCAGCAAATTTCACATTAAATGAAGAGGAGGTTGAATTTAATATTTCCCATCCGATGGCTGGATCAGACCATAAGGTTTCTGTTAATACAACGCTATCTTTATAATAACCAAAAGTATCGCCTCCACCGTAATAAAACTTATAAATAAGACAGAACGCAATACCACCCAACAGCTTCAATGTGATTCCAGGCATGAAATACTTAAGGGCTACTTCTTCCCCATATCTCAAACTACTGAATATCCAGCTTATCAATAAAATTAAGGGGAAATATCCCAACAATATAGCAACATCGGGAAAGGACATAGTTTTATATACGTGCTATTTTATGGATGATGGATGGTTTAGGGACCTCACAAGAAATAATATACGCATCTTTAAGGCTCTTTTTTTCATTGGCTTCACCTTTTTTATCTGCAATAGCTATGGCTATTACTTCAAAAAACAGGATTGCTAATGAAAAAAGCACCTGGGGCGCCAGTCCGATCTTAAATCTTGCGTGTATTATTTCTTGTGAGGTCCCTTAAACATCATTAGAACAAATATCAAACCAATTTCATACGAGTCCAGTACACCAATCTAAGCTTAATCTACTTTGGTATAGTATAAACGCAAGCGCATTTTATAATTGGGATGTTCGGGTCCAGCAACAATTAAACGAAAGGGGTTTAAAAACTGAGAAGTCAGCGTAACATTGTTTACCCCATTTTCAGGAATACGAATAATAATGTCACGGTTACCCGATTCTTCAGAACTTAACCTCTGAATAGAGAATGGAACCAGCATTTGATACTTTCTGATTTCTTCATTAGTTGTCGAATCCAGCTCTATTACTCCAAAAGCCGGACGGGCATAGTCAACATAATTAAGATTGTTGATTTGGTTATTTGCGACATCAAGCGGGTCCAGTCGAATCTCCATGCTGGGTGCAGGAACAAAAATTGAATCTGCTTCACTTACTGGGCTAATCACTTCTAGAAAAGCGGAGTTTACAATAATATTACCCAAATTGTGTAAGGTAGGAAGTTTTAGGCGCATTTGCACTCCTGCCATGCCCTGTAAATATCCAGTATCTGACAATGGTTCTGCATTGTTTAAAATAGGTTCTATTGGACTGCCAGCATAATCGTGTTCAAAAAAATTGACAGAAGTTCCCAAGGTATTTGTTTGCCCTACTGTAAAATCTCTTAGGTCAAATGTTTTACTTCTACCTCCATATTTATACACTTCTTCACTTGGATTTGGCTGATAAATTGCTTTATAATAAATTGTTAGTTTTGTTGAGGCTGATTTTAAATTAAAAAAGCTGATCGCAGAATTATTTTCGGACGGTATCAATGCAATTCCATTAAAAAATTCTAGAAAGCGAGCAATACTAAAATAAACACTGTCTTCTGGTTGCAAGCTTTTGTTGATTAATTTAGCCCCAAAATCATTGTCCAATCGGATATTAAGTACCTCTGTTGATTCCCCATCATTTGGAAAGCGGAACGTTTTAGAACCGATCTCACCTTTTAAGTCATATTGCGTAGCTGTCGTATAACTGTCCTGTCTATTAACAGGATCTAAGACATCGATCTCATAAACCTTTAGTTCTTGGTCGGCATCGTTGTCACCATAAATAATAGAAGAAGAAGGGTAAGCAATGCTTAAGATAATCGAATCCAATACAGGAAGGCTGTCAAAGGTAAGATTGTTGACCCCCGGAGAAATCTGTGTATAAATACTTGCTCTTGATTTTCCAAAAACAGGATCGTCTAATTTTCCAAAAAGAAAAGTACCTTGTACCTGAGCTTGTAATAAATCTATTGGAGGTCTTTTTTCAATAGTTGCCTCAATACTAAGAGTATCTGTAAATACAGTTTCAAGAAGAGCATCTTGGTTAATAATGTCGCTTCCTAAGGTAGTATTTTCTGTTTGACAAGCAGTAAAAAAAACGATACTCATCGTCAAAAACAGTAGTATTCCTCCTACAGAAATGTTCGCCCTATTATTTATCATCAATTATGTCTTCTAATTTTTTATTATTAAAACAACCCTCATTACCTTAAAAGTTAACAAGGGTTGTTTTAATTTTACAAAGCCTGAGTATATTGTAAATTGAATAATTGTATTTCTTTGACCAGCTATTTTTTGGTCAGGTAAGGAATGAACATGAGCGAATAGCCTAAGCTACCGGACCGTTGTGGGTATTCTGACACAATATGATTAAAAAAGAGATGTGCCCAAATGGACAGTTATTTAATTTACAGTATACTTAGATTTAACTCAAACGCTTATTCATCCTCAACCGTTGCCTCCTTCTCTAATAAAGAGTCATAAAAAGCGAGGTATTGGTCTACAAAAGTTTCTTCATCTAAATCTTGCAATAAGGGCTTATCAGATTCATCCATCATTTTCTCGACATCTTCCTTAATACCAGGCACTGCTTTGACCAATGCATCACTATAAGAAATGGCTCCTGCTTCTAAATCCGAATAAGTAGCGTCACCATAGACTGTTAAATCTTCTGCAACCACTCTATTGATTTGTGCTTTTTTGAGCAATTCGTTGGGCAAAGAGCCTTCAAAGCTTTTATCATAAATGGAATAAACCAATTTACTATTCTCAAAGATCGGATCTTTTTTATACGCCGTTCTCATAAACATAGGCACCAAGCTGGTCATCCAACCGTGACAATGAACAATGTCGGGCGCCCAACCAAATTTACGAACCGTTTCTAAGACACCTCTACAGAAGAACACCATTCTTTCAGCATTGTCGTCATAAAGCTTTCCTTCTTTATCGGTAAATGTACTTTTTCTACTAAAGAAATCTTCGTTGTCTAGAAAATAAACTTGTAAACGTGCATTTGGAAGAGAAGCGACTTTGATCAATAATGGATAATCATCGTCCTCTATAATAATGTTGATACCAGACAACCTTACGACTTCATGTAATCTATGACGGCGCTCATTAATGGTCCCAAAACGAGGCATTAAAATTCTTATATCTACTCCTTTCTTATAAGAGCCGACGGCCAGATCATTGATTAATTTTGCTGCTACAGAATCCTCAATATATGGGTCTAAATCTTGCGTTACTACTAATATCCTTTTCTTATCCATCTGAGTGAAGTTTGTTTACTATTTGTCTAAAACACCTAACTATAACAGAAAAAGTTCAATTATTGGTAAAAAAACTCTTACATTTAAGTTTTTTTACAAATAATAGAACCTTTCTGATTTTTTTGAGTGCACAAAGGTACAAAAAAACATTGAGGGATTGTATTAATAATACACAATGATGGGCGTAGCTCTTAAAAACTGTTAAAGGAAATTCCTATAGAAAAAGGCTTTACAGCAGGTCCTCTGTTTTCTTCAAACAAAGTATTCAAACTCATATATCCGACCAAACTTACATTTCCATATCCGAAACGAAAAGAGGGACCAAAGCGATATTTGTTAACGTTGTCTAGACTTAAATCTTTTGTTTTCACCCGAATAGACGTATTAAATTCATCAACAATCTCGCCTTTGTACTTAGCATTAGAATGAATCACATACCCCACACGCATACCCACTGCAACCTTCCACTGAAAGCCAAACTTGTCAGCTTTTGAACGGTAACGCAATTCAAGAGGCACCTCAAAATAGGTCATCCCTACCTTATTGTTTCGAACTTCAATATTTTCTGGGATATAGTCAAAGTAGGTTTGTCCAAATACTGTTAAAGCCAAACTATCGGTATTATCGCGATATTGCTCAATACGTGCATTGTTGTATACATTGTGGTAGCTGAGCCCAATTCCTGGAGCAAACGCAAAACGAGGATCATCACTAGTTCCTAAAGGAATGTCCCATAAAAAGAACAAATTCATCCCACGATTGTACCATTCTGTTTTGAGTGGTTCTGGTTGATCATACCAATCTGTATAATTCAATTCAAAAATGACCCGATCCCTAGAGATGGTATTGACGGTCTGCGCTGGTTTTTTTACCGTATTTATTCCTTCTTGCTTTTTCACAGCATCTGTTTCCTCTTGTGCCCCAACGGCTAGCACGCCAAAAAGAAGAAGCGCAAAGGTCAATATCAATTTCTGCATATCATAGTTTTTCTAAAAAATTGATTGGGTGTTTAAGTGCTAGATGTCTCGCTCTATAACTTATATCCCAATTTTCGTACAAAGGTACGTTTGTAATGTGTACTTGCGAAATACTTCGCATTTTTAAACGATAATAGAACGGTCTAAAGTGTGAATTCGTTGGTTGCCATTCGTTTCAATTACGGAATTTTGAATGTGGGCAATCGTCGTTTTATAATAGTCTAAAAACAAATCACCTATTTTATTTCAACTAAAATTCCGAAATCTCAAATTCTCATTAACTTTGTCAGACAATAATAAAAGATGATATTCACCACCGAAGATGGCTCACACTCTATGCGCTCAGCACAATTTGATGAAGCCTATCATTCTAAATATGGCGCTTTACAGGAATCGCAACATGTATTTATTGAAGCTGGATTACAATATTTGGTTGACAAGGGTAAAACAACTATATCTATTTTTGAAATGGGTATGGGTACTGGGTTAAATGTATTACTGACCTTACTCTATGCCGAAAAGCACCAAATTAAAATTGACTATAAAACAGTAGAAGCCTTTCCTATTTTGGATTGGTCTGAATTAAATTATCCTGAATTATTGAGAGAGAAAGCAGCTGTTTATTTTGATAAAATTCATCTATTGTCTCCAATGGAATCAAAGATATTGTCTCCATATTTTACCCTAACTAAGTTTCATCAAAAACTAGAAGAATTGACTTTTGAAACAGCCTCTTTTGATTTAATTTATTACGATGCTTTTGCGCCTGCTGCTCAAGAAGAATTGTGGACAGAGGTTATTTTTGAAAAATTATTTTCGGCAATGAAACCCAACGGAGTCTTGACTACTTATTGTGCCAAAGGTTCTGTAAAAAGGGCATTGAAGGCTGCTGGATTTACAGTTGAAGGAATTCCAGGACCTCCAGGAAAAAGGGAAATGACGAGAGCGGTTGTTGGGTAGGAATTATTTTTTGTTTTTTTTCTTCTTTTTGGGTTTTCCAAAGTCATCACCAAATAATCCAGATGATGATTTCTGGGATTTACCCTTACTGATGTCTGTTTGTTCTACTGCAGGGCAACCATATTTGGGGCTACAACTGCTCGTTCCCAAACTTACAAATCCGACAAAGACCATACTGGTTGTCCAAATAAGAAATTTAGATGATGATTTTTTCATTTTACTAAAATTTTAAGTACGCTACTAAGATGTTTCAAAAACGTAAAAGATTAATAAGTAAGTAGTCTGACAAAAATAAGTTGACAATTAACTGCCAATTATTTTGAGTGCCTTATGAGGCGTTATTTTACCGCATAGCCTTAGCTACGTGGAAAAATCACAACAATTAAGTCACCAAAAGAATGACAGAGAATTGTTAAGTTATTTTTGTCAGACTACTTAGGTAAACAAAATTAACCTACTTATTTTGTTTCTTCCAGTGTAAAAATAGAAAATTGAAATACAATTATTAACATTTTATCATAAGACTTTTTTGTTTTGAAGCCAACCTATTGTCATCAAAGGTCGTCATTCTATCATGATTGTACCATAAAAAAGCTTATTTTTGAATTCCAAAGATGACTTCACTTTAATTTTTATAGAAAAAAAGACCATCATTATCCAATAAACAAACCTATGACTCATTATTTACAATTCTTTTTGAGAAGCAGTCTTTTTTTGTTGCTTCCTTTTACCATAACTACAGCCCAAACTACCTTTTCAGAAGTGCTGACCATTTTCGATCAAAATGGGTGTAGCGGTTCATACTGTCATAGCTCTGGTTCTGGTGGTTTAACCTTAGATCCCAATGATCCTTCTGGGACTTATGCCAGCTTAATAGGTGTTACTCCTCAAAACATGACCGCTATGGAAAAAGGAGATGAATTGGTTAAGCCTGGTTATCCTGAACGCAGTTTTCTATATCGTAAAATCAATGGCGCCTTATATGAAGATGCTATGCTTGAAAGTGGTGAAGGAGATATGATGCCCCAAATTGGAGCCACTATGTCGGACCGAGACAAAGAGTTTATCCGTCAATGGATTTATTATGGTGCGCCTCAAAATGGCAAAGCTTTTACCGATGATACAAAAGATGCCTTTACCGATTACCACACCAATGGCGGTATTGGTCCCATTGACAAACCAGAACCACCAGCAGAGGGGGAAGGCTTTCAGCTACACTTTGGTAGTATTTTCCTACCGCCAGGTGGTGAAGTAGAATACTTAAAAAAACACGAAATCAATCTTCCTGAAGAGTTAGAAATCAATCGTATTGAATTGTTTATGAATGACTTCTCTCACCATTTTATTTTATACAAATACAATCAAGCCATAGCCAGTAACAAACCTGAAGGCATTCGTCCTGTTACTTTGAATACAGACAATCCTTTAATAAATTCTAATACACAATTGGTAACAGCTTGGCAAGACAATCAAGATTTCCGTCTACCAGAAGGTACTGCTTACAAATGGAATGAAGAAACAGTTCTAGAACTGAATTACCACCTTCTCAATTATAGTACTTCTAGCCCATTGGCTGGTGATATGTATTTGAATATTTATACCCAACCAGCAGGTACTGCAGATAAAGAAATGTTGTCGGACATACTTCTTAACCTTTTACTTTTCATTCCAAACGATGGAGAAGATAAGGTATTTGCCAACTCTTTTGGTCCTAATGACTTTGCAGGTGTTCCCAGTAATACCCCCATCAATATTTGGAATATGACTTCGCATACACATAAATACGGAAAAGACTATGATATGTACCTCAATGGGGGTGAAATCAATGGATTGGAGTTATTTGAAGGTCAATACAATACTGATTATACTCAATTTACAGGCGTTTATGATTACGCACATCCACCCATTCGGTTCTTTGACAATCTAATAGAGTTTATGCCCAATCAGTCTATTACCCAAACAGCTGTTTACAACAACAATGGTCCAACAAATGTTAACTTTGGCTTAACCACCGATGATGAAATGATGTTGTCTATGATTCAATATACCATTGGCGATAATCATCAAGCTGATATGCAGCTCAATGACATTCAAGCGACTTACTGCTTAAACGATGGACCTGTGGAATTGGTCAGCAATTATACCAGTGGGGTGATTGGCAATGGAGTCGTTCACAATATTTTCAATCCTGCGGAAGCAGGGGTAGGTTCTCATGTTTTATATGCCGACTGTTGTGATCCCGATAAAATGTTTGACATCATTATTGAGGTTGTTCCAGCGATAGAAGAAGATGAGATTGTGACTGTTGGCAATGCCTTAATCATTTCCGATAATGAAGACCATACTTATGAATGGACTTTCGATGGTGAAATAATTGAAGGTGCAAACGTCAATTCTTATGCCGCTGAATTCAATGGTGTTTATACCGTTACTGTCGATAATGGTACTTGTTCAGCTACCTATGAAAAAACAGTGACTGAAGCAACCAATGTTGGAGTCGAAGAGTTGTTGATAAACAACCTAACCATTGCTCCAAATCCATTTAACCAAGATACCAAGGTAAGCTTCTCTTTGAAAGAGACTACTGATGTAACTGTTGTTGTTTACGATTTGACTGGAAAGAAAATTTGGGCACAACCAACAACTCAATTGACCGCTGGAAATCAAGTAATCGCACTAAGCGAATTGGCTAACATCCAAACAGGTGTTTATATTCTTCAAATAGAAATGGGCACAGAAAGTATTTCTAAAAGGTTGATAAAAAACTAAATCTGAGGCAATAGATTTTAGCCTTCAGACTCAATATTATACAAAACCCATTCAGTAATTTTTTATTGAATGGGTTTTCTTTTTTTTGACCTTCAATTAATGTCATTATATTGTGTTTGAAAACGAACGATAATAAAATGATAAACAATTTAATAAAATACAGAAATTCTCCATTTCTGCTTTTTTTGCCATTCCTAATAATTTATCTTATTATTGTTTTGAAATTTCACAACAATGCTTTAGTAGGAGATGAAGGAAGATATTTAGCGTTTGCCAAAAACTTAATCAGTGGATTTTACTCTCCTCCAGCTCCAGACATCAATCTATGGAATGGTCCTGGCTACCCCATTTTTTTAGTTCCATTTCTGGTTTTGGGATTACCCTTGATAACAGTCACACTGGTCAATGCCTTTTTACAATACTTATCCGTTGTCTTTTTATACAAATCTTTAAACTTAATCTGCACCAAAAAGAAACTGGCGTTTGGAATTGCCTTTGCTTGGGGTGCCTATTTTTTAGCTTGGCAAGAATTACCACTAATGTTAACCGAAGTTATTTCTTATTTCTTGATAAGTTTGTTTGGTTTTTTGGTTTTAAAATCATTTTTATCACCTAAAATTTGGTATTGGAAGTATTTGTGTGGCTTGATATTTGGGTTTCTAGTTTTAACCAAAGTGGTATTTGGATATGTTCTTTTGATATGCTTAGTCATGGCGACTCTTTACTTTTTTATCAAAAAAACCATAAATGCTAGAACGCAATCCATCATCTTTATAATTGCCTTTTTAGTCAATGTTCCTTACTTGATATATACCTATCAGCTTACTGGTAAATATTTCTACTGGAGCAATTCTGGAGGTATGAGTTTGTATTGGATGAGTTCTCCTTATAGTGGAGAATTTGGAGATTGGAATACAGAAAAATTTACGGCAAACTGTGGAATAATACCCAATATGCCATGTAGTGATTCTTTATTGGCCAACAACCACTCCAAAGCCATCGCCTATGTCCAACAGTTTAAGGGAGTAGCAAAAGACGATGCATACAAACAGTTGGCCATTGCCAACATTAAAGCACATCCACAGAAATATATAAGAAATTGCTTGTCCAATGTGAGTCGAATGTTTTTTGGATTTCCCTACAGCTATTTTTTCCAAAGAGATCAAACAATCATCCGGTTTTTCCCCAACTCAATCTTATTTACAGTTATGCTCTTTGCTGCTGTTTCTACCCTGTTTAATATCCGACGAATGCCATTTTATATAGGACCTATTGTTGGGGTATTAAGTGTCTACCTTTTTTTGAGTATGTTGGTGAGTGCCTATCCAAGAATGCTTACACTGATCGTTCCCTTGATCTTAATTTGGGTTGGATATGTTTTTGAAAAAACCATCTACCTCAACTGGTTCTCTTTTAAGGAAATAGACTAAAACTTGAAACGCTTATGCATGTTGATCAAATAGGAAATATTATTCCATCAATACCTAAAAAAGACTTGCGAATTGTATCTTTGGTTCCTTCTCAAACTGAATTGTTATATGATTTGGGATTAGAAGAAGAAGTTATTGGGATTACAAAGTTTTGTGTTCATCCAACAGAATGGCGGAAACAAAAAGTCATTGTTGGCGGAACAAAAACGGTTCATATAGACAAAGTCAAAAGCCTCCACCCTACCCTCGTAATCGCCAATAAAGAAGAGAATGTAAAAGAGCAAATCCTCGATCTCAAACATATTTGTCCTGTTTGGACCAGCGATGTAAAAACTGTTGAAGATGCCTTAGAGATGATTCAGTCTATATCAGTTATAACAGATTCTATTAAAAAAGGCAAAGACATTATTAACAGCATTAAAAGTAGTTTTAATAAAATTCCTCAACCCGCAGAGAAACCCAAAGTCGCTTATGTCATATGGAACAATCCGATTATGATTGCTGGGGGAGATACCTTTATCAACGACTTACTCAAACGAGCAGGCTTTGACAATGCTTTTGCTCATGTAGACCGCTATCCAACAGTTTCCATTCAAAATTTAATTCAAGCAAAACTTGATTACCTCCTCCTCTCTTCCGAGCCATTCCCTTTTAAAGAAAAACATCTACAAGAATTTAAGCAAGCACTTCCAAATACAACCGTAAAACTAGTAGATGGAGAACTTTTTTCCTGGTACGGCAGTCGAATGATAAAAGCTGCTCAATACTTTCAAAACATTCATCTGAACTACTAATATCTGTCAGGTTTTGGAAACCTGACAGATATTAGTGGTTCAGATGAATTTCAATTCCTATCTTTGTAAAAAATTAAAAGAACACAAATAAAAAAAATATGTCAATAAGTTTAAAAGCAGCAGATAATATCCGTTTACTAAGTGCGGCAATGGTCGAAAAAGCCAGTTCTGGTCACCCTGGAGGACCAATGGGAGGTGCTGATTTTATGCACGTATTGTACTCCGATTTCTTGCGATACGATCCAGATGATATGTCATGGGTGGCACGTGATCGCTTTTATCTTGACGCAGGACATATGTCGGCAATGCTTTATGCTACGCAGGCACTTTTGGGTAATTATTCTTTAGAAGATTTGACCAATTTTAGGCAATGGCAGAGCCCAACATCTGGACATCCAGAATTAGATGTAGCCAGAGGAATAGAAAACACTTCTGGTCCACTTGGATTGGGACATACTTTTGGTATTGGTTCGGCAATAGCCGAACGCTTTTTAGCACATCGGTTTGGAAAAGCAGTAGAGCACCAGACTTATTTATACATAAGTGATGGTGGTGTTCAAGAAGAAATTTCACAAGGAGCCGCTAGAATTGCAGGCTATTTAGGTTTGGGGCATGTTGTTATGTTTTATGATGCCAACGACATTCAATTATCGACAGTCGTGGATGCTGTGACCAATGAAGACACCGCCAAAAAATACGAGGCTTGGCATTGGCATGTACTCACCATTGATGGCAACGACCACGATGCATTGAGAAAAGCCATTCAGGCGGGTATTGATGAAACAGATAAACCGACGCTCATTATTGGTAAAACGATTATGGGTAAGGGCGTTAGAAAAGAAGATGGCTCTCTCTACGAAGGCGAAGTAGAATTACACGGAAAACCTTTGGGTAAATCCAATGCTTCATTTACTGAAACCATAAAAGGATTGGGTGGAAATCCAGAAGATCCTTTTGAAATTTTCCCAGAAGTTGCCACACATTATGCAACAGTTTTAGCCCTAAAAAGAGCGGAAGCGCAACTGCGCAAAAAAGAAATTGCTAAACTGGATGCTGAAAAATCTAAGAAGCTACAATCTTGGTTGAATCAAGAATTGCCTGCTATTGATTGGAATTCATTTGATACTGGAAGCAATAAAGCAACTAGAGATTCAGCAGGAATGGTGCTGGCACAATTGAGCGATCACGTAGAGAATTTAATCGTTTCTTCTGCAGATTTGAGCAATAGTGATAAGACCGATAAGTTTTTAAGCAAAACAACTGCTTTTAAGAAAGGAGATTTCTCTGGTGCATTTTTACAAGCAGGTGTTGCCGAGTTGACTATGGCAGCCTTGGCAACAGGAATGGCATTACACGGAGGAGTTCGCCCTGTGTGCGCTACCTTCTTTGCCTTTTCAGATTATATGAAACCTGCCATTAGGGTTGCCGCATTGATGGAACAGCCTGTCACTTTTATTTGGACACACGATGCTTTCCGGGTGGGAGAAGATGGACCAACCCATCAACCCATTGAACAAGAAGCCCAGTTGCGTTTGTTGGAAAAGCTACGCAATCATTCTGGTAAAAACAGCTTATTGGCGCTCAGACCAGCAGACGGCACCGAATCGCTTATTACTTGGAAACTCGCCCTCGAAAACACCAACAGCCCAACAGGTATGATTCTTTCTCGACAAGGAATTACCGATCTCCCAGGTGACCGCAAAGCAGCACAAGCTGAAATAGAGAAAGGGGCTTATTATGTAAAACAAGAAGAAACGCCTGACATCATTCTAATTGCCAATGGTTCAGAAGTAGGAACACTTATAGAGGGTGCAAAAAAATTATCAGAGAAAGGGATTAAAGCGTCAATTGTTTCGGTTCCATCCGAAGGCTTATTCCGTTCTCAAGATTGGGAATACCAAAGAGCCATTCTTCCTCCCAACACACCTCGTTTTGGTTTAACCGCTGGGCTGCCTGTCACTTTAGAAGGGTTGGTTCAGCCTTATGGAACCGTTTGGGGATTGGAGCATTTTGGGTACTCTGCTCCTTATACGGTCTTGGATGAAAAATTCGGTTTTACGGCGGATAATGTTTGTGAGCAAGTGATGAATTTGTTGAGAAGATAGATTAGACCGCCGCAGCTTTTGGACCGCTTGTTTTTGCAAAGCGGTGCTTTTGGACTTTGGAGGAACCTATTCAATCTAAATTTGCCAAAGTCGATTCTAAAGAATTGATAAAAGCTTATGTAATAAAACATATACAGTGGTCCATTAATGAGCAGGAGGCTGCCAATAAAATTATATCTGTGTAAATACTTTAGGTTTAGAATATTTACAAGTTTGTTTATAATGCTAGATATTAGATATGAGACGCTAGACGTGAGACTTTTATAAGTTGGTTACCCGTCTAAAGTTGCTGATTATTTTTTCTAAACCACCCCTCGACCGCAGCGGCGGACCGTTACGCTCGGGGTTCG
>ENA-ORXT01004113-ORXT01004113.1-marine-metagenome-genome-assembly--contig:-NODE-4113-length-15323-cov-40.207989_pt1 | contig 15323 bp, 17 predicted proteins | sample MGYA00237868_ERZ511482 | MGnify/ENA metagenome assembly ERZ511482 | reverse complement strand
GGGGATGTTGACTTTAAAAAACAGGTGCCGGATCGGCTTGAAATCAACGATTTCGAGCCTTTCGGAGGACCTGAATGTAAGCCAAAAACCCACAGAAAGTAGTTAACAGATTTCAATGTATTTCAATACATCACATATTGTCAAGCGCGGACGAGCGATCGCGCTGGAACCCACCGTCCAAAGCGATGGCTAGCATGACGGCCATGCAAGAAGAAATCGCCTATCGCTTTGCCGCCACTGCGGTGCCCAACGTGTCTCTCGCCGACGCGACCGAGATCGTGCAGACGTTCTTGTTGTCGATGGCGTCATGCCAAGCGTGCAACAACACTGGAATGTCGAAGATTGCAGGTGAGGTGAAGCCGAGGAAGTGCCTCATGTGTGACACCGGGCCTGGCGAGATGCCTAGAGGGGATCCGACTTATGCAAGATGGACATGTCGCCACAGGGAAAGTCATTCCCATTGTCAGAGCGTCGTTCAGGGCGATATCGACTCGGAGGTTGACCACGGCGGGTGCGGGCCTAGCGTCACAATCCCACTGCCTCTAGATGCCTTTCGCCAGGGCGTGAGTGCGCTAGAACCCGGCGTGTGGAAAGCGCGCCCTTCGAGCGGCTAAGAGGTCAGATGATCTACGGATCGATTTTTTCCGGTCCGGCAGTACGCGCGCTGTAGACGAATACCGAGACGAGGGCCACCAAGTCGACGGTTCCTAATATTATTCCTGCGACAGCGTGTCCATCTTGGACGAGGAATACTGCCGCTGCCAGAAACGCCAACGCAATCAGAAAGCCGAGGATTTGGCCGATCGCAGCTCGGCGCGAACCTCCGAACACGACCCGCTTCTCTAACGCCTGTCGGTGTTCTTGCTGGCGTTCGAAACTTGCGAGGATTCGATCCGCAGCGCCGGGAACGACGCTGTCGTATTCTTTAAGCATTCCCGGGTGCGGAAGCGGCCCGCGGTACTCCTGGGCGTATAAGAGTTCTCCACCGGGTTGCTCGGTTACGCCAGACTCACGAGAGACGGACCCGGGTTTGACAGGCTTTTTATTCCGCGTCTTCTTCTTGTTGGACACTAGCGATGGGCTTTGTGAGGGGCCTCATAGTTACTTAGTGCTGCGTGTAGATCTTCGCCGACAGCGTGCCAGTCCTGATGGAGGGCCAATGCGTCTGCGGTCTCACCGTTTGAGCATGTGTGGTACTGAATTGTTACGCCACGGAAATCAAATATTGATCCGGCTCCGTCGATGAACCCCGGGGTTTTGAATAGAAAGGTGCTTCGGTTGCTGTTGTTCATAGTTGGTTAGCTCCTGTAAAAGAAACTCTCGTAATCGAATATAACCCTAACAACGTTGTTGGTGTTCCTCTAATCCGCAGCTACTGCGTCACACATCGGTGATTGACACACGGTTGTTGTCGCCGTCGTGATTCCATCCCAGCGGCCATACGACGGTGATTTCGTAAACCTGCCCTGTCGGTGACTTCCACGGCACGACAGGCGCTGCGTCGATAATCATATCGAAGTCGGCGTCAACGAGGTCGTAGTGGTTGCCGTCGAAGTCGACGGGTGTCATCTTGATCACGAGCAGTTCGCCACCGTTGGTTGGTTTGACTGCGATGGTCGCGCCGGCCGACTGCGCAGCGATCCAGTCAGCGTGCATGTCGAAGCGGTCCGTGCCGATGACACCCACAACGACTGGTTCGCCGTCACGGACGATGATGTCGTTGTTGGCGTCAATCTTGTCGTCGGTGTAGGCCAACGGCGTTGATAGCCACGCGTCGAAAACCTCGAGGACCGCAGGGTCGCCTGTGCGGTGGTTTGTCGCAGTTGTCGCCATGACGACCCCTTTCGTCCTTCTATAACTTGGAAGCATAAACCATTCTTTCAAGTTATGACTTCCGTGAGCCTGCGAGCAGTGCCGAGTACGGCAATGGACTGGCGAAGCGTGAGCGGCCTAACAGGTGTTGTAGGCGTTGTGAGTCGTTGAGTTTGCGGGTGGTGTAGCGGTAGTCGAACTCGCCTACGTAACGCTGTAGGTGCACGCTTGAGCAGTGATGGTGCGTGCCGTCAATCGAGCGCTTGAGCTGTGAGAAGTAGGACTCCACAACGTTGGTGGATACGCCGCGCATGCCGTAGATGTTCTTTGAGTGGTCCACGGTCTTGTGGCTGCGCATCTCTTGGCCGACTTGCTTGTAGCCCTTGTACTGATCGGTTTCAAGATCGGTTTCCGACTTGATCACGTTGTTGTCGAGATGCTTGCGTAGCGTTGCGCCGGTCACGTCGTTGACGACTCGTGAGCGGACTTCGCCAGTGTCACGGTTGATCATTGTGACTACAGGGGTTTTGCCGTTGGTGCCGCCAAGGCTGTTCGGGAACTCTTCACGGAACGCTTTCTTGCGCTTCTTGTTCATCGACTTCGCCTTGCCACCAACAAACGTTTCATCAACAGCGACACGCCCGGTCATGGGAGCGGCTAGACCATCGTTGCTCATTGCTTCACGGATACGCATGAGCATGTGCCAAGCCGCCTTGTGAGACACCTTGTACTTGCGTTGGATCTCGCGAGCAGCAACTCCGTTCTTCGATGCGACCATTTCAAACATGACGAACAGCCAAGTGGCGATAGGCATCTTCGTGCGATGCATGACCGTGCCGACCGTTGCCGTGAACTGACGGCCACAACCACCGCCACGCTTGTGACACTTCCAAACACGACGTGCCGACTGCGACTCGCTGGCCGTCCTGCGGGTAGCGCCGTTGGATGGCTTGATGAAATGCACGTCGGTGCAGCCGCAGTGAGCGCATGCCACGTTGACAGCGCCCTTGCCCCAACGGAGCTCTTCCAAAAGCAGCCATGCATCGACCTCGTTACCGCAACGGCGAGCGAGATCCATGATGGTCAATTCGCCGTTGGCGTGAAGGCTGTCGAAGTTCGCTAGCTCTGTGCTCATGTCACTCAGTGTAGCCAATCTGTTTTTTAAAGTCAACATCTCCACTTTAATGCATTTTCATGCAATGTCAATACTTAGGGGTGATGCGACCAGAGAATTGGCCCCACACCTGCAAAGATCGTGCGGTGCCCTCCACCGTTCTCACGCGATCCACCACCTGGGTCGCCGTATTCACCGCAGCAGCGCTCATCGTTGCCAGCTGCTCGATCACGACCGACAACCTCGACAACATGGCGATCAACGACGACAGAGCAGTCGCAGCGACGTCGCCACCCACCATCGACGATCTCGACACCGACGATCCTGCCTCCGGCGATGAGCCCAGCCCGGATGACGCCAGGCCGACTGAGCCCAGCGCGGATGCGGGCAGCGCTGGTGAACCCACCCCAGATGCCGACGAACTCGAGTCCGCTGCTGATCCGGCAACGATCGGCGCCGATGGTGCGGGCGATAGCTACTACCCCACCTATGGCAACGGGGGTTACGACGTCCTCAACTACGACATCACCTTCGACTGGGACGACGGCGAACGCTCGATAGACGCCGAGACCACGCTGTCACTGGTTGCCACCCAAAACCTGACCCAGTTCAACATCGACCTGATCGGGTTCGACATCAGCGCCATCTCGATCAACGGCGAGGCCGCCGACTTCTCTCGCCAGGAGCGCGAACTCATCATCCGTCCGGCCACACCACTTACCGAGGGTGAAGCCGCCGATGTGGTGATCGCCTACGCCGGGCGCCCCTCGCCCATCACCGGCATCGGATTTCCCTTCGCCGGGGGCTGGACCGACTTCGGCGACACGGTCGTGGTGGCCGGCGAACCCGAAGGAGCGGCTGGTTGGTACCCCGTGAATGCTCATCCGATCGACAAGGCCACCTACCGGATCGAGGTAACGGCGGCAACGGACCTGGTGGTGGCTGCCAACGGCACGCAGACCAGCGTGACCGACAACGGCGACACCCGGACCTGGGTGTACGAGAGTGTGAACCCCCAGGCGCACTACCTGACCACGGTGGCGATCGGCGATTTCATTCTGCACGAGGGTGAGCCCAGTGCCAGCGGTGTTCCCATCCGCCATTTCTTCCACGAGTCGGCATTCGACGAGAGCGTGGCCACGATGGAGCGCACCGGCCAGATGATCGATGCGTTCGAAGAACTGTACGGCCCCTATCCGTTCGAGAATTACGGAGCAGTGGTCGTCGACGCCGACCTGGGATTTGCTCTGGAAACCCAGACGCTCTCGGTCTTCGGTCGCGACCTGGTCGATTCGTTTGCGAGCCGCGAAGACATCGTGGCTCACGAGGTCGCACACCAATGGTTCGGCAACGACGTCAGCCTTACGCAGTGGTCCGACATCTGGCTCAACGAAGGCTTCGCCAGCTACAGCGAATACCTGTGGCGGGCAGCCAGCGAGCCCGGCTACGACATCGACCTAGCCGTGCGTAGCGACTACGAGTCCTTGGTCTTCCTGCTCAACACTCCGCCCGCCGCACCTCCGCCAGACGACCTGTTCAACGGGTCGGTCTATCTCCGCGGCGGGTTCACGCTGCACGCGCTTCGTATCACCATCGGCGACGACGCCTTCTTCCAGCTGCTCAGGACCTACGTCGACGAGTTCGGTGGCGGAAACGCGTTGACCCGCGACTTCACCGCCCTGGCCGAGGACATCAGCGGACAAGACCTGGGCGATTTCTTCCAGGCATGGCTGTACGAGGAACAGGTACCCCTGATGCCGCGATAGCACTAGCGTGACAGCTCGTGACTGTCGCACTTGCGCTCATCACCTCCGTCCTCTGGGGTTCCAGCGATTTCGTCGGCGGCCTGGCCACTCGTCGGGAACCGGTTGCTCGAGTGATGCTCTGGGCCCATGGTCTGGGTCTGATCGCCATTGGGGCCTTGGCGCCGTTTCTGGCTGACGTCGTGACCTGGCGAGATCTGCTTCTGGGCGCAGCAGCTGGTGTCGTTGGTCTCGTCGGTCTCTTGCTGCTGTACACCGGACTCTCTCGTGGCCCCATGGCGGTCGTCGCCCCACTCTCGGCGTTGACCGCTGCGCTGGTGCCGGTGATGTGGGGGCTCGGCTCGAGCGACCCGCTATCGGGCACGACCACGATCGGCCTGGTCGTGGGGCTGGCGGCAGTCGTCGCCATCAGCTGGGAAGGCAACCTGGACCCCAACGGCCCCGCCATCACCGGCCGCGTCATCGGCGAAGCCGTTATCGCCGGCGCTTGCTTTGGCTCGATCGTCTTGCTCTACGACGCCGCCGCCGAAGGGTCCGCACCGTGGCCCATCGTGTCGGGGCGCGTGGTGACCACGGTGTTACTGCTTTTCTTCGCGCTCGCAATGCGCAGACCCGTGACGCCCGGCTCCTCACTGCGATTGGCTGCGCTCGCCGGTATCGGCGACACGTTCGCCAACGTCACGTTGTTGTTGGCCACCTCGGCGGCGGTTGGCAGCAGCGAGCTGAGCGTGGTAGCCGTCGTGACGGCCTTCTTCCCGGCCGCCACGGTGCTGTGGGCTCGAGTGCTCCTGCACGAGCGACTCGGTCCCGTGCGCATCGGCGGCCTCGGCCTGGGCCTCGCCGCCATTGCCTTCATGACCCTGGGCTGAGAACGCAGCGCGCGAGGTCAGCTGCTGGCGGCGCCGGCGAAGTTGTCGAACAAGGCCGCCAGTCCCTCGGTGCCGATGTTGCCACCGGCACGGTCGACCACCACACCCGATGCATCGATGGCCACAAACGCAGGGAAGCCCCCGAACCCCATCCCATTGAGCAACGTGGCGCGTTCGTCGTCGACGATGACCGGCGAGTTGAAACCCACCTCGTTGAACCAGGCACTCGGTGGATAGTTCCCGTTTCCCTCATCGACCGCCGTGGATACGGCAATGAACTCGGTATTGGGTGGCAGTGCGGTGTTCGCCAACCAGTCGGTTATCTCGGGCAGCTCGGCTTGACAGTGAGGACACCAGTGAGCGAAGAAGCCAATGACGCGAGCTCGGCCCGGTCCCAAGGTGATCGGGCTTCCTGTGGCCAGGCTGGTAGCTGTTATCTCGGGCGCCAGCGTGCCGATCGCCGGGTCGTCTCCGCTGTTCGACACCGGCGGCAATACATCACCGGCGAGCGAAACGGTGTCGACCTCGGGAATATTCACGCCGCCGAACTCAACCGGGGTAAGCGCAGCGCCCTTGGCCGCGGTTGCATCCCCGTCGGCCGCGGTGGCGGTGTCGTCGGCCGCACCGGGGGTGACTGCGGAGGCGGTGTCGTCGGCCGCAGTGGCGGTGACTGCGGAGGCGGTGTCGTCGGCCGCAGTGGCGGTGTCGTCGCCCCCGGTCACGCCGAGAACCACGAGCGCCAGCGCGCCCAGAAAAAGAATGAGACCGGCCACAAGCACCAGTGGTGATCGATACCACTCGCCACCAGCAGAGTGGTCGTCGAGGGCGGCGTCGAGTCGGGACTGTTCCTTCATGGTTCTAGTCTGGCCGACGTTCGAGCGCTTCGGGTGGCACCTGCTCAACTATGCCGAAGTGTTCGAACAACACGTCGTTCCACTCATGTGGGTCCACCGGTAGGTCCTCGACCTGGCCATGGCGAGTGGTTTTCAGCCCATCTCGGGTCAGCGTGAGCCGGCTGCCCCGATCGTCTATGAGACGAGTTGCGAACGGTGACGTGCTCCAGTGCAGCGCGGGATCTTCCTGAAGCCGAATCGAGGCGGGTTCGAAGTCGATCGGGTCATGGTTGACACGTTTGAATCGATACCGGGCCTCGGGAACGCCGTCGACCATCTGAGCCAGGGTTGTGCCCTGAGGGCTGTTGAGGAACTCGAAGGTGCCACACCGCGTTTCGATCGGGCCTGCTGCCTGCAGAGGTAGCGGAACAATGGGTGCATTGTCGCCAAAGCCGACCTCGACGAGGTAGGGCTGGTCGAGCACGACTTCGAGCACGAGATGATCCACGATCTTGTTGGGGCCGCCCAGCAAGACCGCAGCTGCCAGCCGTTGCACGGTGAAGCCCAGCGCTTCGAGTAACTGGGCGAACGCGCCGTTCAGCTCGAAGCACCAACCGCCCCGCGCCTGGTCGACCACCTTGGAGAAGGTCCAGCGATTGTCGGTGGTCACCGATCGCCCTGCGAATATGGCCAGGTTCTCGAACGGCACCGCTTGCAGATGCGCCAGCTGCAGCCGAGTGAGCGCGTCTATTCCCACCCCTGCGGGCGCGTCGATGCCAATGCGATGCAGATACGCCTGAACATCTTGCGACGACAGCATGTGAGTCATGCGCCGACGGTACTCATCAGCCGACCTCGTGCGCCTCTCGCAGTCAATTGCGCAGCGTGGTCACGCCTCGGCTGCCAGCTCGATCGGCAGCTCGATCGGCTGGCCGTGCGGGGTTGCTTCGGCCGCGCGCTGCCAAGCCACCTTGCGTTCCTCGAGCTCCGTTGATGACGTGAGATCCCGCGCCAGTACCAGGGACTCGAGCGTGGCCAGCCAGTGTTCGTAGTAGTCGGCGGTGTCATGTGTCCCCGCGGCTTCGATCTGACGTGAGAGTTCAGCGGCCCACTCCGGCCAGGTGAAATGGTCTTGTTCGTGCAATCGCACCGCCATGGCGAAGGCTTGGGCCTGCCAGGGCTCGGCAAAAACGGGCCCGTCGTCGTCGCGTGGCAGCAATGGCAGGACCTGTGCTCCGGGGTCGCTCATGCGAGCTCCAGGTAGTCGTCCCACAGGTCGACGTAGACGGCTCCGCCCTGGTTGGCGTTGCCCCACAACTCGCTGGCTTCGAATCGCACGGCGTACACATGCTGGGGGGTCTTCTCGCCGCCGTGAGCGTGGGAGTCGGGAAAGATGAAGACGCCGTGGTCTCGATCGATCACTCCGGTGCGGCCACGGACATAGCGCGGGCAACGCGTGTGAGTCGGCGGCGCATCGACGCTGGCCCGCACCTGTTGGCCCGCACCGAATCGGGGCGCAATCTCGGTGTCCATGCGGGCCGATCCGCCGGCCCGCATGGCCGGTGCGACCTTGTCGGGCCCAAACGTCGGGGACTGCACGGGTGCGAACCGTTCCCCTTGGCGAGCGGCTTCGAGCTCGTTGCGGGTGACCATGCCGGACTCGATGATCAGCTTCTCGAGGCCGTAGGTCCACATCTCGTAGTAGCTACGAGCCAGGTAGTCGGCGGGCGGCGCGTTCTCGCGAGCGAAGCGACTCATGTCGAGGTTCCAGCGGCCCCCGCCCGACGCCAGCGTGAGCGCAAACGCCCTCTCTTCCCAGTCGGCGTGAAAGTTCGGTTCGTTGTCTTCCTGGATCACCGGGCCGAAGCCGTGGGCACCACCCATGTCGTGGGCACCGTTCATGGTGCCGCCACGATCTCGGTGCCGATCATGGAGTTGCGCGTCACGATCTCGGCCAGTTGATCCTGGGTCCAGTGTTCGGTTCCTGCGGGCCGCTGGGGCAGAACCAGGTAGCGCAATTCAGCCGTGCTGTCCCAGACCCGCACCTCGACGTCGTCGGCGAGTTCGGTGCCGAATTCGCCCAACACGCTACGGGGCTCGCTGACAGCACGGGATCGATACGGTCCCGACTTGTACCAGACCGGCGGCAGGCCCAGCACCGGCCACGGGTAACAGGAGCAAAGGGTGCACACGACCATGTTGTGCACCTGATCGGTGTTTTCGAGCACCACCATGTCTTCGCCCTGGCGGCCTTCGAAACCAACACTGGCGATCGCCGCCGACGCCTCGTTGCTGAGCAGCCAGGCCTTGTACTCGGGGTCGGTCCACGCTTTGGCCACGACCTGGGCACCGTTGCGAGGCCCGATTCTCTCTTCGTGATACTGCACCAGCGCGTCGAGCGTCGCCGGGTCGACGAAGCCCTTTTCGGTCAGCAGCGATTCGAGCGCTCGCACCCGAAGCTCGATATCGCTGAGTTCGCTGAACTCACCGTGGTCATGGTCATGTCCGTGTTCATGTGGCGCCACCCGGCGAGCTTAGACCGTGAGCACGGTGGGTGTCAGTGGGCTTCGGCGGCGGCGTGGGCTTCGTCGCCGTGCGTCTTGCTCTTGATTGCCGACACGGCGAAAACGATGACTGCGCCGACGATGAAGCCGAGAATCGCCGAGGCAATCGTGTTTCCGAGCCATCCGAAGAGACCCCCCAGGAATGGCGATCCTTCGAGCCATCCTTCGAAGTCGTGAACGGGGCCGTAGAGCCCGTCCCAGTTGATCGGCGACTCGTGGGTTCCCGCCAGCAGGATGTGGCCGCCAACCCAGAGCATGGCGGCGGTGCCGATGATCGTGAGCCACTTGAGCAGCACCGGCATTGCGGCCACGAGCGCAGTTCCGGTCTTCTTCGAGGCATCGTCGTCGCGGCGGGACATGGCCAGGCCGATGTCGTCCATCTTCACGATCAGGGCAACCGCCCCGTAGACGACGACGGTGATCAGAATGGCGATGGCGGCGAGGGTGAAGCCTTGTTGAACGAGCCCACTATCGCCGAGATCCTGATCGAGCAGAGCCTTCGACGAGATGACCATGATCTCGGCCGACAGAATGAAGTCGGTCCGCACGGCCCCGGCGATGGTCTTTGCCTCGGCCTCGGCTCCCTGTAGCACTGCGGGTGCGCCGTGGTCCTTGTCGTCGTGTCCTTGGAGCCAGTGGATGATCTTATGTGCGCCTTCGTAACACAGGAATCCGCCGCCGAACATCAAGATGATGTTGATTGCATCTGGTGCGAACTCGCTCAGGATCAACACGACCGGAAGAATGAACAGCAGCTTGTTCTTGATGGATCCGGTCGCGATCTTCTTGATGATCGGCAGCTCGCGATTGGCGGCAAGACCCTGCACGTAGGCGGGGGTGACTGCGGCGTCATCGATGATGACTCCCGCAGATTTCGCGCTTGCCTTCACTGCGGCGACGCCAACGTCGTCTACCGAAGCAGCAGCGAGCTTCGCCAGTGCAGCGACATCATCGAGTAAGCCGACCAGGCCACCAGCCATGTTTGATCCTCAAGTGCAGAAGCGGGACGCTTGACAGACTAATTCGATACCGGCGCCGTCACGACCACCCGCTGCAAGTCAGGCTCGAATCGCCTATCTGCCGCCGGTTCGATACACGTCGGCGGTCGCGTGATGGTCGGGCGCAGCGGCGGCTGACCATGCGCTGTGCAGGGCTGGCGGACGACTGTCCATTTGGCAGGCCACGCTGCGATCGCGATTATGTCCGTTATTGGCAGCGCGCTGCGATCGCGTATCGTTGGACCATGAGCGACGCGACAGTTGAGACGATTCCGACAAGCGAACTGCGAACGCCGGAGCAAGAGCAGGCCGAAAACGGTGCTGCTGTTCCCGATGCCTCGGAGATGGCGCTTCACGAGATCAATCCGTTGAATGCCCACCTGTTCGCAGAGAATCGCTGGCACAGCCACTTCGCCCGCCTTCGAGCCGAGGATCCGGTGCATCTCAACGAGCTGCAGACCGCGGGGCGTTACTGGAACATCACCAAGTATGACGATGTGCGAGCAGTCGACGGCGACTGGAAGAACTTCTCGTCGGCCGACGGTATTGCTCTGGGGCTCAAGAAGGGCGGTCCCCAGCCCGAGGGGCGTGGCGATTCGATCTCGTTCATCTCGATGGACCCACCCACCCACACCGAGCAGCGAAAGACCGTGCGCGGTGTGTCGGCGCCGTCGAACCTGCGCAATCTGGAGCCGCTCATGCGCGAGCGCACGATCGAAGTGCTCGAGTCGCTACCCGAAGGTGAGACCTTCGACTGGGTCGACACCGTGTCGATCGAGCTGACCACCCTGATGCTGGCCACGCTGTTCGACTTTCCGCTCGAAGATCGCCGCAAGCTGACCCGCTGGTCCGACATCGTGTTCGCCATTCCCGAGCCCGGCGGCATCGTGGAATCCCATGAGCAACGTGTCGCCGAACTGATGGAGTGTGTGGCCTACTTCGAGCGTCTTTGGGAAGAGCGTCGCGAGAACCCTGGCGACGACTTGGTGACCATGTTGGTGCACGGCCAGGCGACCAAGGACATTCCCACCGCGCGCCACTTGGGCAACCTGCTGTTGCTGATCGTGGGCGGCAACGACACGACTCGCAACACCATGTCGGGCAGCGTCTACGGCCTGAACAAGTACCCCGAGCAATACGACAAGCTCAAGGCCGATCCGTCGCTGGTCCCCCAGTTCGTTCAGGAGATCATCCGCTGGCAGACCCCGCTGCCCTACATGCGACGTACCGCAACCGCCGACGTCGAAGTCAATGGCAAGCTGATCAAGAAGGATGACCAGGTGCTCATGTGGTACCTGTCCGCGAACCGCGACGAAGAGATGTTCGGCGACAATGCCGACGACATCGACATCGAACGCGAGAACGCCGACCGTCATCTCTCGTTCGGCTATGGCATCCATTTCTGCATGGGCAGCCGCCTGGCCGAACTCCAGCTGCGAGTGCTGTGGGAGGAACTCTTGGAGCGCTTCGAGCACGTCGAGATCCAGGACGAACCCGAGCGCACGCTGTCGTCGTTCATCAAGGGCTACAACTACCTACCGGTCAAGGTCACCCGCAAGCAGAGCTAAAGCGAACCGGGTCTAAGCCTGTGATGCCAACCGGCTGAGCAAAGCACGGGTTCGCTCGCGCTCGTCGGGCGACGGCGTGAACTCCGACGCTGCATAGTCTGTCGTGCCCGCTTCGGCCAGTGCCGCCAACTTGTCCTCGACCTCGGCTTCGGATCCCACGATGCCGAGCTCGCCGGGTTCGCTCACGCCCTCTCGGGCGAACATTGCCTGATACGAAGGTAGCTGCACGTACATGGCGGCGCCGGCGGTGATGCGGCTGCGGATGGCCTCGGGCTCGTCGGTCACGCAGATGGGCAATGTGGCCAGCACTCGTGGCGTGGGTCGCTCTGCTGCAGCGGCTGCCTCGTTGATCGTGGGCACGATGTGATCTCGGATCGTGTTCGGGCCGACCCATGCCAGGCTCGTGCCACCGGTTCGACCGCCGGCCAGGCGCAGCGTTTGCGAGCCCAGGGCGGCGACCAGAATCTGAGGAGGACGTTCGGCTGGCTGAAAGACAGACGCTTTGGCTGCCAGCACCTCGCCCTGATAGTCCACCAAGCCGTCTTCGATGAGTGGCACAAGAATGGAGAGGTAGTCACGCAGGTGTCGGATCGGTTTGTCGTCGCCCAGCCCGAGGTCATGCATCATCACCTGGTGCGACAAACCAATCCCGAGCGTGAGCGGCGCTTCCATGGCCGATTGTGCAGTGAGCGCCTGACCGGCGAGGACCATGGGGTGGCGCGGGTAGGTCGGAATGACAGCGGTACCGAGTTCCATCTTCTTCACCGACTGCCCGACCACTGTCAGCACGGTGAGTGCATCGAGACCGCCACTCGGATGCTCGGCCACCCAGTAGCTGTCGAAACCATCGGCCTCGGCGGCTCGGGCATGTTCCACGAACGCCTGGACCGAGGCCTTGGCCACCAAACCCGTTGCATTCAGACCAATACGCATGCAGCCGAGGCTACTCGTCGCGCTCTCGAGGCGAGGTTGTCTGTGTCGGCGTGGTCTGTGTCGGCGTGGTCTGGCCAATGCCGCCGAACTCGAACCGATACAAGCGCTTCCCGGCGCTTGCGAAGGTTGTTCGGTTTGGTTTGGTTTGGTTTTGGTTTGGTCCCTCGCGTACATGGTTGCTGACGGCCAGCGATCGCAACGATCCACGCGGCCAGGCCGGAAGGGTTCTCACGCCAAAACGGGAGGGGTGCTCACTCGGCGCATCGCCCTAGACGATCACGATCGACGACGAGCGATGCGCCTACCAAGCTGTGCTAGGCCGCGAATGCAGGCAGCGGACAGTTCAATTACAATCGTGATCGGAAGAAACAAAAACCCCAGCAGTTCCCACGCTGCGGCCTTTGCGAGAACCTTCTCTGCATCGCTGCTACTGCGGGACATAGGCAGAGGATAACTGCTGATCGAGCACCCGTCGACCGTCACTCTCGGCGATCAGGAGGGGTTCACTCGGCACGCTGAGGCTCATAGCGCGAGCGCGATCCAGATCGCTCCAATCGCGCCAGGTGTGCCGATCAGGTGTAATCGAAGCGCTTCCCAATCGCTGCCGTCCCGGCCCCAAGCAGCGCAGCCGAAACCGAAATCGACTCAATTGCACTCATCCAGCCGGACGCCCATAGCGCTACGAACACCACGATGGCCACGAACCGCAGCACGCTATTCCACATACGCAAAACACGGCGTGTCCGGGCGGTCCGATCCTGAGCCAGGTCGGCCATCATAGCTGTGGGCGCTCCTCGGCACGGGTCCATCGACGGTCGTCGCCAAGTGCCGCCGCTAGCTTGACAGACTCGGGATACACGCAGAACCGAATCCCATCGACCGTGAGCGAGCGATCCGAACGCCACCACGATGCTGTGCCGCTGTCATAGGTCACAGCGACGTCCGCGGGAAACCGATTGAGGACCTTGCCGGTGGCTCGGAGCTTGCCGGACCACAGGTCCTGGTACTTCCACCACCGACGGGTCAGCACCCGCACACCTTGCATGTCCCGTTCGATCCAGACCGCGTTGCGGCGATTCAGCCACCACACAAACGCACCCATCGGGTAGACGATGACCCCGACCAGATCGAGAAATCTCGACTCGACGACAGCATCGATCCCGACCGCTAGAAGAAACAGCGCTACGAAGACCCCGCCTCTCAGCAGAAAGGGCCGCGACGAAGCGGCGACTCGCACCAGCTCAAGGTCGTCTGCTGAATCGGCCATCGGGCTATTCGCAGATCAGGCGGTCGGCGACATCGTGCAGCTCGGCGGATTGTGTGAACGCGATGCATGTCGATTCGTCAGACCCGCTGACGGTGAGCGTGGCTGCTCCGCCTCGCACCAGCACTTCGAGCACGAGCTGATCTGCGAATGAGGGTGTGGGCCGGACACCAATGTTGAGGTGCACGGCTGCGTTGCGTAGCTTCGTTGTTTCGATCTCACCGAGCGCTTGAAGTGCGTCGTCTCGGGTCCGTCGGCGTTGAAGAGTTGGGACTTCGACCATTAGATCCACTCCGGTGTTGGAAAGTCGATGGAGACGAGCGTGCCGTTCCAGGGGCTCGCGAGTGTTCGTTCATTGATCGGCAGATTCTGACGGAACGTTACTGACCCTAACCCACTGGTCACGGTCACGATTCCCTTGTATTCACGAGCGAACGACTTCGTGACCCGGCAAAAAAGCCACCGAGGACCACACCTCATGACCAACCCGGCGACCACAGACACCAGCTAGACCAGCGCGGCCCACAACCAGCCCACACGCCCCTACCGAAGCCCCGGACACCACGCCGGGGCTTCTTCGCGCCCCAACACCACCCGAAAACGGCGAAACGCCCAGACACGAAGCCTGAGCGTCTAACCATGTACACCCACATCCACATCTGTGTACGCGAGCGCCTTGCTTGGTCGCTCGCGCACACGGTTCCCAGAGGCCAATAGCGCCAACGATCCGAGACATAGGGCCGAAAGGGTTCTCACTCGAAATCGACAGGGGTTCTCACTTTCACCAGAGTATTACGAGGCAGCCGCTCGAAGAATCGGCTGCTTCAGACCGCCACCTGATTAAACCGAGGATCTAACGTTCGGCGGGTGAATGGCCTGGATCTTTGTCGGCACGCTCCTACTCGCCGTTCTCGGAGCGACCTTCATGTGGCTCGGAAAGAATGCAATATCCCGAAAGCTAGACCTCAATCTGGGCCGCTTCAATGCGGACAACACCAACACCGACGACTGGGACGCAATGAACCGAGCAAGCGGACGAGAGGTACGCCGAGGAGGCGTGATCATGCTGGCACTCGCAGCACTAAGCATCGCCGCCACGCTCGTTATCCCTGACGGAACCGTAGGCATCTTTTGTCTCGCTGCTAGCACGGTCGGAGCAGTCGCTATCGCCCGCGCAGCAGCCAAACACGCAGTCGCCCCGCCGCCAGACTGGCACCCCTAAACACAACGATCCGAGGCAACGGGGTGAAAGGGTGCTCACCCGAAAACGATGAGGGTTCTCTCACCTGGCGTCAGAATTCGGCCGCATGAGCCGCTGTTAGATGACGACATGTGTGCGGCTCGCTGGCACTTCGATTCGGTACTGGGGCTAACCTCGGCGTCACCAATCGAATCAAGGGCAGGGGCTCGTGAAGAGCATAAAGATCGAACTCGAAAACTGCCATGGCGTGAGGCACTTGGACACAACCTTTCGCTTCAATAAGGGTGGGACAGCGGTCGCTGTCTATTCGCCAAACGGGACGATGAAGACTTCGTTCGCCCGGACGTTCGAGGATTACGCGAACGGCGTTGACACCATCGACCACATGTTTCCTGACCGGGAGA
>ENA-ORXT01004112-ORXT01004112.1-marine-metagenome-genome-assembly--contig:-NODE-4112-length-15326-cov-3.362712_pt1 | contig 15326 bp, 10 predicted proteins | sample MGYA00237868_ERZ511482 | MGnify/ENA metagenome assembly ERZ511482 | reverse complement strand
TACGCGCCTTGAAGGACTTGAACCCTCGACATCCGGTTTTGGAGACCGACGTTCTACCAACTGAACTAAAGACGCACTTTACCATTAACCTCTAGAGGTTAATGACTTCACCAAGTATACAGCACCACCAGCATTTTTACCAAAATTTGTCTCAGTAAAATAAAAATTAAAGGGGACGATCAAAACGCTGTTTAATTCTGGTGGCTTTACCTACGCGATCGCGTAAATAGTATAGTTTTGCTCGACGCACTTTACCACGGCGTTCTACTTTAATCTTGTCAATCATAGGAGAATGCAGCAAAAATACTCTTTCTACTCCTACTCCTTGAAATACTTTGCGCACGGTAATAGTTTCACTAACACCGCCATTTTGCATTGAGATTACAGTACCTTTATAAGGTTGTACTCGCTCTTTGTTTCCTTCTGTAATTCTGACACCTACTTCAACGGTATCCCCGACATAAATCTTGGGAACATCTGATTTCAGCTGTTCTGCTTCTATTGAACGTATAATTGCTTGGGCATTCATGGCTGTTATAAAAACTCACGATTTACCATAATAGCTTTTTTCAAGGTCACTGGGAAGATAAAGACACTGATTATTGATTACTAAGCGTTTATCTTTCACGGAATTCGATAACGTCGCTTTTGATGGTCATGTCATAGCGACTGAAAAAGCTCTGTCCTAGTAATCCCATATCCATAGAAGGAGAAGTAATAAATAAGGGATTTTTTTGAGATAGGTTTGCTACTCCAACTGAATATAAATAACCCGAAGGCATTTTAATGCGATTACTGCTGGGAGTAGATACCCAGACGTTGTGAGTGTAATTAACGTTCAAGGTTTTAGCCATCTGTTTAGTAATAACTATTTCGCTTGCTCCTGTATCTAACATCATCTCAAATACATAGCGATCGTTAAATTTGACATCAATTACAGGAATGCCGCTTCGCCTACTTTTAATGGGAATAGTATAAACACCAGTCTGTTTTTGGTGGATTTGAGGAATTCGATTATTATTAGGCTTATATGTCTGGGGATTTTGATAATTGGCAGGATTACGCTTTGGCTGAGAGTTTTGACAAAGAGAACCTAAGTTCATCTGGTTGCCATCGGTATCAAGCATAAAACAGGTAGAGTTATCTTGTGCTGAAACAGCGATCGCTATCGAGTTGAATGCTACTGTTAATAATATTAGATTGAATAATTTTTTCATTTTAAAAATACAGATTAAAAATACAAATAAAACTAGTTGGTATAGCAATGCAGCACGATACATGACTGTCTTTGCTCATCTCTACAAATATTTTCTAACTAGCCTATCTTTTTTTTAAAACCTGCCTTAAGACGTAGATCACAACAGTCAAAATTCTTGCTCAAAGCATTTAAACTCAATTTAGTTGTAAAAATCTTCAATTGTGGACTATAAATTATGGATTACATGATTTTTTACTATGACTATAACTCCCGCGCAAGAAGCGATCGCTAATCTAATTAATCTGGCAGAAAGAGGAGAAATCGATCCTTGGGATGTTCCCGTCATTACAATTATTGACCGCTTTTTAGATGAATTGGGGTTGATGGGTGAAACCGAGTCGCCCCAACAAGAGGCGGATCTTCCTCGCTCTGGTCAAGCATTTCTTTGGGCATCAATGCTAGTTTTATTTAAAGCAGATAGTTTGCATCTGTTACAGGAAGAGTTGCTAGAAATAGAAGAAGAGGAATTTTTTGAAGAAGAATTTCTAGAAACCGAAAGGCGATCGCTTCCCGCCAATTTAGAACAGCACATCCGTAGACGCTCATCTGTACAGCCAGTAGGGAAACGTCGCGTGACTCTACAGGAATTAATCGAGCAGTTAGAGCATATTGCAGCAGAAATTGAAGCAGCAGCAACAGATACATCTCCTCGTCGCTCTAAGACATCTCGCAGTGCTGCTATTAAGGCGATCGCGCAGTTGGCACATAATGAAAACCTGACCGAATTAGCGGCTCAACTAGAAAGCTTTTTGTATCTCAACTTGGCAAATTTAGCTGGCGATCAAGATGAGAATTGTGTCGATTGGGAAAATTTATTACAAAGATGGCACACTGCTGATGCTGCGAAAGTATTAAATCAAGGTCACGATCGTGATTCAGATTTGGATAGAGCAGGGGTTTTTTGGGCGTTACTCCTTTTATCTGCTCAGTCTAAAGTAGAACTAGTGCAAGAAGAATTCTACCAAGACTTAAGTGTTCGTCCGCTCAATTCGAGTGTTCAAACTTGAGTGTTCTGGAACTATTGTTGATAGACTGTAATAGTTTAAATATTTATAGTAAGTTTGGTTGAGGAGAAGCTTTCATGAAAGCCATGATCTTGGCGGCTGGTCGAGGCACTCGCGTTCGTCCCATCACATATACAATTCCCAAACCCCTAATTCCAATTTTACAGAAACCAGTCATGGAATTTCTCTTGGAACTTTTGAGGCAGCATGGTTTTGATGAAATTATGGTTAATGTGAGTCATTTGGCTCATGAAATAGAAGGTTATTTCCGTGATGGTCAACGTTTTGGCGTTGATATTGGCTATTCTTTTGAAGGTAGCATCGTGGATGGAGAATTAGTCGGTGCAGCTTTAGGTTCGGCTGGCGGGTTGAGAAAAATTCAGGACTTTAATACATTCTTTGACGATACTTTTGTAGTATTGTGCGGGGATGCCTTGATAGATTTGGATTTGACTGCAGCAGTCAAACAGCATAAAGCCAAAGGTGCGATCGCTACAGTTGTTACTAAAAAAGTTCCTAAAGAAGATGTACCTAGTTATGGTGTCGTTGTTACTGATGATGATGACAAAATCAAATCGTTTCAAGAAAAGCCTTCTGTAGAAGAAGCCCTAAGTACAGATATCAATACGGGAATTTATATTTTTGAGCCAGAAATATTTGACTATATTCCATCCAATCAAGAATATGATATTGGCGGAGAACTGTTTCCCAAGCTAGTAGAAAAGAATGCTCCTTTCTATGCCGTTTCGATGGATTTTGAGTGGGTTGATATTGGAAAAGTACCCGATTACTGGCAAGCCGTACGGGGAGTTTTGACTAGAGAAATTAAAAATGTCAATATCCCAGGTACAGAAGTTGCACCTGGAATCTACACTGGATTAAACGTAGCGGTAAACTGGGACAAAGTAGAAGTTAAAGGCCCTGTTTATATTGGCGGGATGACGAAGATTGAGGACGGGGCAAAGATTGTTGGACCGGCCATGATTGGACCAAACTGCTATATCTGCAGTGGCGCGACGGTAGATAATAGCGTCATTTTTGAATATTCTCGTTTGGGCGAGGGTATTCGTTTAGTTGATAAGCTAGTTTTTGGACGTTATTGCGTTGATAAGACTGGTGCAGCGATCGACCTACAGGCAGCAGCTTTAGATTGGTTGATTACGGACACTCGTAACAATCCTACCGAGCAAGAGCTTGATGAACACAAGGTAATCAAGGATTTCTTGAAGGAAGATAATTAGTTTGTCTTGGGACAAGAATTAATATTTTAAAATTAGCTATTGGCTGATTGCTAATAGCTAATGTATCTTGTTTAACTGCTCAATCAAAATTAAATTTAAGCGATTGTGCAATTTGGAAACTTTTGTTGTTATAATGATTTTGCATTAATGGGCTATAACTCAGTTGGTTAGAGTGTCACATTGACATTGTGGAAGTCGGCAGTTCGAGTCTGCCTAGCCCAATACTTATAATTTAATCGGACTAAACAATTTGTTTGTTTGAGCTAAGTCTCAACAAATTCTTTCAATCGTTTTACTCCTTCTTTGATAGTGTCCATATCGGTAGCATAGGAAAAGCGGATACAATCATCTGCGCCGAAAGCTATACCAGGAATGGCTGCAACTTTTTTCTCCTCTAACAGTTCATTGCAGAAATCCAAGGATTTTTTGCCCGTTTGGGAAATATCAACAAACAGGTAAAAAGCACCAAAGGGTTTGGGACAACTTAATTTAGGAATAGCATTTATTGCCTCATACATATAGCTTCGGCGGTTCGCGAAAGCCTGCATCATCTCCTGTACACATTCTTGAGAAGCTTCTAAAGCTGCGATCGCGCCATACTGAGCAAAGGTGCAAACATTAGAGGTGCTATGTCCTTGTATCTTAGCCATTGCTTTGATAATTTCTATGGGGGCAGCAGCATAGCCTACCCGCCATCCAGTCATGGAATGGCTTTTAGCAAAACCACTGCTGGTAATGGTGCGAGCAAATATTGCTTCATTAATTGAGCCAATGCTGAGATGTTGGGCATCATCATAAAGAATCTTTTCGTAGATTTCGTCTGAGACGACTAAAATATCTTGCTCAACAACAATCTTTGCTAAAGCTCGAACCTCATCAGGAGCATAAACTGTACCTGTGGGGTTGGAAGGGGAGTTAAAAATAAACAGCTTAGTCTTGGAAGTGATAGCTGCTTCTAGTTGTTCGGGGGTAATTTTATAGTCATTCTTTGCCAAAGTGTCTATGATAATGGGAGTTCCACCAGCAGACTTGACCATTTCTGGGTAGCTTAACCAGTAAGGTGCAGGAATGATTACTTCGTCTCCTGCCTCTATTAAAACTTGCATCAGGTTAAACAGAGAGAATTTACCACCATTGGTGACAATAATATTTGCTGCTTGGTAATTAAGGTTATTGTCGTTTCTTAGTTTAGACGCGATCGCCTCTCGCAGTTTCAATTCCCCCACCGCAGCACCATAACGGGTTTTTCCTTCATCTAAGGCAGTTTTAGCAGCCTCACAGATGTGCTTAGGAGTGGGAAAGTCTGGCTCTCCTGCACTAAAGCTACAAACATCTACGCCTTCTGCTTTCATGGCTTTAGCTTTTGCCGAAATAGCCAAAGTAAGGGATGGTGAGATTTGATTGACTCTTGCTGCTAATTTCATTTCTTAAAAACCCAAGATATTCTGTACGGCTACCACTAAACGGCATCACTATAGTCTCGCAAAGACTTTCGATAATAACCGATATCCTGGCACTTTTCTTTACATTTCCCCGTAATTTCCCTTGTTTGTCATAAGACGATCGCATTAATCAAGTATTTTTTAAGCATACACTCCATAGCCATCAGCAAATTGCAGCGCGTATTCTGATTTCCCATGAAGTTGATTCTGATTATCCAATAATAAGTTATCAGAGCGATCGCAGACTAAGCAGACATTTTCAAACTAAAAAATAAAATCGCAATTTTTTTACTGATAGGTAAGTTTAGGAGAGGAAATGGAGGATATGTTTGGTTCACATTTTTCTGGCTTGTGAACACCATATCCTTGAGCATAATCGATGCCAATTTCAGAGAGTACTTGAGATATTTGATCGTTTTCAACAAATTCAGCGATCGTTTTAATATTCATTATTTGAGCAATCGAATTAATGCCATCAACAATGGCACGATCAGAAGGCTCTGTAACAATATTCTTAATGAGGCTTCCATCAATTTTTAGGTAATCAATCGGAAGATCTTTGAGGTAGCTAAACGAGGATAATCCACAACCAAAATCATCTAAAGCAAATTTAACTTTTAGTTTTTTCATAGTTGAAATAAATTTCAATGCTTGAGAGATATGAGAAATTGCCGCAGTTTCAGTAATTTCAAAGCAGATACAGCTAGGATCTATCTTCGATGCATTAAAAAGATTGAGAACAAAATCAATAAAATCATTATGGCTAATACTCATTCCCGATATGTTGATTGATATCATGGTTTTTTGGTTGGGAAAATAGTTACTATAATTGTTGACTATTGTTTCTAATACCCAACGATCAATAATTGTAATCACACCATATTTTTCGGCAGCAGGAACGAAGAGTTCTGGAGAAATATTTTTACCAGTTCGATCTTTATATCTTAATAATATTTCATAATGCTCATGATTATCATAGGGATTTATAGATTTTATTTGCTGCTTAACTAAATAAAATTGTTGTTGTTCAATTGCTTGAGAGACGCTGGAAATATATTCCATTTGGATTTGAATACTGTTCAAATCTATATTGTCTGCATCAGCAACACAAAATTTACCTCGACCTAAATCTTTGGCTCTGTAACAAGCTAGATCGGCTTTGCTTAGTAATTCAATTGCATCAAATGGATTGTTGAAAATTGAGATTATGCCGATGCTAATGCCAATATCAAAGAAACGATTATTCCATTGAAAACGATTTTTACTAACGCAATTAATTATGTTTCGACAGATATTTTGTGCATCTGCGATCGACACATCCTTTAATAACAAACCAAACTCATCTCCCCCCAAACGACCTAAAATATCTTGTTCTCGCAAACAGCTACCAATTAGACTAGTCACTTCAATTAGTAAAGAATCTCCTACTAAGTGTCCAGCAGTATCATTTACCAGCTTAAAACGATCTAGATCTAGGTAGCATAATACCGACGATGTCTGAGAATTCAAGGTTTCATTTACTATATTTTTTAAATGACTGATGAATTGCTGCCGATTAACTAATCCAGTTAAATCATCGTAGGAAGCTTGATAGGCGATGGTTTTAGATAGATTGTATTCCTGGGTTATTTCTCGTTTATTTCCTCGGTATCCTAAATATTCATTATTTTGATCGTAAATAGGCTTACCATTTAGCTGAAAAATTCTTACCTCATGATTGGGCTGTTTTACTTTGAAAATTAAATTTGTGATTGGCTGACGTTTTTTAATGTTTGCTTCAAATGCATCCCAAGGAAAATCAATTTTATAATCTTTTTCATATATCTGTCTCAAATTCTTGCCTAACAAATCCTGCGACTTGCCATCATAAAAATATTCTGTATCTCCAGATATGTAGCAAAGATTAGATTGTGTGTCTATTTCCCAAAATATATTTGCGCCCAACTCTGCTAAATCCTTGTAGCGAGATTTATTTTCTTGTAATATCCTTTTTGTGATTGAGCCTCTTCTAATTATTTCTATTAATAAGAAGATGATCAGTAATGAGATACTAAAAGCAGCAATGGTAAACCAGACTAATGTTTTATATGTTTGGTAAAATGATAAATCTTGGCTAATAATTTCTGAATTCTTAGGTAATTTATCTAGTTCGATATTAAACTTTTCTAGTTCTTTCGCATCAAATATCCAACGATTATCAGCTTTGATGATTGGCTTTATGCGATCTACTGGTATTCCCCTTAAGATATCTTCTACTAGGCTTATAGCCTGCTTAGCATGATCTTTTCCTTCCAGGAATTTACCACCCATAATGCCTTGATTTAACATTTTTAGATTCAAGCCATAGATCGGATTTTCAACCTGCGCCCTTAGAATTTGGGCACCCTCAGTAAAAGTGTATAACTCGCCATGGGAGGAGCTATTTCTAAGCTGTCCGATTAGTAAAATAGGAGTGTTATTTGCATATTGCCCTAAGAGATTTGGAATATTATCGGCAGTTAAATCATTGATGATTTTAATGTCTTGAGGACAACCACTCAAATTATGACATTCATTTATTTTAGCTAAGTTCGCTTTACCAGTTTGAGTTGTATCGTTAATTACAATTATTTGCTCTGAATTTGTTTGTCTTGTAGCTTCGACTATAGTTTCTGCAACATCTCTATTTTCAAAGACCCCCGTAGCCTTGGGCAAATTAAATACTTCAGGCTGTAGATGATTAATTCCTAAATAAACAATTGGAATATCGGCAAAATATTTGTTTCTTTGTTCTAAAACTACCGTTAATCCTGGATCATCAGACACCATTAGTACATCTAAATTTATGTACTGATATTTTTCTTGAATGTAATCTAAAAATGCTTGACTATGGTGTAGTTTTGGATGCACTTTAGCATCTAGAAACTCATGAAAAATTTTAATATCATCAGCGTGTTGAGCTGCTTTTTCATCAATCCCTTGTTTTATATTCTCTGTCCAAGACAATTGTTCACTATAGGAATGTATTACCAGAATATTTTCTTGTGCAGCTACTTTGGTAATTCCAGAGAGGGAGCATAAAATGATGTTACTAACAAATAATAAACACCTCATTTTACGGCTATTTAACAGCTTTTTTTTTAACATAGAAAGCATAGAACTAAATTAAGTTATCAGGAATGCATTTTAAAATAACATAAGATTTACGCTAATTTGTACGTAAGCTTTGATTACTTCATATTACTGCGACTTTCTTGAAAAACAGTATGATTCAATTATCTTGATAATGTAATTTAAATAACAAAGTTATAAATCTTGACTCTTTAAAAGTAGATAAAGAATTTATTTTATAAGATTAAAAATCAAGGTAAAAGAAGTCTTTTCTTCTCATTACAATTTTCTAATGTTCAAATTGCTGCTTTGGTTTTTTCCTAATCTAAAATCTATAAGTGCGGTCAATAATGCGATCGCATTATTTCTGAAAATCTATAAATAGTCGTATAAATGTTACCAAGTATTAAGAAAATTGAGTTTTTACACCTAATTTGCCTGATTTGTAGGTACAACCATTAGTGTTCCCAGTCATATGACCATCAAATAGTATAAAAGTACTAATTTAGCGGCATAGAAAAATTTTGTTACTTATTATTTATTACCTTCGAGCCATTGATTCATTTGTTCCAACTTATTAACGTAACTGCGATCTAGTTCATGGTTCATATAAAGCGCGTTGAACTTTCCCACTTCAAATCTTTTGGCGGTACAACAAAAGTACCCATATTACCTGGTTTTACCGTAGTTTCTGGCCCTAATGGCTCAGGAAAGTCCAATATCTTGGATGCGCTCCTGTTTTGCCTGGGTTTAGCCAGTTCTAAAGGCATGAGAGCGGATCGCCTGCCCGATCTAGTTAATAATAAGCACATTGGCAATGGAAAAGCAGCAGAGACAATTGTTTCTGTAACCTTAGATTTAACGGATCTAGGGGATTTGTCAGATGTAGTTACGACTATCAGTGATGCTAAAGATTTGACTCCGATCTCTTCTTCAGAGGAATTGCAAGAGATAATGGGAGATCGTAGCAATGGAAATGGAAATGGAAACGGTGAGTCAATAGAGACAGAAGAAGAAATTGCGACAGTAGATCAGGATGATAAAAAAATTGTTGCGATCGCCAATGGGAATAGTCTGGAATGGAAGGTGACGCGGAGGCTGAGAGTCGGCAAGAAGGGTAATTATACTTCGACGTTTTATATTAATGGGGAAGTTGCTACTGCCACAGAAGTACACGAACAGCTACAGAAATTAAGAATTTATCCTGAAGGTTACAATGTCGTGTTGCAGGGTGACGTTACCAGCATCATCACGATGAACTCCAAAGAACGAAGAGAAATCATCGATGAATTGGCGGGAGTGGCAGCATTTGACCGTAAAATTGGACAAACTCGCAAGACGCTGGATAAGGTGCAGGAAAGGGAAGAAAAGTGTCATATTATTGCCCAGGAATTGATTGCTAATCGCGATCGCCTCGCTGCGGATCGGGTAAAAGCAGAGAAGTATCGTAAGTTGAAAGAGTCGGTACAGGCAAAGAAAATTCAAGAAAAAGTTTTAGTTTGGCGATCTCAAACTCAACAACAGCAGGAACTACAGTCAAAAGCTGCTCAGGGAGAAGAGGAGAAAATAAAGTTAAAGGAGAGCATTGGTAAACTAGATGGGGAAGTTAAAGAGTGTAGCGATAAGTTGGAAACTTTAAATGCCAAAGTAAAGGCTTTGGGGGAAGACGAACAGCTATCAGTAGCCTCAGATTTAGCAACCCAAAAAGCAAAACAACATCAGCTACAGCAAAAGTTAGAAGAGTTGGGTAATAGCAGTCAGCAAAAGCAGTTGGCATTAACTCAAACTCGACAAAATTTGGAACGATATCAGCAAGAAATTGAGCAGCTAGGCAAGGAGAAAAGCAAATTAGAAGGGGAAACTATTCCCGCTTTAACTCAATTGGCTTTATCTGCTAGAGAAACTGTCACCCAAAGTAAAGAAAATGCTAACGCGATCGCTCAAGCTTCTGAAGCGTGGGTACAAGAACAGGCTAATCTTTCTCGTCAGGTAACTGCCATTCAAAAAACTCTTAACCCCGAACGCACAGAGCAAGCCAGAATTAACGAGAAGCACAATCAACTAAATAATAGCATCCAGTCGCAAAATCAGTCTTTGGAGGGGGTAGAAGCCGAATTAAAGGCAAAACAGACTGAATATGATGCTCTATCGGGACAGGTAACAACCGAACAAGCCCATGTTCAAGATGTGGCACAGCAGCTAGCAGAAGCAGAAAGCGATCGCACTTTGCAACAAGAAACTCAACAAAGGCTGTTAAGAGAACAGCGAGATAAACAACGAGAACTAGATAAGTTAGAGGCGAAAACCCAGGCACAACAAGAAGTACAGGGAACTTATGCTAGCAAAATCATTCTTAATTCTAATTTATCAGGGGTAGAAGGCTTAGTTGTACAGTTAGGACAAGTCGAACAGCGTTACCGTTTAGCATTAGAGACTGCTGCGGGGGGAAGGCTGGGCTTTATTGTGGTAGAAAGCGATCGCATTGCAGCCCAGGGTATTGAATTACTAAAAAGAGAAAGAGGCGGCAGAGCAACTTTTTTACCTTTAAACAAAATCCAAGCACCTAGAATTGGCAATGTAGCTACCATGCGTTTTGGCAGAGGTTTTGTAGACTTGGCGGTTAATTTAGTTGATTGCGACTCCCGTTATGAAGAAATCTTTGCTTATGTCTTTGGTAACACTGTAGTTTTTGACTCTCTTGACAATGCTCGTTCCAGCTTAGGAAAACATCGTATAGTTACCCTAGAAGGGGACATTTTAGAAATGAGTGGCGCAATGACTGGAGGGAGTAAATCTAGTCGTTCAACCCTGCATTTTGGAGGTGCTGCAAACCGCGAGTCAGGTCAAGTAGAGGCTCTAAAAGAACGTTTGGCGGAGATAACCCGCATTTTAAATGGTTATGAGCAAAGATTATCAAATCAGCTTGCTCAAATAAAGGACTTGGCGGAGGAACTAACTGAAGCCAGACAATTAGGCAGAGACAATAAAATGCTCTCAGATCAACTAGCCAAGGAAATTTCTCGTCTCACAGCACAAAGAGAGTTATTAATTAACCAGCTACACAACAACCGTCAAGAACGAGATACTATCCAAGCTCGTCTGACAGAATTAAATCAATCTATCCCCGAACAAGAAACTCAATTAGAGTCATTGCAAGAGCAATTAAAAGTATTAGAAGAATCTCATTCTCAAAGTGAATGGCAACAGGTGCAGACAGTAATCAATCGGCAAGAAGAACACCTACAAATACAAGAGTTGAATCTTAGAAATGCCGAAACCTTGCTATTAGATATAACTAATCAACATCAACGTTTAATTGAAAAAAATAACGAAGCCCAGACATATACGGTTGAACTAAATAACAATCAGTTAGAAATTAGCAATCAGCAATCGGCGATCGATAATCAACTAACAGAAATAAAGCAAAAAATAGCTGAATCAGAAACAGAATTAGCAAAACTGTCAGAAAAACTGGGAGTAACTAAAGAAGAACGCGATCGCCTGGAAACTGAGCTAAAGCAACTGCGTGACAAGCATTTAAAACAGGCTTGGCAATTAGAAAAACTAAATTCAGCTCAACAAGAAAGACAAGCAACTCTCCAAGCCTTAGAACAGCAAATAGCCGAACAAGAACAAGAATTACCCGATCCCCTACCTGAAATTCCTCAACTAGTAAATGAAGACGGAGTTGAAGCAGGAGAATTACTTACTTTTGCCACTCTTCAAGAACAAGTCGAACAGCTACAAAAGCAAATTCGTAACGGAGAAAAACGCCTCGAAGCAATGGAACCCGTGAATATGTTGGCGTTAGAAGAATACGAAAAAACCGAAGCCAGATTACAAGAATTATCCCATAAATTAGACACCATTGAAGCAGAAAGAACTGAATTATTACTCCGCGTCGAGAAATTTACCACTCTACGTTTGAGAGCTTTTAAAGAATCATACGATGCAGTAAATGAGAACTTTCAAAAAATATATGCCGAACTATCCGATGGTGATGGACATCTACAGTTAGAAGACGAAGCAGATCCTTTCAACGGTGGTTTGAATCTCGTCGCACATCCTAAAGGGAAGGCAGTACAAAAGCTAAGTTCTATGTCTGGAGGAGAGAAATCTTTAACCGCATTAGGTTTTATTTTCTCCCTACAAAAATATCGTCCTTCCCCTTTCTATGCCTTTGATGAAGTGGATATGTTTCTTGATGGTGCAAACGTCGAAAAGCTATCTCGCATGGTGAAGAAACAGGCACAGCTAGCTCAGTTTATTGTAGTTAGTCTACGTCGTCCCATGATCGAGGCTTCAGAGAGGACTATTGGCGTTACTCAAGCCAGAGGCGCGCATACTCAAGTTTTGGGTATTAAGATGAAGTAGTTTTTAGGAATAATACTTGAGATAGATTAGTTACTGCGTAACATCAGTTATCTAACTATATTTGTTTAGACCATTAGTTGTTACAAGTTATCCTTAAACTATGCAGCTAAAATTAACTGCGCTTAATTTACCCTATAGATCCCAAGAAGCAATAATTCAAAACAATGCTTAATTTCACTAAGCCTTTTTATCCTTTACTACTCTCCTCTGTAAAAAGCGATCCCGAAACGGCTCACCGTCAAATGCTCAAAACGTTAAATAGTTTTGAATTGAATCGCCATTCTGCATGGGGTAATTTGGCAATTAAGCAGTTAGAGAAATCTTTTTGTCTGCGAGATACTCGTCTACAACAGACATTATGGGGATTAGACTTTAGTAATCCTTTTGGTTTAGCAGCGGGATTCGATAAAGATGGTACAGCAGCAGGAATGTGGAGCAGCTTTGGCTTTGGTTTTGCTGAACTAGGTGCAGTTACGCTTCATTCTCAACCTGGAAACCCTCGCCCTCGAATGTTTCGTCTACCAGAAGATAAGGCAGCATTAAATCGCATGGGTGCAAACAATTTAGGTGCAGCAGTGATGGCAGATACCTTAGCGCAAACTTGGAAAAGACAACCCCGTAAGATTCCCATTGGAATTAATCTTTGTAAATCAAAGACAGCACCTTTAGAAGACGCAGCAGCAGACTATTTAGGCAGCTTTAAATATCTAGAGGACGTAGCCGACTACTTTGTGATTAATGTAAGTTCACCCAATACTCCAGGATTGCGATCGCTCCAGGGAGGAGAACAGCTAGAACCTATACTATCAGGCTTACAGACAGCGAACACTCAAGGTAAACCGCTCTTAGTTAAAATTGCTCCCGATCTTGAATGGGAGGACATTAAGGATATTGTAAATTTGGCAACTAGCTACGATCTTTCTGGAGTAATTGCGACGAACACTACTATTCGACGTGATGGTTTAAATACAGCAGTATTAAAAGAGACTGGGCAAAGTATTAAGGATGAGGCAGGAGGAATTAGTGGCTTACCCGTCAAAAAACGCTCTACTGAAGTAATCCGCTTTATTTATCAAGAAACAGACGGGAAATTACCTATTGTTGGTGTTGGCGGTATTTTTAATGCTGAGGATGCCTGGGATAAAATAATTGCAGGGGCGAGTATATTACAAGTCTACACTGGCTGGGTTTATGAAGGCCCTTGGATGGTTAATAATGTGTTGTCTGGTTTGCTAGCTAAATTGGATGAAAAAGGTCTAAATAATATTAGTGATGCAGTAGGTTTAGAACATTCTTAGTTGCGCTATGAAATAAATATTAGAGTTTAAAAACCTTATTTACTATTAACTATATGTAGCTAATAAAAGAATAGTATGTGATCGAGATCGCACCAATTTTAAAATCTTTTTTTTAGAATAAAGACGATTAAAAGAATTGCATAGTTCTCAAATAGAGGACTAGCTTTTAAATTAAAGTTTTTTAGATAAATTAAAGATTATGAATAGTACTACTGTAGCAGTAATGGGTTATCCTGACCGAACAAATCAACATCGCATGAATAGTAATAGAACATCTTCTAATAGTTCTAGTAGCAAGACTAATAAGAAGAAACAAAAGCAATAGTTTTGATTGAATTATAAATATTTTACCCCTTAATTTAGCATCTAAATTAAGGGGTATTTGCTTTGATTGAAAAGCGAGCGCAAATATACTAAACAATCTTAATTTAAGCTTTAGACTTGCTGCCATAAAATACGTATCTCATCATCAGAAATACATTTTGCTACATTTTCTATTTGCTTAGAAGAGATCTCATCTTTTGTCGCACTAAATACCGCTTTTGCGACTTCCTCGGCATCAGTATCATGCCTAACTGCACCTTCTTGGTTTAGTCTTAACATAAATGTATCTTTATCAATATTCAACTGTTGAATTGGGCTAATATAGCTAAAGAAACTTACCATCGGATTGGTATCTTTAAATAAGTCTTTGATTTCCATGTCCGCTTTAGGTGCATCTTCTCTCAACTCATCAGCTAGCTTATCTACTTCTTCTCTTGGTAGTAAATCTCTTAAAATACGAAACACTACTTTAGTTGCTGTTTGCGCTTCGTTAGCGGTTTCTAAATTAGAATTGGCAATTACTTTATCTAAAAATGCTTTATTTTTTTCTTGCGTTTGTTCTGCCATGATTTATTTTTAATCTGCTTTCTTTTTAAAGCTAAATAGTTTTGGCAGTGAAAAACTCGGCTAAAAGTTATAGTTAATTGTTTTTCAGACTTCTGATAGATATGGTAGTGCGATCGCATTTTTGAGGTTTGTAGAGAAAGCGATCGCTTTCTCTAATTTAAGTATTTAAATATGTAAAAATAGTGATTATTATTTTTATTCCAACTACTATTTATTTAATTGAATTTACCAGATATTCATATTCAAGATCATTATAGAAGCGATCGCAATAACTTAATTCAAGATTTTTATGTTCCTTGTTTATCTCAGACTACCTCGTATAGTCGGGCAGTGGGATATTTTTCTAGTACTTCTATAGTTTCTATTTCTCAAGGGTTAGCAGCTTTGATTGAAGCTGGTGGCAAAATGCGCCTAGTAGCATCACCTCGACTATCTAGTGAAGATATTAAATCTATAGGAAAAGGTTTGAAGCAAAAAGAAGAAGTTGTTAGTAAAGCAATTGTTAAAGAATTTGAAGCAGTTGTTAAAGATAGATTAACTTGTTTATCTTGGCTATTAAGCAAAGAAGTGTTAGAGATTAAATTAGCAGTAGCCAACAACGCAGATGAACCTGGTCTTTATCATGAGAAGTTTGCTATTTTGGCTGATGCAAACGATAACAAAATAACGTTTATCGGTTCAGTCAATGAAACAAAACAGGGATTAATTGATAACTTTGAAAATATTGA
>ENA-ORXT01004111-ORXT01004111.1-marine-metagenome-genome-assembly--contig:-NODE-4111-length-15328-cov-3.649466_pt1 | contig 15328 bp, 14 predicted proteins | sample MGYA00237868_ERZ511482 | MGnify/ENA metagenome assembly ERZ511482 | reverse complement strand
AGATGGAGTAGACGGATTGGCTGCGGGAACAGGCGCGATCGCATTTTTTGGTTTGGGAGCAATAATTAGCTTTGATTCTCCCGATTTGGCTTTATTTTGTGCCTGCCTTAGCGGTAGTTGTCTGGGCTTTTTAGTTCACAACCGTAATCCTGCCGCAGTATTCATGGGAGATACGGGTTCATTGGCTCTGGGTGGCGCACTAGCAGCAGTAGGACTTAGTAGCGGTAACCTATGGGCATTATTTATTGTTAGCGGCGTTTTCTTTGTTGAGTCTCTATCTGTGATTGCTCAGGTAGGTTATTACAAAGCAACCAAAGGAGCAGATGGCAAAGGTAAACGTCTATTCAAGATGGCTCCCATTCATCATCATTTTGAATTGAGTGGTTGGAGTGAAACCCAAGTAGTAGGGATCTTCTACATAATCAACCTTATTTTAGTAGCGATCGCCTATTTTACGCGATAAAACTCGTATTGCGATCGAGATTAGTTTCTCAACTCAGCCAGGATTACTATATACAAGTGTCACTGTTGCGATCTATTCTATTTTTGATCTATGAGTGTTCCCTGGAAGGAGAGAAATATGACAGATAGACCTATTATTCTTGGTATAGTTGGCGATAGCGCAGCGGGTAAAACCACTTTAACCAGGGGCATTGCTCAGGTGTTGGGAGAAGATAACGTGACTGTTATCTGTACCGATGATTACCATCGGTACGATCGCGCTCAAAGAGCCGAAATGAAGATTTCTGCCCTTCATCCAGACTGCAACTATTTGGACATCATTGAGCAGCATTTAGCCCTATTGCGAGACGGACAAGCAATTCTCAAACCAATTTATAATCACAGTACTGGTGCTTTCGATCCACCAGAATATATCGAACCTCGTAAATACGTCATAGTCGAAGGCTTGCTTGGCTATTCCACCCGTAAAATGATCGACAGTTATGATGTTACGACCTATTTAGCTCCTCCAGAATCATTGCGATACGCTTGGAAAATTAAACGAGATACTCGTAAAAGAGGTTATCAAGAAGAACAGGTATTAGAACAGCTACGTCAAAGAGAGCCAGATTCAGAAGCTTTTATTCGTCCTCAACGCAAATGGTCTGACATGATCGTTAGCTTCTATCCTCCAGATGGTACGGAAAATGCGGGAGACAATTTATTGCTCAACGCTAATTTAATTTTGCGTCCTACCATTCCTCATCCCGATTTAAGCACTATTCTCAATTCTGAGGGTAGTCATTTAGGAGATGCGATTCGTTTGGGTTTAGATCGCGATATGGGTAAGCCTGTCGATATTTTGGAGATTGATGGTCAGGCTACTATGGAACAGGTAAGAGAACTAGAAAAAATAATGTGTGGCGAAGTACCTTATTTGGGTCAATTTTGCAGTTTGGAAGGAAACCAAGAACTAGGCAAGATAACAGGTACAACTGGAGAAACTCTACAAAGTTATCCTTTGGCTCTTACTCAATTATTAATTACCTACCATATACTCAAGGCTGCTAGTTAAGACCCTGCGTGGATAGTTCCCTTTTAACTCAGCTGCAAGTACAATTGAACAGCTTTTGATTAAAAGATGGAAAGGAAACTTGAGTCTCCCAATTGCTGGTGATTAAAAATCAACCTGAGAAAACCCATGACAGAATAGACTTTTAGGAAGACTTCATTTTCTTCCAGCCGACTATTTTGCTGCCAATGCGAAAGATAACTGAGTTAGTCAAACCTAGTTGAGCGATCGCATCACTCAACAATCTCCCTTGTTCTTGGTCTACACTGAACAAATGAGGGCAATTGGCAAAATCAATACACAATACTGTAGAACGTCCCCAAGGTTCGCGAGAAATTCTCGTATCTTGGGGTAAAAAAGCAGCAAGAGAACGAAACCTATTTAAAGCTACTAGCTCAAAATTAGCACTGGTACAATTGGTCGGTGATTCCATATTTTCCGAATTCTGGGATCTCGGCAACAAAAACTCCAAATGGAGTCACTTTAAATACCCTAACACCTACTATTTTTAAAATGCTATTTTTCAGTTTTTATTTAACAAAATGTTCCAGTTCTTCAAGTACCAAAAAAATGACACGCTTGTTTTTTTGCGCTTTGTAAATCTGTCTAATTGAAATATTACATTTATTGACTAAAACTTTACTTTATTTATTTATCTAATAATTGTGCAGCCAGAATATAATTCAAATTATCAAGAAAAAAAAATTAATTTGACCGAAAAAGATGGAGTAGTTAGCAAATCTCTTGGTGAACTTGACAGCATTATCCTAGAAAAGGCTTTTTTAAATCAGGATTTACCAGACCTGGTTGATTTAGAGGGAAGATCTAACTTTGTAATCGAAAATGCTCTATATATTACGGAAATTGATGATCTATTTTATTTTTTAGACTATACAACTGAAGATCAAAATCCTCTACCAACTCCAATAAAATCTCGTAACTCGAATGCTACTCAACTTTCGGCGACCTCAATATCTAAGTCAGAATTAGATTTTGCTAAAGCTACTCAGAACCCTGCCAAGTCATCTTTACCTTTGGGAAAAAAAGGTTTATTGATTGGACTTGGTTTAGGGGTGCTGCTGACATTGGGTGCAACTCGCTTATTTTCACCCCCCACTGCTAATAATCAGGAATCAGAACTAGCCAAAGTTGCCGAAACGAGCGTTCCTGCTCAAACGGTAACAATCTCCGAAGTAAAAAGCACTCTAATCGATAGCACCTTGGATGCCTCTGGTACGGTAAATGCTTATGAAAGCACTCCAGTAATGTCTCAAGCAACAGGACTACAGATTACCGAAGTCTTGGCTGAAAGGGGAGATTTTGTAAAGCAGGGACAAGTCTTAGCTAAATTAAATAATAAGGCGTTAACTGCTCAACAAGTGGAAGCAGAAGCAGTCGTAGCTCAACAACAAGCAGCACTAGATGAATTACAGGAAGGAAGTCGAGTTGAAGAAATAGCCCAGGCTGAAGCTAGGGTGGCAAATGCTAACTCGGCAGTAGTAACGGCGGAGTCAGATTTAGAACTAATCCAAAAAAGGGTAGAGCGTGACCGTAGTTTACAGCAAGAAGGCGCAATTACTCGCGATCGCCTTGATGAAACCTTAAATCAAGAAAAAGTGGCCAATTCAGATCTAGTAGGAGTAAAAGCCAGCCTCAATGAAGCGAGACAAGCATTGAGGCTGTTACAAGTTGGTTCTCGTCGTCAGACCATCACCCAAGCAGAAGCTCAGCTAACTCAAGCTCAGGGACGGTTGCAGGCAATTGAATCTCAACTTGAAGACACTACTATCGTTGCTCCCGTAAAGGGTATTATTGCTAGTCGCGAAGCTAAGGTAGGACAAATTGCTTCTACTTCTGAAATGTTATTTTCGATTATCCAAGATGGACGCTTAGAACTTAGATTGAAAGTGCCTGAAACTTTAATTAGCAAAATTCAACCAGGTCAAAAAGTTAAAGTTACTTCTAATGGCAACAGCAACTTACAGCTTACAGGTAAAATAAGAGCCATAGATCCTGTAATCGATGATACTTCTCGCCAAGCCTTAGTCAAGGTAGATCTGCCGAGCAACGCTAATCTTAAGCCAGGCATGTTTTTACGTGCCGCAATCAATACTGACACCAACCAAGGAATAGCTGTACCCATTGAAGCACTCCTACCCCAGTCGGAAAACAGTGCAACTGCCTTTGTGTTGCAGCAAAATAATACGGTCAAAGCACAAACGGTTGAAATGGGTGAAATTGTTGATAATCAAACCGTAGAAGTAGTCAACGGACTCAACTCAGGCGATCTTATTGTTTTGAAAGGCGCAGCCTACCTGAAGGATGGCGATGCAGTTGAGGTTAGTAAAGATAATTAATCGGTTATCAACTAAAATTAGTGGCAAAAGTGCAAACTTTTCACTAAACTCTTGCAAAGAAGGTATAACCTTATCAGAAAATTTTCATCTGTTTGGTTAAATTAATTTTGTACTACGAGCAATATTCAATTTGTTTTAGTAGAATAATCGAGTTTTATAATCTTAAATTAGGAGAAAATTATGAAAGTTAGATATTTAGGTACTTTGCTAGCTGTATCCGCCTTGAGCTTGGGCGTACTTACTTCCTGTGAAACTCCTGAAGCAGGGGAAACTCAGACTGGTGGTGATGCCACCGAAGTAGATCCTTGTGCTGGGGTAGATCCCTGTGCTGGTGTAAAAGTAGATCCTTGTGCTGGGGTAGATCCCTGTGCTGGTAATTAATAGCTAGTCCAGTTGACAGCAGCATACTTTAAAATAAGACATAGAACGAAGAGTATGAAGCCTCCACCACTTGCTTTAGGGCAAGTGGTGGTATTTTTGTTTCACAGTGCATATGTCTAAGCCTAATTTCAGTTTTCGACTGTACTGATGATAATTACTAAGCCACAAAAACCGAAGCTATTCAGGTAGGTCATATTGAGCAACTATTTTCTTTGCATATTCAGGGACATGCTGCTCTAGTTTTTCAGGATAATTGCGTTTGAGATAGATATAGTTGCGAGTAAAGTGAGAATCAATCGAAAAACGAGCATACTCCAACCCTTTTGGTCCAATACGCTCAATCACTACTCCCATCATTTTTGCAGCCCACATAGGCAAGGTAATGCCTTTGTCATAGGCGGGGATACTCTGCTGTACCGCCTTAGAGCGATCGCCTTGAGACATGACTGGTTGAGTGTTTAGCTGATCTCGAACTAGGTCTAACATTTCTTTGCCCGTATCGTTCCTCACCACAATCCATTGCCAGCCAAAGGGTGCACCCATATAGCCGACAACTAGATCTGCCAAGGAATTGACATAGTCAAAGCAGCTCATACAAGAAGGAGCAAATACATCTTTTAATTTATTAGTTTTTAAACCGAAGAAAGGAACTTTTTCAATTGAACCATCTTCGTGCTTGAAGTGAATCCGAAAGTCCTGCATAAATTCGTAATGCACTACGGTTTCAGGAGAGCGGCTAGTAGTGTCCAAAAACTTTTGTAATCCTTCTCTACTGACATTATCGACGCAAGGCGTACCCAAAATATAGAGTTTTTCTAAGCCCAACTCTTTTTCTACTGCTCTTAATGCCTGAATCTGACAGCCTACCCCAATAACCAACAGACGCTTCATACCAGACTGTTCAATTTGTTCTAAGACGTTTAGATTGGGGGATAGAGTAGGCTTGTTAACCTTGGCTGCCAGCACTTCTTCGGGAGTTCTAGCAATGACAGGCATAGGTCCAAAGCGATCGCTTTGGGTGTTTTGAACGCAGACTACCCCCTCTACTATTTTACGTTCTAACATCTCGCAGGCGATGGTACTGACAATCCCCGTCCACTGCGCCCCTTCAATGGGTTCTTGTTTGCGGGCAGCCATCATCTCTTGACTTACGCCAAAATAAAGGTCGCTTTCATTATCTAGGTCGCGACTACGACCATGAGCAACTGTTTCTAATTCGGCAATTTGCTGATTAAGAAAAGCACAGGCTTCTTTAACGTAGTGAACATAATAAGTATCGCAAAGTCCACATTCACTACAAAGCTCTTTGGCTGGACGGCGGCTACCAGGTTTTAATGCTTTTGCCTTTCTGTGGGGAGAAACAGTCATATAAAAAGAAATTTATGATTATTATTAATTGTACTTAGGTGATAATTGTCAGATTAAGACAATACCTATAAGCATTACAAGCAGTGCAAGGTTTTGTAATAAACTTCACCTAGTTTTAATCTTTGATTACCAAAAGCTTGATTTTTCCCAGTCCTTGGTTTTCTAGTCTCTTTGTTAGGATCGCATATCTAGCCACTGTTGCAAAATAATTGCTGCTGCTTCACGATCGATTGCTCCTTTATCGCGGGTCGAAAACTTTTTGCTAGCTTTTAGTCTAGCTTCGGCTTCCACTGAGGTTAAACGTTCGTCCACATATTCAATGGGTAACTCTAAAATTCTGCTAAGGCGATCGCCAAATTTCTGAACTTTCTTAGCTTGAGAGCCAATATTACCATCAAGAGTATAGGGCAAACCAACAACCAGAATATTTACTTCTCTGGTTTGGATTATCTCCTGTAGTTGTCTGAGATCTTCTGTAAAAGACGTGCGATAAATGGTGGTCAAGCCCGTAGCAATCAAACCTATACCATCACATCCAGCAACTCCCATCCGTTTTCTACCAACATCCAAACCCAAAGCTGCGACTCTTTTCATGGCAAGGTTGGCTTAAACTAAACCACTGTGAGGAGGTTCGAAAGATTCGCCATTGGATTTTCTGGGTTCGGTGAGTTGATTAGATTTAGAAGAGAAAATGTGCTTTTGTCTAACTATATTCTGATAAGAGCTAGAAACAGACTTTAACCAAGATATACGAGAAGGAATCGGCGCACGGGCAGGCTTTAAGCCTTGAAATACGTCTGATAATTGTAAACCCTCTAAAGGTTTTGCTTCTTTAATTTTGTGCCATACCGAGCGAGACATCAACAAGGTATGTTCAACCGAAGTAGCACCAATTTTATTAAAGTACTCTTCTCTTTCTGGTTGATAGTCAGCCGAAACTATTTCTAACGGCTGGGAATAAAGCTGACGATCCGTGGCAAAAGCATATTTGCGATCGAGAGATTTTTGGACTATTTGCGCCATTTGAGCCGTCAGCTTGGGATAAAGCCAAGTGTAAGCTGGATTTACGGTTAACTGAGCTTTGTGAGGGCGAGAACCATCTCTAGAAGATTCTAATCTAAAATAGCCGATCGCTGCTTTACGCTGTGGCTCAAAAACATAGCCACTGACCACATCTGTGCCATTTAACCACTGACGAATTTGACCCACGGCAGTTTGTACCATGTTGGTTTTAAAATCTTCCACATGGCGATCAAATACCTGACGCAGTAGAGGAGGCATTGATACACAGTCTAGCTGGTATAGCAATGGTGCATCGGCATTACTGACTGGTAAGAAATTAGGTAGGTCAGGATCTTGTTGCGCTAACTGGGCGACTAATTCAGAAGAGATTTGCCAGTAAGTCATCTGAGCTAGGGGCTGAAAACCATTTTCTCGATAGAGAGCTAAATGATTTTTTTCATTGACGTTAACCTCCAACATCCATGTCCGTGCTTCCCAAATATTTTGCAGGCAATGGCGCAACAGCTGAGAGCCGATTTCTTTTTGAGATTTAAGTAAATCTAAATGGGAAGAGTTGCTGTTAAGCAAAACTCTTTCCACTCTCCAAGTACTACGATTGCTATTGAGAGAGGAGACTTGGATTAAACCCAGCACCTCTTCTAAATGCTGGGCCACATAAACTCGCCAACCATGATAATAAGAGCGAGGCAAAAGACTAAGAAACCTCTTTAGTCCGTACCACGAGCCAACTTGCTCTAGTTCTCGATCAATAGTTATGAGACGCTTAGAAGTTTCTCTGGCAACGCATTCGCTGACCAAAGCATTAATTGCATCCACGTCACGATACTGAAGAGGACGAACTACAAGCTGTTCATTATTAGGTACGGATGAAGTCATGATTTCTTAATTAATCAACCTTTTCTAGTTGCCATAAAATTTGATTTCCTTCTCGTCTCACTCTGGAAACAACCCAATTACGCCAAGACCAATGGTCACCTCTGCTAGTTACAGCACTAGCGTTAATATCCATCAAGTCGGCTAATTCGGAACTACTAATAAGATAGCCTTTCGCAGCTATTTCTTCAGCAATTCTAAGGGTGTCAATCAAGTCTCGTAGTTGAGTAACTCTTTCCTCGCTTGATACTCTGATTTCTTCTATTGTGTTGTTCGATGATTCTGTCATAGCTAGCTAGATTTTTTATACCTTATGGTTAGTTCCCAAAACGTAAGTTTAGTCTGAATCTTGGGGATATTAAAGTTTATCCGATAACTTGATTACCGTCATCTTAGCTAATTTGAACGAGAGTTATCTGCTATTAGGTTAGTATATCTTGAACGCGCTGGCTGAAAATCGGGTTTAATTTCCAAGCACTTTTCATAACTGGCGATCGATTCTGACCAACTTTCTAGCTGCTCTAAGGCGCATCCACGGTTGTACCAAAATAAATGATTGGCTGGGGTGATTTTGATGGCATTACTCCAACTATCTGCTGCTGCTGCCCAATTTTTCAACTGATATAGGGCATGGGCGCGATCATTCCAAGCTTGATAGTTATGGGAATCTATGGCTAATGCTTTTTGGAAAGATTCTACGGCTTGGGAATACTTACCCAAACGACCCAAAGCACTACCTCGATTATGCCAAGCTTCTGACAGGTTGGGATTGATACTGAGAGCTTTTTCCCAGGAAGCGATCGCTTTACCAAACTCTCCTCCACTGACCTGCTTTAGTCCCAAATTAAACCACCCTTCAATTAAATCGATACTGGAGCGGTCAAGATCGTGAGAAGCATCTAGAGCAGGCGAGCTTGCCAATGATTCTTCGACTGGTTTGTCTAAGCTTGTTAAGGAAAGATTAAGTTTTTGTGATATTTGTTGAGCCAGTTCTTCGTCTGCTTGAATCAGATTCATAACTTGGTTTACATCAATAGTTACGGGATTTTTATCTGGCAAATCTGACGATGCGGGGGCTACTGTTGCCGAAACATCAGACAGGCTATTGGCTGATTCTGGCAAGTCTAATAGCTGTTCCTCGTCTATTGATAATGACTGGAAATCTGGCGTTTCTATTTGGTTTGAAGACTGAATTAAATCTTCGGTTATTGGCTCAGATTCTTGGCTATTTAGTTCAAACTCAAATTCATCACTAAATTCATTACTATAAGTATTGGTCGCTTTAGCATTATGATGGTCTTGGGTAATAGATTCATCGGCTTCCAACTTCAAATTGTTAGTAGGAATAAGCGTTGGTTCATCTAATATTTCTGGCGAAGCTGCTTCTTCAGTTATTAGCTCCGACGATTCCTCAACTGTCACATTCAAGTCAGCTTGTACTGAATGCTCAGGCAGGTTTTGCTCCAGGGTTGAAGTTGAGGAGAGGCTAGATTCTAGAGCTTCAACTTCAGAAGATCCCAAGTCAACAAAGTCTGTGGGTAGTCTTTCGGAGAAAGTTTCTTCTGCTTCTAATTCCATCACAGAAGAATCAACAATTAAATCTGGCCCAACATACTCCCAAACTACATCTTCTGTATTGCCAAATAGCAATTCTCTGCCAATACGATTGGACATCCCACCAATTTTGCTAACTTCTGGCGCGGACTGAGTTAATTCTCCCAGGCGAATCATGATTGTTCCCAATTGTCGCTTAGACTGGATCGGTAGAGTTATTATTTTTGGACGCAAACGTTCTAACCAGACAATCCAATCTTCTTGTTTTCCTCGATCGCCTAGCTGATTAAAAAATTTGACTATTCGGCGATCGTGCCAGCCGTGAGAAATTCCTTCTAAAAGCTGGTTGAATAAAAATTCATAGTCAGCATCGGATAAAACAGAAACCGATTCAGATGCCTTGTCTTCAAGAGGGGGTGAGTCCTGACTAGCTTTTGGCGGTAAGTTATCTTCTTTGATTTGCCCAATCGTGTGACTCATTTGCCTTAGATCAAATATACTGATTTTATGAGTAAAGCTAAATTAATTTCGCCCAAAGTTCACAGTTTATAAATAAAGTAGTGATGCTTTAAGCTAGCTAAATATTGCTCAATTGTACAGGGATAATTTTCTAGTCACTAGTGGAAAATAGAAAAATCCACATCAACTATGCCTTACGAACCAATTCACCACAAGTATCGACCACAAACTTTTAAAGATTTGGTTGGTCAAGAAACGATCGCTCTGACTTTGAGCAATGCCTTGAAACAGGAGAAAATTGCAGCCGCCTACCTTTTTACAGGGCCTAGAGGGACAGGAAAAACATCCAGTGCCAGAATTTTAGCAAAATCTTTAAACTGTTTAACTAGTGAACATCCGACTCCTGAACCCTGTGGCAAATGTGAAGTATGTTTAGCGATCGCCAAAGGTTCGGCATTGGACGTAATGGAAATTGATGCTGCAAGTAATACAGGGGTAGATAATATTCGCGAAATCATCGAGCGATCGCGTTTTGCTCCCGTTCAGTGTCGCTACAAGGTTTATGCGATCGATGAGTGCCATATGCTTAGTACGGCAGCATTCAATGCTTTACTTAAGACTTTAGAAGAACCACCGCCACAGGTTGTTTTTATTTTAGCTACTACCGATCCCCAACGAGTCCTCTCGACTATTATTTCTCGCTGTCAAAGGTTTGATTTTCGGCGTATTCCTCTGTCAGAAATGGTTAGTCATTTAAGGTATATTGCTGATGCTGAAAAAATCGCGATCGCTAATGAGGCATTAAATTTAATTGCCAGCATTGCCAATGGAGGCTTGAGAGATGCGGAAAGTCTTTTGGATCAGTTGAGTTTGTTACCAGATACTATTTCTGTAGAAAAAGTATGGGATTTGGTGGGTGCTGTCCCCGAACAAGATTTATTAAAACTGATCCATCTAATTAATCAGGATGATTCTATGGGCGTTTTACAACAGTGCCGTAGTCTTTTAGATCGAGGAAGAGAGCCTATTGTCGTGCTACAAAATTTGGCTAGTTTTTATCTTAATTTGCTAATTGCCAAAACTGCACCCCAGTGTCCCAATCTGGTCGCCGTTACAGAAACTTGTTGGCAACAATTGTGTAATGAGAGTAATAGTTGGGATACAGGTTTAATTTTACGGGGTCAACAGCATCTCCAAGAAGCAGAAACTCAGTTAAAGAAAACTACTCAACCTCGTTTGTGGTTGGAAGTGACTCTACTTGGGTTGTTGCCTCAAGCTCACCAAGCTGTTTCTCCTCGTCAAGTCGATCCAGTTATCAATCGGGTAACTAATGTTTCTCCTCCTACTAATGATGTCCTAGAAGTTTTGGCAAAGCCAGCGCAAAATATTTCTGTTAACCATCAAAATGAAGCGGAAAATAGTAACGTTAGTCACACCAATAAAGCTGAACTGCCTACTCAAGCACCAGAAAAGCCACCAGAATTAGTCGAAGTATCTCAACCAGCTGTAGCTGAAGTACCCACACTCCCTGCCGATCCATCACCTGAACCAGTTGATGAACCAGCACCAGTTACACCAGATGCCCCCCCACCTCAAGCAACAGATAGTAACGTTGATATTGAGGGCATTTGGCGTAAAGTTCTTAGTTGCCTACAGCCTCCTACAACTCAAGCATTGCTCAAACAGCAGTGTCATTTAATTAGCTTTGATGGTTCGAGTGCCATAGTAGGAATTAGTTCGGCAACATTACAAAAGCTCAATCAAGGAAAGGTTCCCAACATCGAAAAGGCTTTTGCTCAAGTTGTGCAGCACAAAGTTAGAGTACAGCTGGAGGTGGCTAGCTCAAAAGGTAATTCCGCAAAAAAAAACTCTACAGTAGCTAGTGATTCTGTTCAGCCTCCATCACAGACGCTTAAACCGCTAAATGTTCCCGATTACAATCAGCAAACCCCTCAGACAAATAAATCTGAACCCCTAGTTGAATCAAAGACATCAGGCTTCATCCTAGAAAACAAGATAAAGGTAAATGAAAATGAACCAAAACATGATTTTAATAATCCAATAAATCCTCCATCTGAAAATCTACAGCCTGCAAAACATCTGGTTTCGCCGCCCACTCAGATACAGCCAGATGTTGCTTTAGATACACCTCAAATAACACCTCAAACAACTGTTGAGCCAGATTTAGACTCAGATTATGGAGACAGCGATTTGCAAAAAGCAATCGCCAATTTAACCCTGAGTTTTGAAGGGGAATTGGTTCAAATGGACAATGACGAAGATCTATCTTTGGACATTATTGAGGATGAATTAGAATCAGCCAATAATGAGCAGCAGGGCAGACCAAATATAGAAGATTATGATGATGATTGGTAATTTGAAGTTGTTCAACAATCTAAAAAAAAGTTAGCAACAGAAAAGTTTAATATAGTTATTCGGCTTATTACTAATTACTAACTATATGGATTCCTGTTCCCTAATTGCACCAGCAAAAATCAATCTTTATTTGGAAATAATTGGCGATCGCTCTGATGGATTTCACGAATTAGTAATGATTCTTCAAAGCGTGGAATTAGCCGACAGAATCGATATTCAACCTAGTAATACTGAGGAGATTTATATCTATTGCGACCATCCTCAAGTACCAGCAGACAAAACTAATTTAGCCTATCGTGCTGCTGAACTAATGTGCCAAACGTTTCCTGACGTTTATGCTAATTATGGTGGGGTGGCAATTAAAATTGAGAAAAATATCCCTGTAGCTGCGGGTTTGGCTGGAGGTTCGGGAAATGCGGCTGCGGTATTGGTAGGAATTAATTTGATTTGGAAATTGGGATTAACTAGACCTGAATTGCAGGAGTTAGCTGCAAAACTTGGTTCGGATATTCCTTTTTGTGTATCAGGAGGAACGGCAATCGCTACGGGAAGAGGCGAAAAGCTAGCCGTTCTCAAAAACTTAACGGAGACTTGGGTTATTTTGGCTAAATATGACAATATCAGTGTTTCAACTCCTTGGGCATACAAAACATATCGTCAGCAATACAAAGATTCCTATATCCGCGATCCTGCCAAAGTCGAATCTCGTACCGCAGAAGTTCATTCAAGTCCTTTGCTAAAAGCGATCGCACACCAAGACAGTCAACAAATTGGCAAACTCATCTATAACGATTTAGAAAAAGTTGTCTTGCCCGAACATCCCCAGGTAGCTCAACTAAAAGCGGCTTTCGCAACTCAAGCTATATTAGGTACAATGATGTCTGGATCTGGCCCCACAGTCTTTGCTCTCTGTGAATCAAAAGAAAATGCAATCGCCGTCAAACAAAAAGTAGAGAACCAGATTAACGATTCCCACCTTAGCTTTTGGATTACCAAGTTAGCTAGCAACGGCATCCAAATTATTAACAATTAATCGCTTTTGGTGGGCGACGCGAAGCTAAATTATAGACAACATATTAAAATTATTTTCTTTGCCCACCCCACAATTAAAATGACCCAGACAGAAGCTTTAAAGAAAATGCTCCAGGCGATCGCTAATGGCGATATTAGCCCCGAAACAGCCTTAGACAAGCTAAAAGACTTACCTTTCCAAACCCTAGACGAATTTGCCAAAATAGACCATCATCGGCAACTAAGGACAGGCTTTCCTGAAGCAATTTGGGGTGCAGATAAAACCCCCTCACAAATTATTAAAATAATGACTGCCATGAGAGATAATTCAGTAGTCATGGCTACTCGTATTGAACCTCAAGTATATGAACAGCTGAAAAAAGCTATTCCCGATCTGATTTACTATTCCACTGCTCGCATCTGTGCCTTATCTGCGCCCAAAACTCCTCATCAACTAGGCACAATTTCAATTTTGACTGCTGGTACTGCGGATATTCCTGTTGCCGAGGAAGCAGCCATTACAGGGGAACTCTGTGGCTTTGAAGTAATTCGCCTTTGGGATGTGGGGGTAGCAGGAATTCATCGCCTATTGAGCAATCGCCAAGTTGTTTATGACGCAGATGTTTTGATTGTCGTTGCCGGTATGGAAGGCGCATTACCCAGCGTGGTTGCTGGAATGGCAGACTGTCCTGTAGTTGCAGTGCCGACTAGCGTTGGCTATGGGGCAAGCTTTAAAGGTGTTGCACCGCTTTTGACAATGCTCAACTCTTGCGCTGCTGGTATTGGAGTAGTGAATATAGATAACGGCTTTGGTGCAGCTATTCTGGCAGGACAGATATTACGTACTGCGAAAAAGATTTCTAGCTCAAATGAGCATTAAATTATTGAATAAGAAAAGGACTAGATGACCTCCCATCATAGTCCCTACCAATTATCAATTATTGATTGATTAGCTATTTGCTACGGTTTTAACACCAGTCGCACCATCGACACCTTTAGCAACCTGTTCTGCTTTGCCTAAAACGCTTTCTGCATCAGGATTATACTTTAAAACTACAGTACCACCAGTTTGAGCTACCCAAAGTCCTACATTATCAGAAATACCTGCTTCATCTAGTGCTTGAGCAACACGCTTTGCCAAACCGCTTTCGTCAAATTGACCATCTAAACCAACCTTTTCAGGAGCAATATCGTTATCTTTGGCTGCGGATGCAACCGATACCTTTCCTGCTTTTGCTGCTTTGTCTTCTTCTTTTTTACCAAACAGTTTTCCTAGAAAACCCATGATTTATATCCTCTTGATCTTTTTTCAGTTCGTAAGCACAAGATATGACTGTACTCTTGTTGGCAGTATAAAGCTGGGTAGTGAAAACACGGTTAAGAAGTAAGAAAGACTTTACAATTGGCAAAACTATATCTCTTTGGTTGTTTTTCCCAGATATTCTTGCAAATAAGGCGAAAAAACCTCATATATTAGGGTTAGAGGCTGGCGATCGTGCCAAAATAAATAGTGGCGACCCCAAAAAGGTGCTTTTTCGCCAAATTCCGACTCTAAAGCTGGGCAATTGCCACAATACACTCCCCGCACATCTCGATAAAGCTCGGTGTGTAAGGTTGAAAGGCTGCGCCAAATCGGTTGAGAACGATTTTGCAGGTAGTCATCAACTATTTTTGCATTCCACCAAGATGCAGCATAAGCCAGTCTTTGACCAGATTCAGTACGCAACCATACCTGTCTTCTTAACCTAGGTTCAGAAATGGCTTCAATTTCTTCTGGCGCACCATCATCTTTTGTTCCAATCAGAGACATATCAATCACATCTACTTCAGTAGGTTCTCCTGTTAGCAACTGCAACAGATGAGTTGGTGAACCATCACCCAACAAAAGCATCTGCCAAGTAGGTGCAAGCTGACTGTGGGGTAAGCCTTGCTGCACTGCTTCCTTCCCTCCCTGCCATATCGGCTTGAGGGAATGCCAGCTGCTAGGAGTAGTCTGAATGTCGAATGGATGGGTTGCAGTCACTTTTAGTTACAAAACTTTATTCTTATTAATAAAGATGGTAACGCTATTTGCTGATAATTTCTCGATTTTAAGTAAATTAATTAGAATAACGGTATTTTAAATATGACTACTTAAAATAATTAAAAATTTCCAAAGAAAAAGGTTTCGGGAGTCTTGCCGTGTTTCGACCCCAAAACCTTTTTCTTTTACACTTACTCCTCACACACAATTAATAGTTTACGGTGTCTATTAGGTTTGCATGCTGCTTCAGTGCCACTTTATATATCGTCATAATATTTAAATATGACTACAAAAGTAGTCTGTTCAGCCTACTGCCGAAGGCTCTTTCTCCTTGCTACCAAAGAATGTTTTGAGGATACTTTCTGCCATTTGAGGGCTGCTCAAGCCCAA
>ENA-ORXT01004110-ORXT01004110.1-marine-metagenome-genome-assembly--contig:-NODE-4110-length-15331-cov-9.086207_pt1 | contig 15331 bp, 22 predicted proteins | sample MGYA00237868_ERZ511482 | MGnify/ENA metagenome assembly ERZ511482 | reverse complement strand
AAGCTGCCCACGCGAGATCTTGAGATTTTCTACTGTCTCCTCGCCAGAAGTGCAGAAAAGAAGAGGAGCTGATGTTGGTTTCCAGCCTTCATGGGCACATGTAAGCAATCGGGAGCACCAAGTCAGTCCCAGTGGCGCATCTGCTTGGTGGAGAGAGTCGGTCCGCAAGTCAGTCTCTGTCCACCAGGACAAAATTCGGGGATCAGCAATAAGTTGGGCACCTGTTCTCCCGACAACTTTTGACTCGTCGCCCGGATCCTGTAACTTTGTCTGTTGATCATTTCTCTCACGCGCGCTTGCGGGAGATAAAAACATGGGGCGGTAACCATGTCGGTTTTATTGGCACTGCAAGTAGCGTTTAATCGATGGAGCTGCACAGTCAAAGTACTTAGACGTCTGGTTGCCGTAGAAACAGGAGCGCATGTTCCACAACAGGGCGCCCGAGAGGTACTGAGCGCCCACAGAGGTCTCGCATATCTTTAGCTTTCTCTTGAAGTCGAGGGACGTGAACTGCTGCTTCACTTCTCTGAATCCCCACTCAACCGCTTCTCGCAGGCTGTTCATAGCACCATCGTGCGCTTGCTCCTCTGCGTCACCATCAGGCCAAGCACCATAGCCACGCTGTATCCAGGCACGAATAATGTACGGAGAATGACCATAGATGCAAAACTGTGTCTCGTCAATTAGAAGTGTCGCCTCAAGCTGCGCGTCTATGCCAGACTCGTGGTACAAGAGCATGTCGGGACGGCGGCCCTCAACCGGTCCCAAAAGTTGAAACAATAGTCCATCGGGGGTACAGATGCTCTGGAACTTGATGGCATGGCAGCGTTTATGCCCACTATAACAAACATGCTGCAGTCCAAGGCCGGGTCGCGCAATGCGAATGAGGGTGCCATCAATGAATCCAACACACGTTTGAAGCGGTGCATCCTTACCTGCAATAGCGGTTGCGTATGCAGCCGCACGCTCTACCGTAAGCGCTGCTCGCCATGTCGTGATCAGGTGACCCCACCGCCCAATCAGCTCGTCCACGCCCCGACAGAATCTCTCACTCAGAGACGATGCAGAGCGACCGAACAGCAACTCCAAGTCTGTCCACCTGCAGGGAGAGGCAAGGCGACGAAGGACAATAGCCAAGCATTCGATGGGAGACACATTGTAGCGGCGCCGTGACACATCAACTTGCAATTCCAACAAAGAAGACAGTCGACCGAGGTCGGGCACAAAAAAGCGAAAGTTAATCAAAGCCTCCTGATGGGAGAATACATTTAGGTTGAATGCTACAGCACTTACGCGCTCCGAGCGCTGCAGGGACCGTCGGATGTACCCTCCAACACGGAGGTATCGCACAAGTACGGGCCGCATCTCATCAATGCCGTGATCGAGAGCAATCTGTGCACGAATAACCCGACGTAAGTGTGACCGTCGGCGCCGAAGAGCGCTGATGGTAACTTCAGACTGCGACACCATTGCATGCAGCCCTCGTTAGACCTCGCAATGTCTCTCCACACCCCCACCAGAAGCCGTCCCTCAACCTCCTCGCAATCCGTCCAGTGTGCTTGACTCCGTCACCAGCGCCGTCTCCAAATCACCCACGACCGTGAGTCTACGCACGGGAGCCGTCACCGGCGCCGTCGGCAGTGCACCCGCGATCACAGGCGTGCGCACAGGGCGCCGTCACCGGCGCCGTTGGCAGTCCACCCGAAATCGCAGGCGTGGGCACATGGCGCCGTCACCGGCGCCGTCAGGGGTCTCTACCCCGTCACACTGTAAGCGAGTCCGAAAGGAGTGTGGCAGACTGCCGACCCACATTTGATACGTGCCGAAGCTCCGAAAGGTGGATGAGGCTTCCGTAAAAAACCAGTCGGGCTACCCACAAATTACCCACATCCGATACCCACGTCGCAGTTGCCGAAGGTCTCTTTTGACCGACCAGATTCGGGACTGTGCACTGCGCGTCCACGCGGCGCCGAAATGCCACCTGCTTACCATATTTGAGATGTGTTCCACGAGATGCTCCATCAAATACCATGTAACTTTGCATCCCATCTTCTTGGCGCTCCGCCGGTGCGATAGAAGTTTCGCGCCTCTGTACTGCTGTTAAGGCTGGTCGGGGACCACCCCGGCCGCCCACCTGTCGTTTTGGGCAGTGCAGCGCGACATCACCCGTGTACAGCGGCGCGCTCCCTGTGGGTGTGATGTGGGCGGTAGAGCGCGACGCTGCCCGTCGGCAGCGGTACACCCCACCCCCCCTGTTACGACGCGTCTTGGGCAGTGCCCAGCAACGCCATTTGGGTGCAGCGGCACGCGGGCCCCGGCTCTGGGGACACCAGCCCGGGGCATGGTGGGGCGCAGGCTGTGACGCGGCCGGCTCGGCCGCAAGCCCGACCCTCCTTTGCCTGCCCCACACTCTCTACAACCCCCAGCACACGTCCCTCTTCCGCTCCTCTCGCCTCATCTGCTGGTACCGCTTGGCAGTGTTGATTTTCTTGTTCTGCCTGCTAAGCACCGCTACGCGTCCTACCCACCGCTGCCCTCCCATTTCAAGCCCGCCATCAGCACCTTGTTGGCCGCCGGCCGGCCCCCATCCCGTTCGCTGGCGCGCGGTGCCCGTCGCCCGTCCTCCTCTCCCCACCCCCTATCGCGCGTCGTGCCCGCCCCTCTTCTGCCCTCCATCCGGGCCAGCGCACCAAGACCTCCTTCTCTCCCTATCCGCGGTGTTGGGGTTGCTCGTGTTGGCGGCCAGCGACAACGGTGACACAGGCGACGGCGGCGTGTACTGACGGCGGCGAGCGGCGTCGGTCGTGGAGTTGGCCCCGTCTTCGAAGGCGGTTGAGGTGTCCGTGTCCTCGACGGCGCCGATGGCGGTGCCTGCAGGCAGCAGCGGCGGTGGTAGTGGTGGTAGTAGTGGCCTTTCTCTGCGCTTCTGCTGCGGAGCGCCGGCGACCGCATAGGCATTGACTGCTGGCGTTTGTGTATGAGTTTTTTCTCCCCCACGCGCACGGGAAGGGCGAGGAGTGCGGGATACGTTGGCAAAGGGAGCGTCGCTCGCTGCAATCCTGCTTCCCCTACCTGTACTGTTCTTGGCATTCTTCTTTGCGCCCGTTTTGTTCGATGTCCCCTCTACTATGAGTAAATATCGCCTTTCTCACGATACCTCCCCACCCTTCGAAAACATACGATCATTAAAATGCCTTGATAGATCTCTTTACAGCCACATCCTGCCTGCCGTCACATCAGGTCACTTGGCAGCCTGTCTTCGTGCCTTGTGCCTCGTCACACGTTTTCTTTTTTGTCTCTTCTGCGCTCCAACCCGCCCGCTCATCCGACATTCTGTCTGTGCTTTGTAGCTGGCCACCGGCCACCGAATGTGACAATTGTTCCGTTCCACGCGTCGTCTTTCCACTCAGATTTATCCACCCCCACCCCCACCTTGACTACGATTGACGGAGGTCAAGGTGTGAGTGAGGGTGGATCAATATGAGTGCGGAAAAGACGCGCGGCAACGCTGCACATCCTCACCACGCCCCAGTCGCAATGCGCACGTTGGAGTTGGAAATTTTGACGAGGAGCAAGACAGGGTGACGCGTGTAGCGCTGTCAGTGGGGCTATAAACTTTTGACGACGATAAAAACAGAGAAGCTTCTTGGTTCTATCATGTTTGTCAAAGAAAATACCACCAGAGAAAGGGAACGGCATTGTAGGCCTAGCACTATTGCCACAAAAGCCACCTCCAGCTCGACCACCGCGACGTTGGCAGCGGTCCCTCTAATTGCCACCTCCACCCTCGAAGCCGCACAACCGCCAACCACGAAGCGCACCCCGTGAACGCTGGCCCGCAGCAAGCCATCGACCATCGTGCCGACGACCTTGTATCGTCTCTCGCCGTTGCGGTCAGCAGCTTCGTGCACTTCGATGAAGTCGTTGGCGTCGGCAACGGAACGCCCAGTGCCGTCGCTGTGGCGCTCGCGCCGACGCCACCCCCGCCCCCCCCGCTACCAGCACCACCCCCTACGCCGATGCAGTGGCTTCAAGAAGGCCGCTCTTGGCGAGACCGTCGCCCCGCCGCCCGCCGTCGCCGTCGCCGACGCTGTACAACCCGATGGATGCCGCGACGGGGACGGCGGGCGGAACGACAAAACGGTGGTGGTGGCCGCGGCCAGCGTCAGCAACGAAGACGCCCGAGAACACGGCATCGGCGGCGCCGTACGACAGCCCGCGCGATACCGCTCCGGCAGCGATCGCGTCGCCGCTGCCGCTGCGCCGTTACAGCCGGCACCACTTCGACCTACCTCTAGGTAGCCACAAGGCCGCATATTGCGGCCGCGGACGCCCTGACCGCTGGCAACTCTCTGGGCACCGGGCCGCCACCGCGCGCGACGTCCACCTCGTCATCGCCTCCCATCTGTTTGCCTGCGCCGTGGACGTGGACGTCGGCGGCGGCAGGGTCGGCGCCGCCGTCAGTGTGCCACCGATGGCAGTTATGACCGCCCAAAAAAAAAAACGGCAGGTCTGCCGTCAGTTTTGTCGTGTGACGGCGATGGCGCCGCCGGGTGGCGGCGATCGCGCTGCCGCTTGCATCTGCCAAACCAGCACTACCGAAAGCGGTCCATATCCGCTCCCCCGGCCACGGCTCCCCCAGCAGCCCCACCCCCTCCGCCACAGCAATGCCACCGACCATCACGTGCACCGCGTCCGTGTCGCGGCCGTCCCGTCGCTTGCCGTCGCCAGCTGCCCCCGATTCGCCGTCAATGGCCGCCAAGCCACATTGCCCCCCGCGTCCTCGCCCTGATCCTCGCCGCTGTCCGGCCCCTGGCCGTCATCATTGGCGTCTTCGCGCCCACATGACCATCACCAACGCCTCACTACCCACGACACCACACGCGTCCACTCCGGACGCCGCGACGACAGTCTCTACCGCACTGCAGCCGATTGCCCCGCCGTGGATGCGGCTGCCCTTGTGCGGCGAGCCCAAGCCATTGGCGTCGGTATGCTCGGGGGAGGCGGCGGCGCCTGTAATGGTGGCACGGACGGTGTCACCATCGTGGCGACGTTGGTCGCCGCCTAAACAGAAAGATAGTCGAAGAAGGCTTCGGCGACGACACCGGAACACGATCGCGCGGCCGTTGCAAGGGCAATAGCGCCGCCTTCGCCGTTGCTGTCACGATCAGACAGGCTGCCACCGCAACCACAGCGGCCACGCCGCCGCCGACAGTGGCAACGACGTCGCTTCCGTTGTCCTGCTTCTCCCTGTCACCGATCACGGTGACCTCCGCCTCCATCCCGGAAGCGAAAACGGGGCGGCGACCGCGCTCTCTTGGCTGTTGGTAGTATCAACCGCGGCGGTGGCGGGGAAGAACAACTCGTTGAAGCCGCGGCGGCCGCAAAAAGAAGCAGAGAGGCAAACGACCAGCAACGACCTGAAATAATTTATCACGCCCTCAACAGTGGCGACCCCGACAACTGTGACAACCTCCCTCGCACCGCGTTGTCCCAGTGGCCCCGCCTCCCGCCGTACCAGACGGCAGGCGTTCCGGTCGCTGTCATGAGCGCGACCATCGCCCCGCCCCCGTCGACCTAGCTGCAAGCATGCGTGAGCGTCAGGCGCGACGTTTAGTTGGCGTCGGCTGGTCTTTCTGAAATTGCGGCAGGGCTTCCTTCATCTTACTAGTGCCCGAGCCTTATCGTTCCTTCAGAAAAGAAACTGACGCCCGACACCCCCACCGCGCTGCCACGACTCGCGTCTTCGACCTCAAACGCGCCGTCGAGCGCCGCACGCTCCGAGTAGAGCTTGGATAGGCGCTTCTTCGCCCCCCCCCGCAGGCGCCAGCAGTCGCTGAAGAGCTGCTCCAGGTCCCACATGGCCACGCGGCCGTCCACCCCGACCGCATACTCGTCAAGAGCCAACTCCCAATTCAGCTCGTGCCCCATCGGTAGTAGCGGCACGTACTCGTCTGACGACTCGAACACCAGCACGCCGGCAAGCTTGCTGGCCACCTACAGCGTCCACGCGTGCTCTCGGTCGGCCGTCAGCCGCGCGGGTACGAGCGCCGTCAATGGTGGCGCCACAGAGAGCACCGCCGGCACCGAAGCGCTGTTCAACACCCGCGCTGAGGAAGATACATAGGGGGGCGGGGGTGGCGCGCGAACCAGCTTCTGCCGCACCAGCCCCCGCGCGCGAAGGTCCCACAGCACTTCGTCCGTGATCAGCCGCGCGAGTAGCTCGAGCATCCGCCGCATATCCCCCTAAACCACATTAACGCGTGTGTCCAGGTGCGACCGCGCGACGCCCGCAATGGCGGAGCCGTGTGCCGGCACCCTGCTCAGCCCCACATTCACGTGCTGCTTCACAGCCACGACGCTCTTGACCATCTTGTGATATAGGCGCCGCTCCATCTCCTTACTTTCGGCTGCGCTCGCCGCTGCCGCGGTCTTCACCGCGACTCGGACGGCCGTGGTCATCAAGGGTAGTACCTGCTGCACGGCGCGCTGGCGGCCGTGTCGCCCTTAGCCGCGAGTGCCCACGCCATCGTCACGCCGTAGGATGAAAAATTGGGGATGCTGAACAGGGGATGGCGGTGAAGGAACGAAGCGGAGGGGATACTGGCCGAGGCCAGCCGGGCGGCGCACGTCTGGAAATACACAGACAGGCACCACCGCACCAGCGAAAAGGAATCCCGCAGCGCCTCATCCTTCGCCCTGTGGTCCCTCGATACGCGCTCGCCCAGCGCGTTCTCTGCGTCCTCCAACCAGGAGCAGAGGGCTTACTGCAGCGCCTGCGGCACGAAAACATTCAGGCGGGGGGTGTAGGGTGATGGACAGTTGGCTGGTCGCCCCGACAGCGCGTTGGCCATGGCCGGTTTGGGGATGGACGCCTCGTATAAGCCGCCGCCAATCATCGCCGACTACAACCCGTGCTTCTTGATGTCGCGAAAGCCAACGACCGTGCCCACCTCCCGAAAGTGCGCCGGCTTGACGCCAGCCGCGATGAGTGCCTCGTCGTTGGACATGAAGACGGGCGCAAATTCAACCGGCGGCGTCGACGGGCCCCAGCCGAACACTTCCACGGATCCACGTATGGCAACACGCCGATGCACCGCACCACCCTCTCAGTCATCTTGGTCGCCGAAATGTACGTGCAAAGCAATTTGGGCTCCTCCCCCCTCGCCGCCGCGAACATTTCCGTGAACTGGTGCAAAGCAAAGTCGCTGGACGCCATGTCACGTGATGTCGCTCCGCGCGCCTCGAGGGCAAACTGCACCCTGAGGAGCGTGCTCAGCATCGACTCCTTGCGGACGTTTCGCGCGGTCGTCGGCTCCAGCAGGACGGCTTTGTTGACCCTGTGCCGCTTCTCGTCCGACACCATCACGTCCCGCCTTCCCAGCTCCTTGGCCACCCCCGTCGCATTCTCCTGCAGCATCCTATCCCTCTTGCCGCGCCCCACCACCGCAACGGCCGCGCAGAAGCAGCCAGCCGAGTAGAACTCGTGTGTCGCCCATCTTTTACAGCACGAGCACGTGGCCGTGCGCTGCAAAAGATTGACCAGATGTGCGACCTTGGCCAGCGCGTTGAAACTGCTTTTCAACACATGGTGACTTACCAGCTTTCCGGCGCCCTCCGCGTCGCCGGCGCTGTCCGCGCCGCTCGCGCCCCCCGTGCCGCCCGTGTCGCCCGGGGCCCCCGCGCCGCTCTTGCCGCCCGCTCCTCCAGCGCCGCCCACATGGCCCGCTGTGCCACCCGCGCCGCCAATGTCTCCCGCACCCCCACGCCACCCGTGACGTTCGCTCCCCCCGTGCGGCCCACATGTCCCGCGCCGGCCGCGCTGCCCACGCCCCGCACGCCGGCCCCACGGCCCATGCCGCCCACGCCGCCCGCGCCCCTCGCGCCGCCCACCCTGCCCGTATCAGACACGCCGCCTGCGCCGCCCGCGACGGCAGAGGGAGGACTTGTGCGGGCGTCCGGCCTTCGTGCATCGCGACCAGCTAGCGGTGCCGCGCCTCGTCGTCGCTCAGGGGTTCTTCTCACCACCGGCGCTTCTCCTGGCTCCCGACATTGATCCAGCGGCGTAGTGCTCAGTGGTGTGCGACCAGGAAGGGAAGGAGAGGGAGCAGCAGAACCCGCGCGAGGGACCGTCGAGGTTGTTGTGGCCGTTCTGGGGGGGGGGCCGACGAAGGGGGGAACAAACCGCAGGCCCCCAGCGCTCGATTCATACAGTCCCAAATGTGTCAATCTGCTGCGTGCTGCCACAGCAGCCGTTCCTGAAGCGGGCCCCCACCCATTTCCCGAAGGCGCCCACCATCTTCTCTCCCGCGGGGACCTCCGTCTGGCGGCAGCCAGCCCCCCCCCGCCTCGGACGCTTAGCCACGGGCGGCTCCGCGTTGTCTTCACCCTACTCCTCGGCGTCGTCGCTGCTGCTGCACAGGTCATCCCCGTCGCTCTCGCTTCTCGCGCTCGCAATTGAGGTGGTCATCGCGCGTCCCTGCCTTTGCGCCGACCTTACAGAGCGGGCGATGCGGCGCGTCGCCTCGGCCTCGAGGTAGCTGACGACCACGTGGAGGCTCAGTGGCAATAGTGCGGTGGTCAGGTTGGCGGCACCCCACGCGCAAAATCTGTCAATGTACCCGGTCTGGGCCAACAGTGAGGACAGGTGGGGGCGCTGAAACAATGTGGGGCAGACGCGGGTCCCATGGCCGGGCTGTTCAAACAGCGGCAGCTTACGGTCTGCCATCGCCACCTCGCTTCCCTCAGCTTCCCTGCGCTCCGCCGCGCTGTTCCATAAAGCCCGCCCTCCACACGCACCCATAAAAGCAGTCCCGTAGCTCGACGCGGCGCGACGCGCTCGTCTGTTGGCGAAGTAGATTTCATCCTCGTGCGCAGCCGGCGGGCGTCCGTGCGCCGGCCGGTCTCTGCTGTCCACCCCGCCCAGCAGAGCCACTCAAACTCGGGTGGGGGTTGGGCCCGACACCCCATTGCTGGGGAGACGGGGATAGCCTCGCGGATCTTCGTGACCGCACGGCGGGGGCCACCCATGACGCGCGCGTGCGCTCGCCCCGGTCGTGGTCACTTTCGCGGGCGCGAGTCTGACGGCGCGTCCGACACATAGCGGAAACGGCGGTGCGGGCGCCGTTTGGCGCCATGGGTTTGAGGGAGACCCCCATGCGCACATTCGAATCAAGGGTCTTCAAGCGTATCCAATTCAGGGTAGCGTTTGCGTATTCGGTATGATCAATAGCTTGCGTCCGCGTACGTCGAGCGCGAGAAGTCAGGTTCATGCGTACTTTCCAGACAGCAAAGGACAAGCGTACATTTTTTCGTACTTTTTGAACTATTTGTTGAATAAGCATATTGGTGAATCTGAGTCTTGTTCGGGTCCTGGAGGTAGTTGACGATTGGCATAATGGGGTTTGATGAAACACTGACATAAGCAATCCAAAAGAAATATGCCTCTTATTTTGATCGGCTGTCAGATACGTCAGGCAATTCTTCCACTGTGCGTGAGGAAACACGCGCTCGAACGTCCAAGTCGCGCATATCTTCTTCGATGACCTTTGTGTTGGCGTATGTCAGACAGTATCCGGTTAACTTCACCTCATGCGTCACAGGACCGGAAAGTGTGGGCACAAAAAAGCGCTTCTCGTATCTGGCCACTACGAACTGGAATGTCTCTGACCCACTCTTCAAAGTGTTAACCGAAACTACCACACAAAGGGTTCTTGATTTCCACACACTGGAAGCATTGTAGACGAATGCAATTGTCGGAAACTCATGACGGTGTGCGGAATCTCTGATCGAAGAGATACAGGTGAGAGCCATACGCTTGAGAGCGCGTCATGTTCATAGTACTACCGCTCCCCCTCGCGACCCTCGCCGCACCTCGCAACCTCCCTCGCCCCTCGCCACCTCCCTCTCCCAATGCCACCTCTCTCTCCCAGCGCCACCTCTCCCTCCGAGCTGTAATTCCAGGCACGTGCGTGCAATACCCTGGCCTTCAGGGCGGTGGCGCGCTGGGCGACGCATCGACACCGGGCACGCCGGCCGGCTCCATGGCCACGAGCACGCACGGGGGCACGTACAGCCACGTTGCCGGGGCGGGGGGGGCGTGGGGCGGGGAAATGGGTGCCGCCGCCGCCACCGCAGCGGCGGCGGCCGGCCGGCGTGGCGCAACGCCCACGGGCGGGGCCGTCACTCCGCCGCGCAGCGTACCTGCGCACGACGGGCGGGGCGTCCGACACGGCGCACGGGCGGGCGGGTGGGACCGACTGCCGCGCGACGGGGTGCTTCTAACGGCGCCGCTAGATGGCGTCAGCAACCGCCGACGCGCCGCCGCAACAGAAGCCGGCGCGCAGGCACGATCACTCGCGGGTCATCGTGGGCGCTTCGATCCCCGGAAGTCGCTGCGAGGGGTCGCCGCGCGCAACTCGGGGCGGTGGGGGGGGGCAGGGGGGCAGGCGCCGTCCGAGCCCTGTGACCCCTGTGGCAGGACAGTCCTTCTCAGCCACGTAACTCCATTCGCTGTTATCGTCATCGCAACACTGACTCGCCTTCAGATCCCTGAGGACACGAATGCGGCCTGCCGCCTCTGAAACGAAGATCAAGTCCCTTTCTCTAAGAATATGTGTGCATCACTACACTTTGATAGCACCCTGTCTTCAAGGCCAGGGAGTTCTGTAAATGTGGCCAATGACTTTAGAAGTCTCATGTTTGGGAGGTTCGTCGTGCCGAGATACAGGGCTTTGAATATTCTGCTTTCTATAGTCATGGGCGCGGAATCGCTGCCTACGGCCCTGCTGCGCAGTGTTTTCTAAAGTCGTGAGAATGTTTGGAATCAGTTCACACTGGATACTGTTTTTTCTGAGAATAGCACTTAGAATTCCAACACGCACGTCTGAGAGATCTCGGTGAGTCCGATCGATTGGCGTGCCTGAAGTCGATTTGTTCAATGCCAAGAAAAATGAGATTTCTAAAGTCAACGACCACAAACGGATCCATCTTCGTGCAGAATTCTTGAACCTCGTGCGACATTTATTTTCCCTCTCCAGCGGCTCCACCGGCAACATGCTCAACCTCGTCATGCACTCCAAAGACTGGCTTTCAGTTGCTTATTACTCCTGTACCCCTCCGCACCTCACCCCCCCCGTTCCTTGAGAACAACCGGACTTCCGATAGAAGGGTGAATTCGACTATGGTCCCGGAGGCCGAGAGAACGTCAACATGGGGATGCGGAAGCTAGGAAACTATCCGAAGCCATCTCCTCGGCTACCAGGAGCACATCAGAGGTACCGTGCTCCAGTAGCTCGATTTGGAAGCGGTCATTTGGCTTCTGGTGCTATGTCTTCAGGGTCCTGTGCTGCGACTGAGCACATGACGGGTGGGGGAATGAAAAGAGGCTGTGGCATTGTCGGTGTGGGAAGATGTTGCCCCTAGAACCCTGATCTGTGCCACACGGCGCCCAGACTCCGGCCCAGCTTCCCGCTTATAGAACTGGAATGACGGTTGTGCAGTGAGATGCAGAAATTCTGCACTGCAACGTGCACGATTCTTGCACGACTCCTGCCAGGTTTGGTCCGTAATTCTTGGACAGACACTATAGAGTTTTGGCAAGCAACTCGACGGTCGCTTCGATGGTCTTTCGACTGTACATCGTCCCACGTTGCGGAGATACAGTCGAGATACAGGAATTCCCGACCGTCCCCGACGGTGTTCTCAGGATATACCGTCGAGCCCGAGTCAAGCGGACTGTACATTGGCGGTGCATTCCGACCACGTGTCGAGCCTGCGGGGCTCCCAAAGGGGGTGGCACGGCCGGAACATGTCCTTGTACGACCCGATGTGGTACATTGGATACAGCCTGGCTCCCTCTCTGACAGCAGGTCAGGTGTTCACATCCAGGCAGTCACTTGGCGTGCCCAACAGGTGGGCCCGTGGCCGTGTGGCTCGCTTCGCCCCCGTCGCCCGTCTCCTCTATCCCTACTCACCCCTGTGCTCTGGTAGTGCTACCACCCCTGTGGTGTTCTACTGTGACCACAACCTGTTACGTTTTGGGGGCTGCAATGTCGGTCTCCAGCCCCACCTCTCCTGCTGGCAGAGCACCATCGCATGTGTCCGCCCGTGACGAGGTGTCGAAGGAGGGCGCCTCCGACCCGGCGACCAAGAAGCCGCGCCGGCTGTGGTGTCCCACGGGTGCAAGCAATCGCAACGATGTCATGTGTGTGAAGGTGATTTGCAACGCTGGTTCACATGTTACTTCTGGGCGCAAGCGTGTTGGTCTTTTGCAGCAAGCGGTGGACACCTTCAACATTCAACCAAAAGCCCCGTTCATCACAGATCCGAAGCACCTAGCTGACCGATTCAAGTTGCTGACCGACCAGTACGAGCGGGAGAACAAAGTTCGCGAGGCCCAAAGCGGCAAAGAGGAAGAGCTGAAATTGAGTGAGCTGGAAGAGCTGTTGGCGGACGCATTGCGGGCCAAATACGAATGGCTCGAGGCCAAGGAGGGTTGGGAAAAGACCAAGGACATCAAGGAGGCGCGGCTGCGGCAACAAGGCGCGCAGGCACGGGACGCAATGATGCGTCGCCGTCGAGCGTCGAGTGAATGTGAGGCTGGTGATTGTGAAGAACCGGGGCGTGGCGCAGACAGTGGCGTAGGTGACGATGCTGGTAGCATTCCCTGTCGGCCTAGCGGCAGCAGGAAGCGGTGCCGTGCTCCAGATGATGCCGACGACGAAGAGTTTCTGTCCCTGCTGCGGGAGAGTGAGAAGCGCAAGCACGATCTCGAGAAATGGCGGCTCGCTCTCGCAGAGCGCCGGATGCAGCACGAGCGAAATTTGCACGATGAGGCGCGAGAAAAGAATGAACGGGAAGCGTCTTTTGTGGCCGCGGGAGCAGCAGCAGCAGCTGCTCAGCAGACAGAAACAATATCTTTGCTGGCCGAGCTAGCATGCTCCATTGCGAGGCGGCAGTAGATGGGGTGTAGGGTGCGAGTGGGGAGGGCAGAGGGGCGTGTGGTTCCGGGTGTGTTAGGACGCCCGGGGTGGTGGTGTTGTGAGACCGCATTGTTGGACATTGACATGTTTTGGAGCGTTGGCGTGCGTGAAGTGCGCTGTGATGTGACCGGGGGTGTGAGGGCGGGAGAGAGGGCGGTGTGCACGGCGCTCCCGCGGTGCTACACGGTAGTGTGGGCGATAAAAGTGGTGGCATCGGAGCGCACGAGCAGTCGGGAGCCCGCAGCCTACCGCTCACCCCCCCGGTCACATCACAGCGCACTGCACGTCATGTCGTGCCTGCGGCCTTCCACAGGCCCGTACAGGTGGAAGAGGAGCCCGTCAGGAGTCACCACGGACTGGAACTTCATCACGTTGTCCCTCTTGTGACCGCTGTACATGCAGCGCTGTAAACCACCTCCGGACCGTGCCACACGGATGCCAGTACCGTCGATAAAGCCGACCACCTTTTCGTGCGGCGCCCCGCGCTCTGCCACGCAGTTGGCGTACCGAAAGGCCCTGTCCTCCAAAAGCTCGGTCCACCACGCCGTTACGCACGCACCCCAGCGTCCGAGCAGGTCCTTCACGGTCTCAATGAAAACTTCCGATAGGGCAGATGCGCAGCGACCGAACATGACCGCAAGGTACCGCCAGCGAGAGGGAGACGACAGACGTCCAAGCTCAATGCACATTGAATTCTCACCTGAGACGCGGTACCGACGCCGAGAAGACGTCTTTCGCATGGCCAACGCGCCCGCCACCCTCCCAATGTCATCAGGCTCAAAATGAAAGAGAGAGAGTCCGTCAGCCGTGCTGAAAGCATTGAGGTTGAAGCTCGACATCGAAATGGGGCGGCAGCGTCCAGTCATCAGGCGCATGTCGCACCTGCATCGCAGGTACAACCGAACGAGCTCAGCCATGTCCACGAGCTCGTGCCCCAGCACATGCCTGGCCATTATCTTCCGGCGCGAACGGTGGCACAGTCGCCCGAGCCGCGACATCCTGTAGTCCGTGATGGCCACCATGCTGGTTGCCGCACCAAACAAGCCCACGCGACTGACACAAAGCATGCCTCCCATACACGTATCGTTGGAGGTGCCCGAGCGCGGAAAGCGACAAGACGCAAGTAGGCCGCCCGCCATAGCCCCTCCATCTCCCCTGGTCGTGGCACCACATGCGGGTCGACCAATTCGCCGGGCGCCGCGGGTGTTGGCGCGCGCGCCATCGGCTGCAACACCGCACCGGCGGCGGCGCGCCACGCATTCAGCCACTGGTCTGTACAGGACCGTCGAACTACCGGAATTTTACTTGCCAGTAATTTACTTGAGTCCACGACGGAAGTAAAAATCCGGTGCCCCCAGTCTATCCAGATACAGTCGAGATACAGTCGAAAGCGACCGTCAGATTACATGCCAAAACTCTCTATTGTAAGTTCTTCTTCGTTTTAGTTTAGGTTGGTTCAGGTCATTTGACCTTAATGAACCTCAAAATTGAATCATCTGTGTGTCCAAAATGAACTTACAACCCTGGCTCAAACTGCCAGATTGCTGCAACGCCAGGTCAGGATCACAGCGCAAGTGGGGCATCGATGTCGAGGACTGCCAAGTCTTCCTGTACGCTGTGTCACGCCCCTCAGCCGGTTCCGCTGAGCGCGTCGCAGACCGACCTTCGTGGTTCCTCCCGCGGCTTGGCGGCCGCCCTTCCGACCGGCGCGCGCGCACCCGCTCTGTCTGGGCGGCCGTCACGCAGCCGTCGATTCACGGCGGCGGGTGTGCACCCCCAGCGTTGAACGCCACCTGCACGGCGACACGAGGCCGACTATCTGCAGCTGCTGCGCCGCGGCCGCGCGTGGTAGCCGCGCTGCCGCGCCGCGTGGGGCGGTACGGGGAACGCAGGAAATTATTGCCTCTGCGGCGGCCATGGCCATGGCCACCCCCTCCCCTTCGCCCTGGCTGGCTGCGCCATAGGCCCTGGATGTACCGGCTGCGCCCGGCCAGACCTCGTGCCGCCGCCGCCCCCCGCGTGGCCCCGGTGCCCGACCTGCGTGGCTGCGAGGCCACCCCTCCGTGGGCGCCTGGGCGGCATCCTGTGCGGGCGTGCGCCGTGGGGTGGTTGCCGCTGGCCGCGCTGCCGCCCGCCCATTAATGTCCCACCGCACCAGGGCTGCCCGGTGGCGTTGCGGGTCCCTCCTTTCCTTCCGCCAACCGCCACCGACGGCCGCCCAGCTCTCCTCCCCGCGCCACTGCCGTTCCGCCCCGCACGCCCCTCCCAACCACCGAGCCCCCTCTCCCTCCCCCCCCCCCCCCCCCCCGCCCTCTCCCCCCCCCCCCCCCCCCCCCCCCCCCCCCCCC
>ENA-ORXT01004108-ORXT01004108.1-marine-metagenome-genome-assembly--contig:-NODE-4108-length-15333-cov-8.119953_pt1 | contig 15333 bp, 16 predicted proteins | sample MGYA00237868_ERZ511482 | MGnify/ENA metagenome assembly ERZ511482 | reverse complement strand
GGCGTGCCCGGTATCGATGCGTCGCCGAGCGCGCTACCGCATTGAAGGCCAGGGTATTGCACGCACGTGCCTGGAATTACATGGAGTGCGGTCCGCGTGCGGAGGCGCATTTGACCCTCTCTGAGGAGCGTTCTCGTGGTTCGCCCTGCTTGAATACAGTCATTTCTCGCTATAAGATCGCCGGCCGTGAGATAGTTTTCGAAATGACCTGCGTTTCCAGGTCGTCAAGAAGGGTAGATTTGAAAAACTGCAAGGGTATTGCTAAATAACCACCGATCTCACAGCGATAACTCACTGTATGTGGTGTGTGTAATTTAATTGGCACAGACATATACGGAAAATGACTGTACTGTGAATATATTTGGCTAAGGGTGCGAACACGAACAACGGATCGCCTCGTGCCGCTGTATACCCAGATCGAGGTTGTCCATTGGCCGTCACTTTCGTCTATTGTGACCTGACCAGGATCAACTACTGGCCTGACACCTTCCCGATCGTCACGGCCCGCAGACTGCCCATCCAAACGCGTTTTGGATGGGCTTTGGATGGGGATGGATGGGCTTTTGGATGGGGATGGATGGGCGTTTCCTCCCAACCAACGCAGGTTTGGACGGGGTATGGTTGGGGATTTGGATGGGCGTTTCCAGCCGATGGCGTAGTCACCCGTTCCGCCCGTGTGTTCTTCGAGTCGAGCAGGCCCGCTCGAGAGACAGCGAGTGATCCTCGGCAGGCTCAGCCGTTTCATATTCAGAAACCCCAATGTGAAACCAAGAGACCATGTGATTGGCTACCAGTCGCAGGTGGTTTGGCCACACCGCGCAGCAGTTTGGGTCGATCCAATTGGTCTGCTGGTAGCATAAGTATCACGTGATGTAGCACGCCAATTGCACGGCCCTTGGTTGGCCGTCCTCACGACCGACTCCGAATTCAACGAGGTGAAGTCGCGGCGGAGGCGGAGCTGCAGCGTTCGTGACACCAGCGCCGTTACGAAGGCACTGACGACCTCGCAGTGGCCCAACAACGTGGCCCAACAACGTACGCCTGCATGGTAGACACTGTGCAAGTGACGGATTTTTTGCACTCTCAAAACGAATAGCGAGGCGCTGCGTGGAGCACGGCGTTTTGCGATGTCACCGACTGGGCGCGATTTTCGAGGCCAAGTCATCTCGTGTCGCTGTCTGTCGGCGTGAACAAGACGCGACCGTCGGTCTGGTCGCGACGTCGACGACGCGGACACAATCTACAAGATTCGAGTGTCAATTACTTTGAATTATGGGAGTTGTTTCGCAGAAAAGCAAGGATCGACCTCGTGCCGCCGGCGCCGCCGAACACGGCGGACCAGATGGGACAGGTACGGGAGCTACAGTTAGCAAGGCCCGCCACAAGAGTAGAAATGATGCTGGCCCAATGAGATGGCGTCATTTTTCCAACGCCGTGACGAGGGCTGGAAAGAAACGGTTGTGCTGCACAAAAGGGCGATGACTTTTGACTGGCCCTCGGTCGAGGAAGCCCATCCAAACCGAGTTTGGATGGGAAATGCGGGGTCTCCCAGAAGGGGCAAAAACACCCAACCGAATCGGGCTTGGATGGGGGATGGGCTTGGATGGGGATGGATGGGCCTGTCTGCGGGCAGTGACGATGCCCCCATATCGTCAAGGCTCCCCGCACACCCCATCCAAACGCGTTTTGGATGGGGTTGGATGGGCTTTCGGACGGGGACGGATGGGCGCCCAAAACCCATCCAAGCCCATCCAAATCCGTTTTGGATGGGGTCTGGATGGGGACATTGGAATGTTTTTGGATGGGTGTTTCCAGCAGATGGCGTAGTCCCGAGTTCCGCCCTTGAGAGTCCTGACTGGCGGGGCCCGCCTGAGGGACAGCGTGTCACTCTCGGCAGGAGCGGCTGTTCTAGATCCCCGACGCTCGATGTTTAAGAAGCTCTTTTCCATTGGACACAGACGTGTCGCCATTCAACCAATGCCACACCAGCATGGAGGACAAGAAGGTGCTGACAGATAGAGAAAAACACGCAGCGACGAGCACCTGTTCTTTTGTCCACGCTACTGCTCGGCCCCTGATCAGACGCTTCGAGCCGCCCCACAAGGACTTTCACGCACGTTTTCTTCTCTGTCGATCTCATGTACGCAATAGCATCACACAAGCTGCACGAGCGGCACGAGTGTGCACAAAACAAAACCCCTCCAAAAGAGCAAGGCAGCCCTAGCGGCTGCTATCAACGGATAGGCGCCATGTAGCACCGTCAGTGTACCCCGCCTGCTTCCCCCTACTAGCCGCTCTCGGCCCCAGAACCGTCCTCACAGTCGCGGTCACCATCGGAGCCGCTCGCGCTCGCACTCGAGTCATCAGAGTCGCTTGACGACGAGCGGCCGCCCTCCTCGCTGTCCTCTCCGTCGCTGCTTTCGCTGTCAACCCCCTCCCCATCGCTCGTCCCCTCGCCAATGGGCGCGCCGCTGCCCCCCACCTTGGCGCTCCGTGCGTCCTCGTCTTCCTCATCCACGCCAATCAGCGCCGCCCCCGCGCTGTAGTCGGCATTGTTGTCGATGTCGATGACGACACGGCTTGTGCGCGGCGCGACCGAGATGCCGTCGATCGCGCTGCCGTCGTCGTCGGCGGCGACAACACCTTTGGCGCCGTCATGCGTCGCCAAGTCCGTGACGTCGTTGGCGTGCGGGCGATGGTCGGCGCCTGGGATGAGGCTGGGCGCTCCATCGCGATGGGCCGGGGCGGGGGGGTTGGTTGACGCGGAGGTGGTGGTCTTGGTAGACTTGCGAGGGCGGGCCGTGGTCGAAGCCGAATTGGGCATCTTACGGACCGACGCGGGCAACGATGCGGCGGCAGGCGCCGTAAAGACGCACCGGCCAGCAGTGGTGCGTGTGACAATGTCCGGGTCGATCTCGTCGGTGATGAGGTAGCCGGCGTGCACCTTGTTGTCCTTGTGGTTCTTGGATAGGTGCTTGATGGACGCGGCGAACTCTTCGACCCAGTGCATGTACGCGCCGGTGTCGTTGCCGCCGCGGCGCCGAGAGCGCCGGCCGAGCGCAATCTCAAACTCATTGCGCGCAAAACTGGCGATCAACGCGTGGTGACCGACGACCATTTCAACGTGGCAGCGACTGCCGGCGGTCTTGCGCTTGACAATGCGGTCCCCGCCGCCGACCTTCAAGAACAAACTCTTGGCGGCTGCCACCACTGCTTTCTCGCCCTTCTCGGAGGTCAGGAAGCAATCGTTGGCCGACCACTTTTTCGCCTTGGACATGGGCATCGGGTTGTACTGGAAGCCGAGCACGTTGAAAAACGGCTTGACGATGAACTCACGGACCTGCGCCACGCAGTGGGGGACGGTGGAGTTGATGACCGACATGGGCCGCTTCTTGATGGGGTCGGCGCCCACGGTAGATGAAGAAAAGTAGATGCGGTTCATGAGGTAGTTGTTGGCGGCCTCGGCGTCCACGTCAAACTTGATCATGACCTGCTCGTGGATGGCGGCTGTCGTCATTTCCGCGTCCATCAGGACGTCACGAGAGTTGTGGGTCGTGGCGATCATGCGCTTCACCGCCGCGCGGATGGGGCGCCGCAACGACGCGGCCTCCATGTCGTTCTTGGGTGCCAGGTCCATGGCCACGGCGTTGGCATCGCCCACAACCACGACGGGCTTGTCGTCATGGCCACTGCTGCCGTCGCGCTCGCCGCCACGACGCCCGTCCCCGTCCTTGGCGCTGCCGTCCTTAGTGCTGCTGCCGTGCCGCCCCTCCTTGCGAGACCCCGAGCTACCGCCTCCCTTCTGCACCACCAAGCGCAAGGACGCGACCGCCATGGCCGTGCGCTCATTGCACTGCCCCTGGCCGTCGACGCGGGCTTCCAGGCGGTTGGTGTTGTCGCGCAGGTGCTCGACTTGAGCCGTGGACTTTCGAAGCGCCGCCCACAGCTCCTTGTTGCCCTTGCGCACGGCTTTGGCAACCTGGCCACTGACGAGCTTCCACGCCGCCACCTCCTCCGGCTTCTCGGCGGACGAATCGTTGCCGGACGACCCGTCGCTGTGGCGGCCTCCAGCCTCCTTTGCAGCCGCCGTCTTCTGCTTCTTTGCGCGTGGCGCCGTGACCACGGATGCAGCCGCCTTGACAGGGCTACGCTTGGTTCCGCCACGGGCGCGGCCACCCGTGGTGCGCTGACGCGGGGCGGGTGGCGCAGGGAACGGGGCGGCGAGGGAGGTGTGCTGCGACGTTGGCATCCCCTCAATCACGGCCGCTGCCGCCGCCGTTGCCGCCGTCTGCGCCTCCATATCGAATGAGGGCTGGAAAGGCACCGCCAGATACGACGCGACGCCAGAGTGGCGGCCTGGCGCGCAAAAGGCAGCTTCCTGCTGCGTTGGCGTCCAAGGCGCCCCCACCGGCGGCAGCGGCGATGCCACCCACGGAGCGACGCGTCCGGCTCCGGACGCCGCGCCGACAGCGTGCGCCGGCTCCGACACCGACGGGAGGGGCCACGAATGATCGCCGGCGGCCGTCCTGCCGTGGGTGGCAATGGCTTGGGACCCGGGCAACGCGCTGTGAAGCTGCGGCGGCTCCGACGCGGTGGCGGCGGTGACGGCGGCGCTGGCAGCGACGGGGGCGGCGGCGGACGCGGCGGCGCCGGCAGAGAAGGGGGCGGCGGCGGACGCGGCCGCGCCGGCAGCGACGGGGGCGGCGGCGGTCGCGGCGGCGCCGCCGTTGGCACCTCGGCTGTACGAATGCCGGCCGTAACGCTTGTTCATGCGCCTCACGTGCTCCTCAATCGCCGCTGTGGACTCTGGCGTCCCGGGCAGCGTAGACATCCGCGGGGGCATCGGTTTGGGAAACCGGTCCATGGTGAAAAAGGTGTCGTAGGTTGGGGGTGTGGGCAGTGGGTGGTTGTGGGTCACAAAGACAAAGCACACACGAAGGAGGTGGGGGTGGGAGCATGGAGAAAGACGAGCCGACGCGGTGCGCTCGAGTCAGCAGTGGGTACGGGGCTGGGTGTGCACAAGCCAACACGCTGGTCACGCTCACACTCTCGCGCTTATGTACCATTACGCGGCCTCAAAAGAGCCAGCTAGGTGCGTGCAGCTGACCCACGCGTGCTCCGCCGACACACGCGCACTGGTCCCGCGCGGCCGTCGATGGAGGTGTGGCCCGGGCCGGCCGCCGTCACCGTCTCTCGCGGCGCCGCCGCGAGCGGCCGAGAGAGTGTCTGAAGGTGAGGGAAACAGTTCCCATCCGCGCAAAAGCAGTCGAGAGCCAAAGCAAACGGCACAGAAGGGCGCGTGGGGAGGGGGCGCATACGTGCATCGTCCGTGAGTACCGGGAGAAAGCGCGCGCAGCTGTGCAGCGCGGCAAAATAGGAAACACAAACCGCACATGCAGGGGCACACAGACGGGGGGACTGGCGCGTCTTGGGAGGGGTCGAAATGGGGCAGATCCAGGTGGGGAGGCCTCAGGCGTACCTCTACGAAGGGGTGTGGGTGTGGAGCGCTCGGATAAAGAACGGCCGGAAAACACAGAGGCAGCGCTCCCTAAACGAGAGGCCAAAGGGCCGCATGGTCTGTGTGATGCGTAGGGGGCGTCGACGGCGTGCGCACCGAAGCACGACCGGAAAAAGATGGCAAGCAAAAAGAGGATACAAGAACGTGGCAGATACCTTCCGGCCCCGCCCTGTGGGAGCGGGCAACACTTGTCAGGCACGTACTAGTTTAGCGGATACTCCGCGACGCCGCTTCTGCCGGTGCCAGGAGCGGGTTAGGCCGCTTTGCGATCCGCTTGGGGGGAACTCGGCATCGTCAGTTTGGAGAGCATCGCTGGATGCAGCGTCGGGAGAGTGGAGGTGAGGGGGGGTGCCGTGGGGCCCAAGCCGCAGCGTCGCCGCACTTCGGCACCAACAAAGGCGCCACTCGACGGCCGTGCAGCGATCGATCGACGAGGAGCGAAGTCGCACTTGAAAAAAAAGTGGTACTTGAAGAGTCATGAGACAAGAAAATTATTGGCCACGATCAAGTGCGCACGAGAGTGTACCAGTGCGGCCACCCAGGCGATAGCACTCTTGCTCCGAAAATTTTATGTATTTGATTTGGGTTGTCCGACGAAAGACTTGTGGCGCTCGATCCGATGTAGTGGGCTTTGCTCCTGTCGGACCGCGCTCGCCAGTCGAATCGCGCGCACTTCTCGCCGATCCTTCCCATCCAGACCCTCGTGGATGGGACCTGTGGTCGTCGGCCACCTCTTGTGCTTTGGCTGCTAGTCTCCGTGTCGCGTCTTGGCGTGACAGAGACTGTCACGGACCGCTGCCGCCCCTCCGTTCGTTGACCACCCCTGGTTCCCGCAATGGCCGTGTCAGCTATTCGCTGGTGTGCGGATGGCTCCAAACTAGTTCTTGGGCCTCCGGTTGCTCTGGGGCATGTCCTGCCTCCGCCCGGACCAACCCAGGTGCCTACCCGGACCCACTGTTCATGCAGTGCGCAGCCCATGCGCTGGCCGCGGTGTGGGCATGCTCCAACGTCGGGTCCTATCAGTTGTGTTTTGCTGAATGTGGCGTGTCTTGAGTGACCTCGTTTGGGGCGCGTATCCGGCTGCGAGTGGTCTTGTTGGGCGTGCAGCGTCGGACCGCTGATGGGTTAACATGGGCTATGGTAGCGGCTTGGCACAAACTACGGTAGTTCGATGTATGAGCTTGGGACGCTGACCGGGAACGTCGCGCTGTCCTTTCTCCGCCCAGCGCTCGTGCCAGTCAGGGCTGTGTGCTGGACAATTCTGCAACGACCCCTGCGCCGCGCACGGCAGCACTTGCGCCTCGGCGGCGTGCACCGCCGTCTGTTCCCCGTGTACCGCACTATCGACGCCCACACGAGCCGCAGACCGTTTCTCATGAACCGTACGCTTCCATGGGCTTGACGTTGTACGTGTGCACTTGGTGGTGGCGGGGTATCATCAAGCCAGGCGCGTGCGCGGTGACCAGGCTCGCAGAGGTGCGCGTCAGCAGCGATTGCGCTGTGTTGTACTCAAAAGTTCATGTGCTAACTCTCGCGGCTGTCGTATGTACGAAACGTTCTCTGCTGCGTGCGTCTACCAACTCATTCTCGTGCTCCTCTCCTTTTCTTTTTGCAAAACTCAGTCGTGCATCATGTCGGACACTCCACCGACGCAGCCATTTCTCGTCTGTGACTGTGGCTACATAACGGAATTTCTCGCTACTCTGAGACGGCACCAGTACACGTTCCACGATGGTTTGGTTGGTCACCACACGCAGCTGCCTCGGCGGCCACCCCGCAATGAGTCGGCACGGAGCCGTCGCTGTGCGCGCGGGCAAGGGGGCGCGACCGCGCCCCGTGCTCGTGCAGCCGACGGCAACGTTGTGGATGACGAGTCCGACGAGCCGTCCACCCCACCCTCCACGGGCTCGCCGACAGCTTCGTCCGACACGGCGTCCACCTCGGACAGCGCTGTGGAGTCACAACTCCGTACTCTGTTGGAGCTGACCCGTGTTTGGGTGCCCCCCACTCACGGTGGTGGGGCCGCAGCGGATGCGATTCCCGAGTACCTGTATTCGTCGGTGGGGCTTCATGTAAGAGCCCTGTATGAGGCCCTTGGCGACGCGGTCCGCGGCGAGCCCCTCGTCCATCGCCGAAAGCGCGCCAAAGTCGGGCGCTTCAACACCATCCGGCTGAGAGCATTGCAGCGGTTTGTCCTCCAAGCTGGTGGAGCGGGTCTTTCAGAGAAAGACCAGCAGTTCTTGTACGAGTTCCTCGACGTCTGGGACGGCACAAAGGCCGGCATGGCGGAGGACGCCGGCCATCACGCGACGCTGCGGGAAACGTTCCCTTCCGTTAAGGCATTCAAAGATGCGTTGCGTGATGACCTGGACGACGCCGCCCTCGGAGCGGGTTGGAAAAAGGTCAAGCTCGTGGAAGGTGGCGTGCCGTACGAGGCCTACTTCCGTGACGTCTTGCAAGTCATCCGCAAGCTGATCAAAAGGAAGGGCGGTAGCATTCAGCTGTGGAGCGGGCCATTGGGGCCGGCACCGCTCGACGACAAGCGCGAGACGCCTATGGACGGGGAGGCGTTCAAGATATGCGAGCAGCTCGTCATGGGCAACACGGAGGAGCTCGCGTGCGTCCTCGGCCTGCACGTGTACTCTGACAGCAGCCAGCTGTCGTGGTCTGGCGGTATGTTCCAATGCGTGTGTTACGGTGTGTCATATCTGGATCGTTTTGCCCATGTCGTCTTGTTGCACGCCACTTGAGTGCCGTACGCTGTGTGCCCTCTGCTCACTGGACCCCCTCGTTCCTTTGCTCCATGGCTTTGCATCCCGTAGCGCACAAGCTGTACCCTATTCGTGTACGCTTGGTCAATGATTTGTCAAGCTGCGTCGAGTGGGTTACCGTGGCGTATGTCCCCATTGTTCGTAAGCTGCAGGAGCCGGGGGCTGATGAGAGAGCTCGAATTAGGCGGTGCGGCATCCTGCAGCGCGTCATTTATGCCGCCTTTACGCAAGTCATTGGCCGCAGCCACATTGGCTTTCGCGTCAAGGTTAATGGCCAGAGGGCTCGTGCCTTCCCTCGCGTGCTGCTGTACCTGTGCGACCAGCCGGAGGAGAGAGCAGTTCTGGGATTGAAAGGTGGCCAGTGCGCGCATCCGTGCACGTCGTGCATGGCCAAGATCGAGGTGCTTGGCGCGCCCGAGGCGGTTGGCGCGGAGCGCCGTGACGTCATCAATACTGTCAACAACCAGGTCGAGGCGTATGAGCACACGCGGCGCCAACGCCGGAGGCAGCGACGATTAGCGCTGGGTGCGTTTGACTCAACATCTGGCGGCGTGCCGGCGCTTGCCGGCATGGCCGGCCTCGGCACCGCACCGCTCCTGCTATACAACATGATTGGGTTCGATGTCCTCCATGTACGTGAGCCTCCTTCTCTGGTGACGGGCGTGTATGATCCACCGCGGTGATGAGTGCATGCCCCTGACTTGTGTATGTCATTGGTTTCTTCTTGTGTATCCAACCCTGCTGTGTACGTCTTTCCTCATGCGTCCATCTTTGTGTCACAGGTCATGGACCTCGGCGTCACGCGGATGCTGGTGCATCGCCTCGTCCGCGTTTTTCCGTACTTGTGCAAGGGGAAGAAGCCCCCTGCCGGATCGGGAACCGCCACGCGGCGGGCTGCATTCAAGCGTTTGTTGCGCCTCGGTCGACGGAGCAAAGCTTGTAGGACACCACCAGGGTACGTGAAGCCCTATCTCTAGTCCTCTACTCTTGGCCCGCGACCGTCGTCGGTAAGAGTCGGTTGTGCATCGAAGGTATGGTGATGTGTGCAACTGTGTCTGACCACTCTACCATTGACATTCCTGCTTCTTTTCACACGTCTCTTTCTATCTGTTACGTAGGTACATCGTCCGAGCCAACGAGAAGCAGGCCGTCTTCACTGGGAAGCAGCAGAGAGATGGCGTGGCCATCCTTCCGTTTCTAGTCGCCGGTCTCTTTGGCCCGCTAGGGGACGACAACGGAAGCGGGGCGTTTGAGGCCGAGCGCGCGGCGGAGCGCGCGGTGGCAGAGGATGGGATGGACGCGACGGGATACGAGGCCGACTGCGACGATGAGGCTGCCAAGGTGGGAAAGGACTTTGTCTTCGATTGGGAGGCCTATCACAGCGCATGGGGGGAAACGCCCGTGCAAGTCGCCGTCACGTCGATGTTTGCGGAGTATGCTGCGCTGTACGCGCGCATCGCCGGGCGCACTACCTCAGCTGTGCCGCCGCCGATGACAATGACAAGAGGCCTCGACATTGGCCAGCAGGCCACCAACTTCGTGAACAAGTTCGTCACGCCCATTCTGGGTCACATTGCGTCAGTCAAGGTGCACAAGGTGCTCTGCCACGTCGCCGACGCGGTGCGGTGGCACGGCAACCTGCAGAACGGCAACACTGCCGTCAATGAGAGCGGTCACAAGATGGACAAGGCGCACTACATCCGCACAAACAAAGATGGCCGCACGTTCACCCGTCAGCTGGTGCGGCACGCCCATGGCGCTCGGGGAATACTCTCTCGTCACGCAAAGGACGATGGTGACGCCGCCGCAGCTTGGAAGGCCGGGCAGGAGCGGCGCGCAGCTGCACGGGGCACCAATGCGACCGACGAGCGAAACGACGGGTCATGTGCGGACGGTGGGACGCCAGCCGTCGGCACGACTGCCGGAGCCGAGCAGGTGCGGAAGCGGAAGCGCCGGGTGTACAACGTCGCCAACGTGTCCGTCAGGGACTTGGCGGCGCGGCCAGACTTGGCCAACGTCGGAGCTCTCTTACGTATGGCGGCGCATCGCAATGTGCGCGTCACGACGCGCACTTCCATACAAGCACGCTTTGATTGTGGGACGCTTGTGCGGCAGCACCTACGAGCGACCGAGGAGTACCTCGGTGCGCCGTGGTATGACGCAGTGTTGTATCACCCCGGTGGCGACGACTCGCGTGTGTGCGTCGGCGAGCTCCGCGCCATTGTGAGGGGGCCCAAGGGAGACGCGGTCGTCTTGATTGCGATGGAGAGCGTACCGTCTGAGCCATTGTGTCCTTTTGTGGCGCGCGGATGCGTGCGCCTCAAGTGGCGCATCGCGGAAGGTGCATCTGACCTGACTCTGCGGCTCGTGCCCGTGGACCACGTCAAACGGCTGGCGTTCGTCGTCCCCGACTTTGCGGACCTCGCCGCTCGTCGAGGCGTGAATGCAGACCTCCCTGCAATTGACGGCCCCCTTCAAGAGCGCCTAGACATGCGCTATTTTCTCAACGTGTTCTTTCCTTGGGACGCCAAGTAAAAGCTATCTTGTTCCTGGCACACCTTGTGAGACTCCGTGACACCACGGGCACCGCAAACCGAGCTGGGCGCCGGCGTGCGCCGACGGCCGCCGCAGTCATTCCGCAGGCAACGGGGGGGACGTGCCCTTCCCACAATCACGGAACAGCCACCGCCGCCGCCGCTGCTCCCCCCTCCGCCACCCCCCCCTCCGACGTCCCGCTCTCCGAGACCCCCCCCTGCACCGCTCCCCCCTCTGCCGCCCCCCCCTCCAACGTCCCGCGCTCAGACACCTCCCGCTCCACCGCGCCCTCCTAAGCCCGCCCCCCCGTCGGCCTCCGGCACCCCCGCCGCATCCATCGCCGCCGCTGTTGCCCGAGGTAGTATGTCGAGGCCGCCCTGTTGATGGCAGCGGCACCACAGGCACCGCGCGGCCGTCACAGGTATGTCGCGTCGTGAGCGACGGCGGCGGCGGCGTCCGATTCGACCGGGATCACCGCTGCCGCCGCTGGTGCCGCGGCCCCTGTCTGCACCGCCTCCGCACTCACCCCAACGGCGGCCGCTGGTTTCGTCCGGGTGGCGACTGTGGCCCCCGCGCCGTCGGGCTGGGACGCCACCGATTCGCCATCGGCGACGGCGGCGCCTGGACATCTGGCCGGCGTCGCCGCCGTCGCCGCGGCTGCTGCCCGGTGCGCCTCGAACCCGCCGGCTGTCCAATCTGGTACTCTCGGCGCCGCACTCTCTCGACGATCGGGACGCATACCGTCTAGGGCGACTTGCTGGACGCCGCTCGCCTGTCTATGGCGGTGGCCGTGGCGGCGGCGATGGAGGGGGGCGGCGCCAACCGTCGAAGTGGGGGTCCGCACCTGCGGAGGTGGGCACGGCAGGTCGCCAAGCTCCTGCCCGAGAGGCGAAGACGGCGAGCTGCCCGCAGTCTTCTGTAAGCCACGGGAACAGCAAGGATGACTTTTTGACCCGGGTCAGCCCACCTGTGCTGGCCCAATCATGTGACACACACGCTCCGCGGTGGTGAGCGAGGCAGGGAAGAAACGGCTATGAGGCACATTCTGTGTGTGAGTCGCTGTCTTGGGCGGGACCCAAAAGCCCATCCAAAACACGTTTGGATGGGGAATCGGGGGTCTACCAGAGCGGCCAAAAACGCCCATCCAAATGGCGTTTGGATGGGCGATGGGCTTGGATGGGCTTGGATGGGGCAGTCGGGGAGCGGTGACGATGCTGGAAACAGCCTAGAGTGTTCGAGTGTTTTACCGTGTACGAGGAGCGAGCGAGGAGCGGACAGATGTGTGACCCGATGCCAAATCATCGGACCCTTCAGTGAGGTCCCGTGGCCCCAGCCGTTCTGTCAACTCTTTGCCATACTGTGCCAAAGTACTGGACCGTTTGGGCATACCTCGCTAGCGACAGGGCGCTGTGCTGGCCTGTGCAACGGGTCTCCAGCCTCTTGCTTTGAGAGCACTGTTTGCAACTCGATGTCTGGATTGGGGCACGCCGTGGAGGACCCTCTGCTGACAATTGTTTGCGCGAGGCGGGACCGAAACGGGACCTCGGCGTGTGGCGCACCGCCTTGTCGTCAGCCTGCTGCAGTCGTGTGGCCTTCCTTGTCATTGTCACGGCGACTTGGCACAAGCGGGGGACACTCGGGCGGGGCCCCAGCAGTTGCACCCCAAACGGGCGAACGTGCAGCAGGCCGCGTCCACGACCAGCGCACGGTGTGACCACCAGCGCACGGTGTGCGCTGGTGCGTCTTTTCCAGTGGCACCAGCAACACGCGAGGCGCAAGCACCTCCACGCACAAGAAGCGGCGGTTGAGGAGCGTGCGTGCACTGTGACACTGGACGCATTCTTTCCATCGGTGCAGCACCGCTCCCTTACGGCGAGCAGTTCGTCCGTTCATCCCTTCACTGCGCGTGACTGTACACCCCCCCCCCCCCCCCCCCCCCCCCCCCGCTCCCGCCTCCATCCCGAGCTCGTCGCTCACTCCCTCCCGGACCATGGGTCGCGGTGCCGCCCGGGACGCAGAGAGCGCTTACGGCGACACCGCCGCGCGGAGCAACAAGCTTGGGGGTTTCTTTGGCTCCCTTCACATACTCTTTGCGGTGCTGACGATTGCCGCGGGCGTAGCGCTGATTGCGACCGGGTCTTGGGCCATTGCCAACCAGAAGGATGCCGGCTACGGCACCCTCGATTGGCAAGGGTCCTACCTCGCCGCCAGCGTCTACCTGGGCATCGTCGCTGTGGTGGTCGGCGCCTCGCTGATCTTCCTCGCCATCATTGGCATGCTCGCCATTGGCCAAGGCTGCTGCTCCCTCATTTCCGCCATCATTTACGTGCTTGCCATGATCGTGCTGGTTGTGGCGACGGCCTTTGCGGCGGCCGTCCTGTTGACCCTCGCCGAGGGCGGCATCGAACGCGGCGACACGCGCACCTTTTTCAACGACGTGTGGACGGAAACCGTCGCCGAATTCCCGCTGTCGGCGTGTGAGGTCGAGCGCGAGTTCCAGTGCCGCGGCTTTTCCAACAACCAGTGTGAAGGCTGCGACTCGGCCGCCATTGTGGCGGGCAACTGCGAGGCGAGCCAACTTCGTGCGTGTCCCGACTGCACGTCGCTGCCGAGTGCGGACGACTTCACGTCGAAGGGGTGCTACGATTTGATCTACCCGAGCCTCCAACGCGTCGTGCGACCGGTGGGCATCACCGCGGCGATCGCCGCGGGCATCAGTGGGTTGGGGCTCATCTTCTTTATGTTTGCTCGGTGCTGTGCTTGAGGCAGCCGTGTGTCTGATGTTTGTTAATGGCTTAGGGAAGAAGGGGGCAGCGAGCGAGCGGTCACTTCACTAGTACCAACTACTTGACATACATGTACGGAGCAAGAATGTGTTTTCGTCCGCTACACTATAACACACGGGACGAGAAGCCCAATGGAAAGAACCGCCAGCGCCCGCGGCGCCGGTGTTTGAGCAACGTAGTAGCAGTATTAAAAGGAAGCAACTTTACGCTCGTAAGGTGGCGGCAAAGTAGCCACATTGTGGCGGGGGTTTCTTGGATAGTTTTTGTCGCAGACGGCATACTCTGTAGCTGCAGCCGCCGCAACCACTCTAGCGTTTGAGGCTCTGCTGTGCCGGGCACACCCGAAAAACTGGGTTGCAAGCAAGAGACGTGAATACATCACGTGCAGTACTCATGCAGAGTCGAGCGGGGAGGCGCGCAGAGGTGGTACGGGCAGCGCCCGCTGGAGCGACAGGCGAAGGGACAAAAGCCTGCCACCTTCGAGACCAGACGAGATACGCAAGGCGATTGTAAAACTTGTAGCAACAAGCGACTGCGCAGGGCGCAAGTCATGCCCACTCACCACCGTGCTTTTGGTCGGGGCCGTGGTGGTGGTGGTCGGTATGCACCAGTCGAGATGCAGCCGTGGGGGAGCGCAACGTGCAACAAGCCAGCTGCAAGGAAGAATCTTTGCCGCATATGTGGCGAACGGATCCAGTGATCCGCCCCAGCCGGACCGCTGGTTGGCTGATCGACAGGACATGTCCTCGTGTGTCGACCCGCTTGGGGTGTCTCGAGACAGTTAGCTCTTGTGTTTCTGGACACCCCCATATGCAGTCCACTGAGCAGGCCCTCATGGACAAGTCGCCCACGCAGGCAGAAGGCAATCCGCCTCCCCCGCGCTGCCGTGCTCTACTGACGCCCCGCGCTACAGCAGTCATTCACTTCTAAACAAGGACCGTCTGCCTCCTCTGCAATCATTGTATGGTACACCTCCCTCCTCTCCTTCCTGTCTTTTTCTGGGTGTTGGTCTGGTAGTCACAGTTGTGTCGGCGCGTGCCCGCCTCCCGTGCACCGCCTGGCTCGTCACCCCCCCACCCCTCGCCGCCTGGTATGGACACCCCAAAAGCCCTCCGCTTCATGACCATCAACGTGTGGTACACGGCGGGTGGTCCCACCTACGCCGCCCGCCTGGCGGGCCTCCGCGCCTGGATCGCCGCCCTCCAACCCGACGTCCTCGCGCTGCAAGAGGTGCTCCGAGACGCGTCGCTGCCGGCCTGCTCCGTCACCTCCCTGCCACCGCCCACCCCACCGCCGTTGCGGTCGTCGCCGCCCTCACCGTCGGGGGCCCCCGGTGAGGGCCCCCCCGCCGCGCCAACCGTCCCTGGCGACGGCGCGCCGCCGCCGCTGTACGACCAGTGCGTCGAGCTGCTCGGCGGCCTCGGCTTCCAGGCGGTCGCGTACGGGGCGGCGAGCCCTTTTTGGGGGGACCCCTCCCGGGTGATTGGCAACGCCATTGCGGCGCGGCACCCCATCGTGTCGGCCGACGTGCTGGCGCTGCCGTCGACGCCCGGCGCGTGGGAGGTCCACGTGGGGGGGGGCAAGGCCGCCGCCGTTGCCGACGCGGTCGCCGACACGGACGCTGCCGCCAGGGCGGTCCTGTCCCAGGCGGCGCCGTGCGGCACCGCCAATGGCGGCGGTGGGGCGCCCCCACCCCCCCCCCCCCCCCCCCCCCCCCCCCCCC
>ENA-ORXT01004106-ORXT01004106.1-marine-metagenome-genome-assembly--contig:-NODE-4106-length-15333-cov-21.824528_pt1 | contig 15333 bp, 10 predicted proteins | sample MGYA00237868_ERZ511482 | MGnify/ENA metagenome assembly ERZ511482 | reverse complement strand
ACCAAAGACAGAAAGCATAGAATTGATACATTCTTTATTGATAATTTAAAAGCTTCACCAAGCGACAAGCTCTTCCTAATAAACTCATCAAATGCATAAAATACTGATAGTGAGATTGTTACGTAAATAAAAAACAAGAAAACAGGTGTATAAAAAAGTGATTTTATTCTTTTATTATTAATAAATTGAACCAAGGTGAATATGAGAATTCCAAATATTTGGGCAAATAATAAAAATCCAAAGATCTTGAATTTTTCAAATGAGTATTGATGGGACTCATTTAGATTAATGTATCCTATAAACTGCGAAATTATAAGAAAAACTAATCCAACTAAAAGAGAACTTGAAAGACTTTTCGCCATAATCCTTATAAAAGTAATAAATCAAAAGTGTTTGTATCTTTGATTCGAAGTTTTTCTACCATAATATATATATAACTAATTGGAAATTACACCTATTATAGTTTTAAATTGGAATGGGATTCAAGATACTATTGAATGTATTGAGTCAGTGCTAACTTTACAAAAAGTAGACTATCACATATACTTAATAGATAACTATTCTGACAATGAGGAAGGTGCACTCCTTCAAATCCGTTACAGATCTAATCCTAAAATAAGCTGCTATTTATATGATAAAAATTATGGATTCACTAAGGCTCACATAAAAATTTGGGAGGAAGTACTAAAGTTCAATGCAAGTGAATATGTTGCACTACTAAATAACGATACCGTCGTTGATGATTATTGGCTCTTCGAATTGCTGAAAGTCGGAAAGACTAATATTGCAGAAGTGGTTTCGTCTAAGATGATCAATTATTATAACAGATCAATCATGGACAATGCTGGTCATTTCATGATTAATACAGGTGAAATCATGCCTATTGGTCATGGAGAGCCAATAGAAAATTATTCAGAAGTAAGAGAAAATATGGGAGCTTGTGCTGGTGCGTGCATCTACAAAAAGAGTATGATTGAAGAAATTGGATTTTTTGATCCCTATTTCTCAACAGGCTATGAGGATGCCGAACTTGGATTAAGGGCAGTTGTTAGTCAATTTAAGTGCATTTATGCTCCTGAAGCATTGGTATATCATAAAATGGGTCAATCAATTAAGAAGGTTTTTGATGAGTCGTATAGTTTAATGATCCAAACATCAATTTTATATTCATACTTTAAACTAATGCCTATTTATAAAATTTTAATCGATCTCCCATCCTTAATAGTCAAGTTTGTAAGTATGATCATAATAGATACTATTTTCTTCAGGCCCAAGTATCTAAAAATCTTATTGAAATCCTGGTTTAATATTTGGCAACAAAGAAAAGAAGTCTTTAAAAATCGAAAAACATTTTATAATCAAACAAAAAGCATTTCAGGAATCTTAACATTACATAGAAAAATATATTGGTTTTTACCATATGATGTTAAAAGATTTTGGAAAATACTAATTATTGGTAGAAATTCCTCAATTGATCATTATGTCAATAACAAAGCTAATAACTAAAAATTTAAAACTTTTAAAACTCTTAATATTTGTTAGATTTGAATTCTAAAGTGAATTATCAATTAACTCTGAAAATGAGTTAAAAAAATAATCCTTGTTAACTAGTTAAGAAACTATATTTGTGTTTTTATACAAAATCAAATAACAATGCAACCGTAGGTTTTAATATTGATTTTAAGTTTTAAGGTTTTTTAATTTATAATTTTTTATTTCGAATAATTATACAAGAATGAATGATGATCTTGCGATATCTCTTTTGACAGTTAATAAGACTTATAAAGTCAGAACGTCAGGAAATGAAACCATAAGAGAGAAATTTTATAATTGTTTTAAGTTAAAAAAGCAAAACTTAAAAAATATAAAAGCGTTAAAAAATATAAACTTAAACATATATGTAGGCGAATCCATTGGAATTATAGGAAGAAATGGCAGTGGAAAATCTACTTTGATCAATATAATCATGCAAACAATTAGGCCAGATAAAGGTGGTGAGGTATTTACATCTGGAAAAATTATGAGACTATCACTCGGATTAGGCATAGATCCAAATTTAACAGCTAGAGATAATATTTATGTTAATGGTAGTGTTATAGGGCTAACTTTTAACAAGATTAGCTCGATTTTTGCTGATGTTATAAAATTTGCGGGATTGGAAGATTTTATAGATACGCCAATAAAGTTTTATTCTAAAGGAATGAAACAAAGATTAATGTTTTCAATTGCTATGCATGCACAGGCTGACATTTTCCTTTTAGACGAATTCTTCGGTGGGACAGGAGACAAAGAATTTAGACAAAAATCTAATGAAGCTTTTCAAAAAAGAATAATTGAAAATAAAACGAATGTTATAGTAAGTCATAGCCTAAACACTATTAAGAAACATTGTCAAAGAGCTATTTGGATCGATAAGGGAGAAATCATTATGGAAGGAAAAGTAAATAATGTAATAAAAGAGTATGAATCACAAATAAATGCACATAATTGAATAGCATCTTTCACAAACTATTTTATCAATTAAAAGATACTAATAGATTCGAACGTATTTGGAAACTAGCTCAAGTTGATTACAAGAAAAGGTATTACAATGATCGACTGGGAATTATTTGGGCAATACTAAATCCATTATTTAAAGTACTCATATATTACATAGTTTTTGAATTAGTAATGGGAGTTTCCGGAGAATATGGAAATCATTATGGTTTATATCTTTTTGTTGGTTTAATAGCATGGATGGCTATTAGAGAAACTATTGCGAAATCCATGCATACTTTAATTAGCAAAAGATATTTAATAATGAATATTAAATTGGATTTAATTGATCTTTATATTTCATCATCTATAAGTATAGTATTCGGCTTACTTTTTAATATTTTCACTTACATAATAGTATCATTATTTTTTAGCATTTCTTATTCGCTCAATGTTTTGTATCTACCTATTATTATACTAAATGTCTTCTTTTTAGCTACAGGATTAGGAATGATATTGTCTATTGTAAACATTTTCCTTAAAGACATAAAACATTTAGTTGAAATCGCATTTATGATAGGGCTTTGGACATCGGGAATATTTTATGACTCCAAATTAATCTTAGATGCTTTTATGCCTTATTATTACCTAAACCCAGTTATTGGCATTATAGAAAACTTAAGACTAATTCTACTTTTTAACTCTCAACCTAATTATATATTGATGAATATAAATTTATTGTTAGGTCTAATTTTCTTTATTGTAGGAAAATTATATGTGGACAAGTACAGTTCATATTCCATCGAAAAATTATAAATAATGAAGGATCTAATTAATTATTCTCCAGCACTTTGGTTGGATAGAAAAAGTATAATAAATACACCAGCAAACGAACTAAATCAAGTCTTTATTGATATTGAACAAGACCTTGCAAAGGTTGACTTTACTGAGCATCTTAGCATAAGATATAAACATGACCGCAGAAAATATGAAGTATTGTATGCATTTGGGAAAGACAATATTTTGGAGATTGCACAATTAGATAAAGCTCCAATTCCAAGTAAGGAAAGGAGAGAGTTCTATGGAAGTACTCCAACAAAGTATTGGATGTCAGGTCTATCTGATGCTTTAATGCTTAAAGAACTAGTTAAAATTTACTGCCAGCAACCTATAAAAAATATGTATGAGTTTGGGTCGAGTACTGCGAGAGTTTCCAGATTTTTCCCAATTTTATTCCCAGAAGTTCCAAAATTTTATGCTAGTGACCTAAATATACATCATGTATACTGGTTGGAAAAATTCCTAAGTCCGCTATATTCTAACTATATCCCATTCGTAAATACTACGCTCCCTCAACTACCCTTTCCAGATAACTACTTGGATTTAATTTATGCAGGTTCTGTTTTTTCACATTCGGACCATTTTGAAAACACATGGTTATTAGAGTTATCAAGAGTAATGTCACCTAATGGAATTTGTATTCTTACAACACATACAGAGAAAAGATGGGACCAAATAAAATATCAAAATAATTTTAGAAACAAGCTTCTAAAACGTTTCAATTTTTCCTTTGAGTATGGTGGATATATTTCTGATGAAATATTTAATAAACCTATGAAGGAAGGTAAAGTAATTCTTTATGATAAGAATTACCCCTCTTATAATACCATGACCTTTCATAAAACTAGCTACATAAAGAATGAATGGGGAAAATTTTTTGATATATTTGATATTATCGATGGGGGTCACGGCATGAATCAAGAAGCAATAATTTTAAAGAAGAAAGCGTAGTTTCAACATTAAGAAGTTATGTCAATTTGTATAGTTACAACAGACTTGTTACACATAATATCAAATGGCGGAATAGGGACAGCTAACTATCACCTATCGAAAGTATTATCAACCAATGATGTAGATACTTCTATTCTTTTTTGTGATATTCACAATTATAAAGTTGATAAAAATAAACAAGTTCATATTATTAAGAAATATGCAAATTTTGGTGTAAAATTAGAGTTTTTATCAAATAAAATAAAATACGATAAATTTGATTATTGGCCTAACCATAATGTTCTCATACTATCATATCTTATATATAAATATTTAAGACATAAAGAATATAAAAAAATAATATTCCAAGATTGGAAGGGCATCGGAATGTATAGTATGCTATCAAAAAAATGTGGGTTGTCATTTTTAAATACAAGTTTAATTACACAAATACATAGCCCCGAGTTATGGGTAGCAATAAATAATAACAATGTTATAGGCAATAAATCTTACCCATTGATTCAATATCAAATGGAACGAACATCAATAATGTATAGTGATCAATTAATACACCCATCAAAGTACATATTACAATGGATAAAATCTCATGGATATAAAACATCTGGAACAAAATCATTGAACTTAAAATATGCTTTTTATACTTGCAATCAAAATAAGAACACTCTTCTAAATAAGCATAAAAAGAAAAGTGATATCCATATTGCATTTTTCGGTCGTCTGGAAGAACGAAAAGGACTTGATATTTTTGTCACTGCGCTTAAGAATAATTCATTAGTAGAATTATTTCAAAAAGCAAACGTCGAAATTAGTTTTCTGGGTAAAGAAGGAGTCTGTAAAGGAATCAAATCTAATGAATTCATAACTAACTCTAGACTCAGAATTAAGTATACTGTCCATAATAGTTTCAATAGTAGTCAAGCAATATCATATTTAAAGAAAAACAATTGTATAGCAGTAATAGCATCTAAAGCAGATAATTCACCTTTGGTTATATATGAGTGCATTGCTTATAATATCCCGTTTATAGCATCTAACACCGGAGGTATCGGTGAATTGATACCTAAATCTTACAAAAGGGATATACTATTTGAATTCAACCAGAATTCACTTATTGATAAACTATATGGGTTAATTAAATTAAAAGGAATACTTCGAATAATACCGTCCTTAGATCTAAAAGAAATTAATAATGATTGGGTAAATGAAATTTTAAAAGCACCTAAAAAGATTACAAAGCTTAATAATGAGAAATCATTAAGTATTTGTATTACTAATTTCAATAATCATAATTACTTAAAGTTGACTATTGCTTCAATAATGGAACAGGATTTTAAAATATTCGAAGTTATACTTATTGACGATTGTTCCACGGACTTTGAAACAAAACAATATTTAGAATCTCTAAGGCCACTTTTTATTAGTAAGAATTGGAAAATAATAATCAATAATAAAAATTTATTTATTGGCAAATCTAGAAATATTGCTGCTAAACATGCTAAATATGATCTTATTCTCTTTATGGATAATGATAATTACGCAAGTAATAATCAAATAAGTACTTTCTTAAGAGCTTACAATTATAGCAATGCAGATGCAATAGTTTCATTATGTTATAATTTTACAAATAAACATTACGATAAGCCAAATAAATTTAATAGTACAATTAATCATATTTATCTTCCATTAGGTAATTCACCATCAGCCTCAATTTTTGGAAATTATTATGGTGATGCAAATATGCTAATCAAAAAAGATGTTTTTTTTGATCTTGGAGGGTTCACTACGGATAGAGATGTATCTTATGAAGATTGGGAGTTCTTTCAAAAATTAGAGAATCACAATAAAAGAATTATCGTTATACCTAAGAAATTATTTTGGCTTAGGACTAGAGAAACTTCAATTAGTCAGATTACAGATAATAAAGCAAATAAAGATAGAGTACTGAGAGAAGTATATAAATCTTTAAACTGGTCAAAGTTAGATGATTATACTTATGTTTCTTTAACAGAGAATAATAATGGTCCTACTGGAATCAATATTCTAAAACATAATTCATTTTTTAGCTTAATTGTCTTAATTAAGATATTCGTAAGTAACCCTATTAAATCTCTCTATAAAATTAATATTAAAAATATTAAAATTGCTATAAATGCGATCACTAAAGAACCTCCAGACAAGATTTATAAAAATGTTAAAAAAAAATTAAATGAAAGCTGATATACTTATTATTGGTTCTGGATTAGCAGGCTTAGTATTTGCTGAAAGAGCATGTAGTATGCTTAATAAAACGTGTATAATCATTGAAAAACGAGATCATATTGGAGGGAATTCCTACGATGAATATGATAATAATGGAGTTCTAATACACAAGTATGGTCCACACTACTTTAGAACAAATTCTTTAAAAGTAAAAGACTATTTAACAGAATTCACAAAATGGAGGAAAGTAGACTATGAAATATTGAGTTGCGTAAATGATAAGCTTTATAACTTTCCAATAAATCTAAACACCTTCGAGCAATTTATTGGAAGAGATTCAACTACAGAGGAATTTAAAAATTATATTAATAAAAATAAGATTCCAATTAAAAAACCGCAAAATTCAGAAGAGGTAATTATCTCTCAGGTAGGTTGGGAACTTTATGAAATGTTCTTTAAGGGTTATACTATGAAACAATGGAAAAGGCATCCGAAAGATTTAGATGCCTCTGTTTGTGGAAGAATTCCAATAAGAACGAATAGGAATAACAAGTATTTGAATGAGTCATTTCAGGCAATTCCTCTCGAAGGCTATACGAATATGATGAATAATATGATTACTAAATGTGGTGCAAAATTAAACATTATTTTAAATACTGATTACAAGTCAATTATTGATAAGATCGATTATTCTTATATGGTTTATACAGGACCAATAGATTACTTTTTTAATTATAAATATGGGCAATTACCATATAGGTCACTAAAATTCGAAAAAGAACAATACACTGCCGACGATTTAAAAAGACTTTCTATAAATAATAATGGAGCATTTTATCAGAAAGCAATGCAAATTAACTATCCTAATGAATATGAATTTACAAGAATTGTAGAGGTAAAACATGTTACAGGTCAAAACATACCTCATACAACAATAGTGAAAGAATATCCAGATGATTACACTATTGAAAAAGTACCATATTACCCCATTCCAGCACCAGATAGTAAATCAATTCATGATAAATATAAAAAACTAAGTTTAAATATTAAAAATACTGCATTCATCGGTCGCTTAGCCACATATAAATACTACAATATGGATCAAGTAATAGCTATGTCTCTTTCGAAGTTTAAAAATCTCTACAATGATAAAAAAATCTAAAAATTTATTAAAACGCTTTATTAAACTTGGCACAAAGTATAAAGGTCACATAGATGATTTTGATTGCGAAATAAAAACTGTATATGGTTGGATATATGATAAAAATGAAAATAGTACTAATTTTTACCTTATTATAAATGACAAAGTTACAAATATACAAACGGCAGATATTTTTAGAAAAGACTTAAAACAAAAAAATATTGGAAGCGGACATCATGGTTTTGAAGTGAACATAGATAATTTTGAAATACCTAATGATAGTTTAGAGATACGACTTATACATGCAAATTCTAATAGCAAAGTAGATAGCAAAACTTTTATAGCTAAAAGAAATACTATACCCAACTCATATAATAATGAGTTGTTAAACCATAAAAATATCGGAATTAATAAAATTGAAGCCCAATTATTTGATGCAATTTACTACAAAAGCCAATTGGATCCCGTATATAAAAATGCCAATGAAAAAAGACTAATTACTCATTACATATCTAAAGGCTGGAAAGAAAATCTAAATCCGCATATTCTTTTTAATACTTCTTTATATGTAAAATATAACGAAGACATAAAATTTGAACTAATTAATCCTTTAAAACATTATATCAAATATGGATTTTACGAAGGAAGGCATGCATTTACAATTTTTGATGATCCTGAAGATGCATCACTGCTAAAATTTGCAAGGCTGCACAGTAATAATATTGATCTTATTAATTCTACATATATAAAATATTTTTTTAATTTAGAAACGTTAGATCTATATTCCATAAGTGGTTGGGCATTTACTAACGAAAATTTAACCAAAAATATCTCACTATCTCTATTTTATAAAGACAAATTTATATACAGCTTTAGTACATTCATACACAGAAAGGATCTGAAAAAAATAGGTCTAAAAAATAGCTTTGGTTTCTATGAAGATTTAAGAGAAATTTTTAAAAATGAAGGGATCATTTCTCAAGAACAATTGAAAAAAATAAAAATAAAAATTACAAATTCAAATTATATGCTAAGAATATGATAAGTAAATATGGTTACAAGTATCAAAATAAAGAATGGCCAACAATAAATAATCATAAAAGCCAAACACATAAATGTAAAAAAATATGCATATGTACTAATGATGCTTTTGGTATAATAAAGAATGGAGGTATTGGAACAAGTTTTTTTCATACTGCTAAAGTACTTTCAAATGCAAATATTGATGTAACTGTTTTTTTTTATCTACCTAAAGGGCTTCATATATTGAAAAATCAGATAAGGGACGCAAAGAAACTCTACAGTAATGCTAACATTAAATTAATAATCAGTTCAGAAGTAAATTACGGTACAATTCGTAATACTTCTATTAAGTATGATAATATTAAGTTTTGGCCTGAGCATGCGCAAATGGAGGCTTCATTCAAAACCTATTTATGGCTTAAAGGTAAAGATTACCAAACCATAATTTTTCCTGATTGGAAAGGACTTGCTTTCCATACCGTTATTGGAAAAAAAATGGGATTCATAAAGAATAGCAATATTATTATTCAAACTCACAGTTCTGAGTTATGGATTTCTATCAATAATAAATCTCTTGAGGGTTCAAAACTCTATCCATTGATTACATTTCAAATGGAAAAAACAGCATGTAAATATGCAGATTATGTAATATCACCTACAAATTATCTATTAACTTGGATGGTCAATTTTGGATTTAACTTTCCATCTAATACGTATAAACTTCCATATTTATACGACACTAAAAATCAAAGCACAAATTTAAAAGCAGATAGCAATTTAAAAATAACTGAATTACTATTCTTTGGAAGACTTGAAGAACGGAAAGGCTTAAAGTTATTTTGTGACAGCATCAATTTCTTAATTAAAAGGAGTAAAGTACCTATTGAAGATCTAAAAATTACATTTTTAGGGAAAATAGGAACCTGTAATGGCTTAAATTCGTATCAATATATTTCAGAAATATCAAACAATTGGCCATTTAAATTACAAATTATAAATCATCTTGATTCAATAGATGCAATATCCTACTTAAAGGCAAGTAGTAGTCGTTTAGCCATTATTCCTTCTCTTGCAGACAACTCTCCATTAACAGTAATTGAATGCTTAACTAACGACATTAAATTCATTACATCGAATATAGGTGGGATTCCAGAACTAATTCATCCTGATGATAGAGAGAAAATCTTATTCGAAGCTTCTCCAGATCAACTATCACAAAAGATAAACTTCTGTTTAATAAACAATATTAAACCTGCAAAATATGCTGTTGATCAAGCCCTAAATACTGATAAATGGGTTTATTTTTTAAATAGCTTAGAAATTCAGAGTTACAAAAACGAAATAACTAAATTACCTCTTGTAACAATATGTTTAATAAATCATAATAACTATCATTTTTTAAACACAACTTTAGAAGGAATAAACAAACAAACTTATTCTAACATAGAAGTTATTCTCGTTGATGATGGATCTACTGACGAGAAAACTGTGGATTTTATAAATTCTCTTAAAAAGTCATTTGACTCAAAAGGATGGAAAATTATTTTTAATGAGAACGGATATGTAGGGAATGCAAGAAATACTGCTGCTTCTAATGCAAAAGGAGAGTATCTTCTATTTATGGACAATGATAATTATGCATTTGAGTACCAAGTTGAGACTTTTGTAAATGCAATCGCAGCAAGCGGTTCAGATGTTATCACATCTTCTTGTATATACTTTAAAAGTGAAAAAGATGACATAAATCAACCAGATGAACAATATCAAATCAGTCATATTTACATGCCTGTAGGATCAAGTAAAACAGCTTCATTATATGGAAACACTTACGGAGATGCTAATGCCATATTTACAAAAAAAGCGTTTGAAACCCTTGGAGGTTTTACTGAATTTTATGGAATTTCTTACGAGGATTACGAAATAATTGCTCGAGCTGATCATATAGGTTTAGAGGTCCTAAATATACCAGAACCGCTATTCTGGCTTAGAGAAGTTCAGGGATCCGTAACAAAGGTAACTTCAAATATTGACAATCACTTCAGGGTATATAATACAATGTTGCATAACTCTATTTCAAGTAATTCAATCGAACTATCATTCCTAAATATGATGGATCATCTTAAGATAAATGAAAATTTGCATAATAAAAATAAATATCAACATCTAAGCTACTTACAAGAATCAAACCCTTATGCATACCTTCTAACAATAGCTCTTTCTAAATCTGAATCAAAAATAAGTAATGATTTTCTCAATCAAGTAATCAATTCAAATACAACAAACAAACTACTCACTACTATTATATCAATGATAAAATTTAATAAAAGTAAATTATTATCAAAACTTAATGACATCATTATTGAACGTATAGCATCAGATTCATACTATAATAAAATCCTAACTGAAAATAGTGTTGAATTAAACAAACAAATAGAGATAAACTTTTATTTCGCGCAATTAGTTGCTTATTCCCACAAGCAAAATCAAAAATATTGGTCTGCACTAAAAAGAATTATCATAATATATAGAAGTAATCTTTCATATGAGTTTTCAGATGAATCAAATTATATTATTCCTCTTACATTTCTATTATTAGGAAAAAAAAGAGAAATACCCCAAAATATAGTTAGTACTTTATTATTAAACTTTAGTAGAGAGTACAGATCATTGAATCCTGATATTATAGGAATTGATCCACTTATTCACTTTATTAAATATGGACGTAGAGAAAAAAGGATGAAACCAACAAATGAAGTATCATTAAAATACTTCTATAAATTCTATTTAGAAAAAAGCGAATTAATAAAATGTGAAGAACTATTATCAAAAAACATGTTCATAGAACTATTTAACTCAATGAATCTGCAAAATAAATTATATGATAGATAAATTGTTCGACAAATATCTCAGAAGTATAATGATTTTCTTAGAGTCTACAAATAAGAAAATCATTAATCTTTCAGATGTATTTAAACTAAATTATATTGGTGGATTCTTAGATAATACTCCATTTCGATTAAATAATTGTAATATTTCAACAAAGTATATTAAAATTATAATTCCTAATAGAAAAGAATTCCTACATTTTGATCAAATAAAGTTAATAAGTAAGAATATAAATATTGCGCCAAAAGGTCATACTTCTTATAGCTCAACTTGGAATAGATATAATCCAAATAAATCAAACCATGAAACAAAGAAATTTGCAAATGGAAAAATAGGTTTTCATACTTCTAAAGAAAATAACGCCTGGTGGAAAATTGAATTCGAAAATATTATAAATATAGATTCAATAGAAATATTCAATAGAATAGATAAATATGGTAAACGTCTGGAAGACTTTAAAATCTTGATTTCTTATGACGATATTAATTATAATGTTTATTTTGATCAAACAATTCAAACCTCAAATAAAAAACTTATATTATTATTGACAAAAATAAAATATATAACAAGTGATATTGTTACAAAAATTAAAAATCATGAAGAAAATCGTCTTTGTGGTCATGAAGACATTTCTAATATAATATATGCATTTTCAACTCTGATTTATGTTTTAGAAAATAATATTAAGGGCTCAAACAAAATAGATAAATCTACACAAGACATTTTCATTTCATATTTAAAAGACTTACTTAATATATCATTCAAATATGCTCCAAGGTCATTAGAGTTTGGTGGCATAAAAAACAATAAACCGCTAAGAGTCAAATTAAATAATTTAAAAACTAATAAGATTAAAATTTATTTGGATGATTATCAATATTTACATTTAGATAAAATTGAATTACTAAATAAATTAAAACAATCAATCGGGTCTACTTGCAATCTAACATTAAGTTCTCACTATTCTGATAAGATAAATCCAATTAAAGTATTGTTACCAGGTAATGCAAATGGAGGAGTAAACTGCCACACGAAATTGGAATTAAATCCATATATAATTGTGACTTTACAAGATCCTGCAGAGATAAGCGAAATAAGGCTATATAATAGATGTGATAAATATGCATGGCGAAACAATAAACTAAAAATTGATGCCTCAATTAACGATAATTGGAAAACAGTCTATTGTAATCTTTCCCAAATTAATTCAATTTACAATGCTTATAACTTTCTTTATAGATATCTCAATAATGACATCAATTATCTATCAAAATTAATTGTTCTCAATATTAAAATTAGAGGCTCACATTTACTAAAAGCATGGTACATTCTGAATGATTGTGTGAAAATAGATAGAAATAAATCCCTCTCCATACATAAACTTATTACTACAGAGTCAAGCACAGATTTTTATTCACCAAAACTTACGGCAACTAACCATGCCATAAGTGAAGGATTTATTAATAGTAAAGTAGATATCATTACAAAGAGCATACATGACTTAACTACTCTACTTAAAATTGAATTTAAAATTGATGTATTTATAGCATACGGTACACTACTTGGTGCAATTAGAAACAAAAAGCTTATTAGCCACGATGATGATATTGATTTGATCTATATTAGTAATAAGTCTTCTAGAAAAGAGATTTTTTTAGAAAGAGAAAGAATTGCTAAATTCCTTGAAAATAAGAACTACAGAGTTTGGAGACATAGCGGTAACTTTCATGTTAGAAAACAAAATGAAGCATCTTCGGCATTAGATATTTTTCCGTCATGGGTTGTTAATAATAAATGGAGCGTATATCCTTTTATAATTGAATCAATTGATATTAAAGAAATTCTACCTATTAAACAGGTAGAATTAGAAGGATATCTGTTACCAAGTCTAAATAATACGGAACTATTTTTAAAATCTATTTATGGTGATAAATGGAGAATACCTGATCCTCTATTTAGACATAACTTCAAGAATTATGACTATTTTAAATTTTTGAAAAGATATGATTTATTTATTGACCGATATTAATTTTGGCTCTATACTAAATAGAGCTTTTACTTTTATGGCTTGGATCACTTCGAAGAATACTTTTTTGGCTCTATGTTGATTACAATGGGTAGTTCGTGAGTGACTCTAATCTTTGGACGTATGAATAACAATAAGATCCTATGTAAAAGCCCTTGAGTAGACCACTAATATAATATGTTTAGCTAATTTCTACATTTCTTTAATTAGGGTTTCCTCAGTAAGTACTTAACTCGTTATATATCAGGGAATTAAGTCCTAAAAAGTAGCAATTAAGTGCAAAGTATTTCGTATATTTATAGAATAACTTTGCATATGGTACACTACATTTCGCAGCATCAACAGAAAATCGAAGAATTTGGTAATCTTTACCAAATGAACTTAAACCCTCAAAATCGTTGGGTACAACTAGCTACCCATCTACCCTGGGATAGCTTAGTGCAAATATTTTGTGAGTCTTTTTCTGATAAAGGAAGAGCTACGGTTGATCCTCGCATAGTCATAGGTAGTTTGATTATTAAGCATAAACTCAATTTGAGCGATGAAGAAACAGTACGACAAATCGAAGAAAACCTTTACATGCAGTATTTCTTAGGATTCGATGATTTCATTTCTAAAGCCCCATTTAGTCCTTCCTTGTTTGTAGAGTGGCGTAAGAAATTAGGCAATGAGACTTTCAATAAATTCTCAGATGTTTTATTACAAATTTGTTTTCCCAGCAAAATCAAAACACAAAAACTATCAAATACTGAGAAAGTTCCATTAATCAAACTGGTCAATAAAGGTAAGTTAAAATTAGATGCTACAGTAGCAGATCAGTACATTACATATCCCAATGATTTAGGCTTACTCAGTAAGGCAAGAGAGATAACAGAGAAGATAGTTGACATTCTTTTTGACTTACAGCGAGAAGAGTTGTCTGTCAAACCTCGTACCTATCGCAAGGAGGCACACAAACGATATTTAGCAGAATCTAAAAAACGACAAAAAAATAAAGCAAGTCTACGTAAAGCAATTAGATACCAACTTAATTGTTTGGATCGTAATACACTTTATATCAACCAAATGTTAGATAAATATAAATTGGGTGACAACCCTTTACCGCATAGAATGATGCGTCAATTCTGGATTGTACAAACGCTTAATAATCAACAACGCTTTATGTATAATGAAAAAACTAATCGTTGTGACGATCGTGTTGTAAGTATTAATCAACCTCATGTACGCCCTATCGTTAGGGGTAAACAAGGTAAAAAAGTAGAGTTTGGTGCAAAACTTGGTTTAGCCTTGGCAGATGGGTTTGTCAAAGCTCAAACCATAAGCTGGGATGCTTATAATGAAAATGCAGACTTGATTCCCCACGCTATAGCATACAAGAAAATCTATGGTTATTTCCCTGAGCTTATCCAAGTAGATAAAATTTATGGATCTAATAAAAATAGGAAATGGTGCAAAGAAAATGGGATAAGACTCACAGTTACTCCAAAAGGAAAACCTAAAAAAATGACGCCTTACCAAAAGCGTAAACACAAAAAAGAACTTTCTGAACGCAATCAAGTCGAAGGGAAAATAGGACAGGCAAAACAGGGGTATAGACTTAATGAGGTAAAAGCCAAACTTAGTGAAACTTCTAATACGTGGATTGGAGTCACCCTATTCATCGCTAATCTCGTTCGATTCGCTGAACAAAATGATTTCCTTTTCTGAGGAAACCCTAATTAAATGGACTTTCTTTAATTCATACCTAACCAGTCATTCTGAATCTGCATGCGGATGGCTGGCTCGATTCAGG
>ENA-ORXT01004103-ORXT01004103.1-marine-metagenome-genome-assembly--contig:-NODE-4103-length-15345-cov-3.142324_pt1 | contig 15345 bp, 11 predicted proteins | sample MGYA00237868_ERZ511482 | MGnify/ENA metagenome assembly ERZ511482 | reverse complement strand
GGGTAGAGAGATTCGAACTCCCGACATCCTGCACCCAAAGCAGGCGCGCTACCAGACTGCGCTATACCCCGTTTCCAAGTTCTTTCAGACCAGCAAATCAGCTTGCCGTTCCAAAGAAGCGCGAATAATACGTTTGATGATAAATTACGTCAAGCATATTTTATCATTTTACGATGCGATCATTACACTCATGATTTACGCAGCAATATAGCCTTTTGAATTCCTTAGCAATGTAGGTAACATGCACATCTTCTACCCGCTTACAGAGAAAACCCATGTCACATATGCAATTTGAGTTACTGAAAACCAGTGCTCAAAGTCGACGCGGCCGCTTGAGCTTCCCCCGGGGGACAGTGGAAACCCCCGCTTTCATGCCCGTAGGGACTTACGGCACAGTCAAGGCCATGACGCCTGAGCAACTCAAAGGTATCGGAGCAGAGATTATTCTTGGCAACACCTTTCACCTCATGCTGCGGCCAGGCACTGAGGTTATTTCTGCTCATGGTGACCTGCATGACTTTATGCATTGGGACAAACCCATTCTTACTGACTCAGGCGGCTTTCAGGTCTTCTCACTGGCTAAGATGCGCAAAATCACTGAAGAAGGCGCTCACTTCCGCTCACCCGTGAACGGCGACAAGGTTCTGCTTACGCCGGAATACTCCATGCAGATTCAAAAAGAACTGGGGTCGGATATTGTCATGGTGTTTGATGAATGCACGCCCTACCCGGCTACCTATGATGAAGCCAAGCAATCAATGTCACTATCAATGCGCTGGGCAAAGCGCAGTAAACAAGCTCATGAAGGCAATCAGTCTGCCTTATTTGGCATCGTACAAGGCGGCATGTATGACGAGCTTAGAAAAATATCTGCTGAAGGACTGATTGAGATTAACTTTGATGGTTATGCCGTAGGCGGGCTAGCCGTTGGCGAACCAATGGATGAACGCAATCAGGTGCTTGAGAAAACAACGCCTCACCTTCCTGTCGATAAACCTCGCTACCTGATGGGGGTTGGCAAACCTGAGGACATCGTGGAATCTGTAAAACGCGGTGTTGACATGTTTGATTGCGTCATTCCCACCAGAAATGCGCGAAACGGTTTCTTGTTCACACGCCACGGCACTTTAAAAATCCGCAATCAAAAGCATCAATTTGATACCCGACCTATCGATGAAGACTGTCAGTGTTACACCTGCCAGCACTATTCAAGATCCTATCTTCGCCATCTGGACAAATGCAAAGAAATTCTTGGCGCTCATCTAAACACCATACACAACTTATTCTATTATCAGGAGCTGATGCAGGGAATTCGCAAAGCATTGGACGAAGATAACTTTGAGAGTTTCTGCAAAGATTTTTATGCACTCAGAAGCGATAAGGAAGATCAAATAATCTGAAGCAATGCTATCAAAACCGTTGCTGCTTACTGTCAGAATTAAAAAGGCCGCTAAATAAGCGGCCTTTTTACGTCTAATCTAACTACCCGAAAGTAATTATTTGATGCCCATTTTCTCAAGCATCTCGTAAGTCAATCCACCTGTCGGTAGATCATTATCCTTCTGATACATCTCAACAGAACTTAATGTTCCGCGGCCGATACTTCCATCGATAGGACCGTTATAGTAACCAGAGTCTTTCAGTACTTGCTGAATCTGCTTGTTGACGTCGCGTGTCATATTAGTTTCACACAATACACGCTGCCACTCCAAACGCTCGCTAGACTTTTTGATTCGCGTTTCGACCGTACTAAACACGGCTGGAATAACGGTACGTCGCTCTTCAGCATCACTAGAAACTGTCTGCACCTTAACCGTCTTGTAGACAGCGGGAACAGCCTCTTCCTTGATCGTCGCTGGCGTATCAACAACCTGCTTCTTAACACTTGCGAACTTGGCTGGAATTGCCTTTAAGCAAATCTGATTTCCCGTTGGTGAACCATCACCAGAAACATCAGCGCTTCTCCAGACAAATGCTGCATCGGATTCTTTAGTGGTAACTTTCACCGTATCAAACTGCGCTGGCAGCTTAATGCGATCCGCAGCAGAGTCACTAACCAGGCGACTCACAGGCACAACCTCAGACTCAGCAGGAACTTCAACTTCCTCGACAGTAGAAGGTGACTTCAATACTGTCTTCTTAACGGTTTTGTATTTAGCAGGAATCTGTACCAGACACATGATGTCGCCAGTCGCATTGTCGATACGCGTAATCGGCCCAGTACCTTTCTTCCATACTGCCTTAGCAGGCTCGACCATAACCTGCTCTTCGATTTCTTCGTACTCAGCCTTAACCAAAACCTTGTTCTTGGCAGACGCTTTAACCATGACGGTTTCTTCAGCTTGCTCAAATTGAGCAGGAGCGATATTAATTTCTTCTGCTTCTTCCTTAACCAAGACTTCTTTTTCGGTCGTTACAAATTTAGCAGGGATATAGTGCTCAGTGAAGCACTGCTCAGGCTGAGCCGCGACCAGGTCAACACCATTTGCTGTAGCAGCGGCCAGTAATGCCGGACTTGCAGGAATGCCACGGCGTCCTAAATTGGTTACCCACTCAGTTCTTGCAGGAGCTGTTTCAACTTCCTCTGTCACTGTGCGGTATGTTGCAGGTACTGCAACTAATTTCGTTGAAGCTTCTTTAACAAGAACTTCTTTTTCCTGAACATCATAAGTCGCAGGAATAATTTCGACGGTGCTCGTCTCAGGCCTAACCATAACTTCTTCAGTTAAAGCCTCAAAAATTGCCGGCACGATAACCTTTGAATAACACTCACCAGGCTTAGCGTCTGGCAATGTATCAGTTGCATCAACTCGATCAGAGTCAGCTGCGAAAGAAGAAACAGGTATTAGCAAAGAAAGTATAGCGGCTGAGGCATAACTCTTGTTCAGCATTTGGAACTCCTAATATAGACTACTTGTATAGATACGTAGTAACTGAATGGGCACTTATGGAGCTTTTGCTCCTGTGATTATTTTCTGTATTCACGACCATCCTGACCGCGACACCCCTTTATAGATTGCCGACAAAGCATAATCCATACCCGACCAATGGGCAACCCCAATTTAAACGTATACAGATCACACATATTTAAATTTAATCACCACCAAAATAATGTCAAACTTTTAATATTGTTTAAGCTAATTTAAAAACATAACAAGACAAAACCAACATCAAGTAACAATCATTATGCAGTCTTACGGGATGTACAGTAATACTTGACAAAAAATAACCCCGAAGCATAAAACCACGGGGTTATTGGTACTATTTGGTGCCGACGGCCGGAATCGAACCGGCACGGCCTAGGGCCACCACCCCCTCAAGATGGCGTGTCTACCAATTCCACCACGTCGGCAAGGAGAAACATAAATTATTCTTGTTTTGGTGCTGCCGGAACATCGGAAGCATCAGCCGGTGCCGCTGTTCCAGCAGGCACAGGCACGTCAGAAGGAACTGCTGAATCCGACTCCACAGCGGGTGCACTGGTGGTAACAGATGGTTGGACAACACTTGGCGCAGCACCTTCAGGATGGGCAACTAGCCAAGCCAGCAATAATGAATTAACAAAGAATACTGTTGCCAATATTGCTGTCGTACGACTCATGAAATTGCCAGAGCCACGTGAACCGAACACCGAGCCTGATGCACCGCCACCGAAAGCGGCACCTGCATCAGCACCTTTTCCGTGCTGCATCAGCACTAAGGCAATGATTCCTAGCGAAACAATTAATTGTACAATCAATAGAATGTTATAAAGCATAATAATTCGTTTTTGAGTTAAGCGGCCTGACAAATAGCCAGGAAGTCACCTGCTTTGAGAGAAGCTCCGCCAATAAGCCCTCCGTCAATATCTGGCATGGCGAGCAATGACGCTGCATTTCCAGGATTCATGCTACCACCATAAAGAATCTGAGTCTTTGCGGCAATCTCACTATCATAATTCTCTAACAACGCGCGGATGTCCGCGTGTACTGCCTGAGCTTGTTCTGGCGTAGCCGTCCTGCCCGTACCAATTGCCCAAACAGGCTCGTAGGCAATCACAGCACCAGACAAGCTTTCAATTCCATACTTATCTATAACTGCAAGAATCTGGCGATTAACGACGGACTGCGTAATGCCATTATCTCGTTCTTCCAGTGTTTCACCAACACAAAGTACTGGCTTTATATTTGCCTGCTTCAGTGCGTCAAACTTATTGGCAACCTGATCGTCGGACTCCTGATGGTAGCTACGACGCTCAGAATGACCCACTAAGCCATAGTCACACTCGAAGTCAGCAAGCATACTCGCACTCACCTCACCGGTATAAGCACCCGACTCGTGCTCTGAAACATCTTGCGCCCCTAAACTCAACGAGTCACCAAGTAATTGTGAGACTAGTGGAACATATATATAGGGTGCACAAACAGCTACCTGACAATTCACTGCTTTTGAACCGGCAGCAACCGCACTGACTAACTCTTTTATAGAGTCAGTTGAACCGTTTAATTTCCAGTTACCTGCGATCAATGTTTCGCGCATTGCTACAGCCTATCTGCCAGTGGATTTACACAATCGCGAGAGGTTAAACTGACTGATCGGATAAATCAAATAATTCCGCTTGATTTGAAGTAAAAATATTTCACAAAAAATTAAATTAGGACTTTACCAAATATGACAATATGAGTATTCTTCTGCCTTCACAAAATTAGCTCGGAGAAGTGGCCGAGTGGCTGAAGGCGCTCCCCTGCTAAGGGAGTATACGGTTTATCCCGTATCGAGGGTTCGAATCCCTCTTTCTCCGCCAAGTTAGTTTTGAGAATGATGAAATAGAGTTTGATTTAAGTATTGACATCAATTATTGATACATTCATCATTCATCGCCTTGAAAGTACGCGCTGGTAGCTCAGTTGGATAGAGTATCTGGCTACGAACCAGAGGGTCGGGGGTTCGAATCCTCCCCAGCGCGCCATATATTGAATTAAGACCGTCTAATACGGTCTTTTTTTTCGCCTAAAATTAAGTCCATTGTATCCAAAGACTCTGTACCTTTTGAGCTCATCCCGCTCTACCAGAATTGGATGATACAATTCTCTTTTTTCACAGTGCAGCATTTTAGGAGTCTGTAATGCGCAAAGTAGGTTTCGTCGGTTGGCGTGGCATGGTCGGTTCAGTGTTAATGGATCGCATGCGTTCTGAAAACGATTTTCATGGCTTTGAGCCCGTTTTCTTCACCACCTCTCAGGCAGGGAAACCGGGCCCTGACGTAGGCACCGGATCGAAACCACTCCAAGACGCGACCAATATCGACAAGCTCGCTGAAATGGATATCATATTATCTTGTCAGGGCGGCGACTACACGACTTCCGTCTATGAGCCACTGCGTAAACGTTGGGATGGCTACTGGATTGATGCCGCATCCACCTTACGCATGACCGATGACAGCATTATTGTACTTGATCCGGTCAATCGCAATGTAATCAATGCCGGGCTTGAGAGCGGAGTCAAAAATTATATCGGTGGTAATTGCACCGTATCGCTGATGTTAATGGCCTTGGGTGGTTTATTTGAAAAAGACCTGATCGAGTGGGTCACGTCCATGACCTATCAGGCTGCCAGTGGTGCAGGTGCGCAGAATATGCGCGAACTCCTCACACAGATGGGTGAGCTTGAAGCCGAAGTCAGCGACCTATTGGCCGAGCCCTACTCTGCAATTCTGGATATCGATACTAAAGTCACTGTGAAAATGAACGCCGATGATTTAAGCAAAGATAACTGGGGCGTACCTTTGGCCGGAAGCTTGATCCCGTGGATCGACAAGCCTGTTGAGAACGGGCAAACCAAGGAAGAATGGAAGGGTCTAGTAGAGTCCAACAAAATTCTGGGCAATATTGAGTCCAATAGCATCCCCATTGATGGGCAATGCGTGCGAATTGGCTCTATGCGCTGCCATTCACAGGCCTTTACCATTAAGCTCAAACAAGATATTCCTCTGGATGAGATTGAGTCGATTCTTGCCAGCCATAATGAGTGGGTCAAGATTGTTCCGAACAACAAAGAATCCACCGTGCAAGACCTGACGCCAATGAAAACATCGGGCACTTTATCGATTCCAGTAGGGCGAATCCGCAAAATGAATATCGGTCCAGAATATTTGACTGCCTTTACCGTGGGTGATCAGTTACTTTGGGGAGCCGCTGAACCGGTGCGAAGAATGCTGAAAATCACATTGGGTTATATCAACTAAATCCAAACGCCTGAAACATAAGTAATAACTCCCAAAGGCCGTAATTTTAATTGCGGCCTTTTTTCATGAGCAGCAAGGACATTTTACAAAATTTTTACATAAGCATAATGAAGATGGCATAAACTAACTCTATCAATAAACACAATAAACGAGTTTGCCATGCGAATATACCAAGTCGTTCTGCTAAGTCTTTTAATGCTGAGCAATGTTGCTCTTTCCGCACCCATTACCAGTACACAGGTTCCAGAACCACTGCAACCGTGGGTAGATTGGGTTCTGCAAGATGAAAAGAACCAAAATTGCCCCTATCAATACAATAGTCAGAGTCGTGCCTGTAGCTGGCCATCCCAGCTGCAATTACAGCTTAGTGATAGTGGTGGAACATTTAGTCAGCAGTGGCAGGTCTTTGATGAATCATTGATTCGCTTACCCGGCGACCGCGAACACTGGCCGCTAAATGTGCAGTCTCAACAGGGCGAATTATTAGTCGAGTCAAAAAAAGGTATCCCTTACGTGCGTTTGAAGGCTGGCACACACACCATAGAAGGCTTATTTCGCTGGAGTAAACTCCCTAAATCACTGAGAGTTACACCAGAATCAGGATTAGTGCAGCTTAAAGTCAATAATAAAAACATCGAGCGGCCGCAGTTTAATCAGCAAGGACAGCTTTGGTTAACTCAGGGCTTGAGTGAAACACTCAGCGAGGACAATCTGGATATACAGGTGTTCCGCATGATTGTTGATAGTCATCCGGTGCAGGTGGTCACATCAATAAAGCTACGCGTGTCTGGCAAGCAACGCAATATCCAATTAAGCCCTGTGTTACTGACGAATTTCATTCCGTTGAGCATTAATAGCCTTTTGCCGACACGCTTTGAGTCAGCAGAAGAAGGCAAAGATAAGCAACTACAAGTTCAATTACGCCCCGGCGAGTGGACAATAAACATCACGGGACGTACCCTTTCTGATACCACTAGCTTTAGCTTGCCTGCGAGCAAAGCTCCGTGGCCTCAACAAGAGGTATGGGTATTTTCAGCGGACAATAAAATCAGGCAGGTTGAGGTTCGGGGAGTCAATAGCATCGACCCAAATCAAACCAGATTACCCGCAAAATGGAAGTCATTACCCGCTTATTTACTGTCACCCAAACAAACTTTGACCCTTGACGTGATGCACCGTGGCGTAAGCCAGGTTGGACAGAATGAACTCAACTTGAGACGTGAGATGTGGTTGGACTATGACGGTAAAGGCTACACCATCAAGGATAATTTAAAGGGAGTCATACGCCAACAATCCCGACTCAACGTTATCCCCTCACTTGCTTTAGGGCGCGTCAATATTGATGGCAAAGATCAATTCATTACACAAGAGATGTCCACTGACAAGCCCGGCAAAGCAGGCGTTGAGATTCGGCGCGAGTCGATTAATCTGACCGCCGAGAGTCGTTATCTGGGGCATCGCTCAGCGCCTCCTGTTAATGGCTGGGAGCATGATTTGCAAAACGTTAACACCACCCTTCACCTGCCCCCTGGCTGGCGTTTATTCTCTGCTTCGGGCACTGACAATCTACCCAATAGCTGGGTTCAAAATTGGACGCTTCTGGATTTCTTTTTAGTGTTGATTATCACGCTGGCAATAGCCTACCTGTTCAACCCACTATGGGCAGGATTAGCCCTGCTAACGCTTGCCTTAACCTGGCATGAACCTGATGCCCCACGCTATATCTGGCTGAACTTACTGGCGGTTATTGCATTACTTCGTGTGCTGCCTGAGAGCTGGTTTAAACGCAGTTTATCGATGTACCGATGGATGAGCATCCTGGCACTTGCCTTGATCATGCTGCCTTATCTGATCGACACCATTCGCAGTAGTCTTTACCCTCAACTGGAAAACCGCTTTCAACCCAGAGTCGAATTTGATCATGCCGCGGGAAATTTGGGTGCGGGCAGAGTTATGAGAGAAGAGGCCATGCAAGTGTCTGAACCTGAAATGATGAATGAGATGAATGACATCGCGGCACCTTCACCTGTGCAGCAAGCCCCAAGAGCAAAAAGAGCGCCACGTCCCAAAGTCAGCAGCTCAATCGTTGCACAGTCTTATAAAGGCAAAGCGGCCCGCACAGCCCCACCTAAAGCTGACTTAAGTGCTATTGATCCCAATAGTATGGTTCAAACCGGCCCCGGATTACCTAACTGGAGGGGCTATAAACGCACTCGTTTACAGTGGTCTGGCCCTGTTAAGCCTGATGAAACTAGCCGCTTAATCCTGATTAGCCCCCTGATGAATATGCTAATTAAATTTCTCGGCATTGGTCTATTGCTAGGCTTATCCTGGCGTTTAGTCAGTCGAAGCGAAAGTTTCAGCTGGAATCCAAAGCAGTGGTTTAGCAAAAGCGTTGTTCCAGCGTTTGCACTGCTATTGATACCGCTGTCATTCGTCGTCAATGAGCCAGCACAAGCCGATAGCTTTCCTGATCAAATAATGCTGGAAACACTTAAACAAAGACTGACGGCTGCGCCTGAGTGCTTACCAGAGTGCGCACAAATAGAGCAAATGCAGATCTCAATCGATCAGAATACGCTTCAGGCCAGACTGCGCGTGCATGCTGTGATTGATACGGCAATTCCATTACCCGGCAGTCAAAGCACTTGGCTCAGCTCTCAGGTTATTTTAAATGACGAGCCAGCACTGGCTATTAAGCGTGACAAGTCACAGCAACTTTGGATTGCCATCCCTAAGGGACTAAACAATATTGTATTGAGCGGCGCTTTGCCTAAACGTAACAGCATACCTTTGCCGCTGCCATTAAAGCCCCACTCTGTTACTTGGCAAAGCAGCGATAAACAGTGGGCTTTGGAAGGCATTAAAGATAATGGCAGTACGGAATCACAGCTCCAACTCAACCGCATTTTGAGCGAAGACGCTAAAGCACTTCAGGAGCAGGAACAGAATACGCTGCCGACTTTTGTCAGAGTTGAGCGACAGTTAAATCTAGGCCTTGACTGGACGGTTGAAACAACGGTTACCCGCCTTGCCCCACTAGATACACCATTAAGTCTGAATATTCCGCTGCTACCCAATGAACAGCCGATGAGTGAACAGCTCAGCATTAAAAATGGCCAGATAAAAATAAACCTCGGCGCAACTCAGCGCCAGACACGTTGGTCATCGCGCTTAAGCACAACCGACAAGATGGTGCTTACCGCGTCTAACAGACCGGAACTACTAGAAACCTGGCAAATTGCGACCAGTCCGGTCTGGCATATAAAAAGTGCTGGCATTCCCGTCAATCAATATCGCAATCAGGGACAGCAAACGATACCCGTTTGGTATCCTTGGCCGAAGGAAACGCTCACTTTAGCGTTGAGCCGCCCGGAAGGCGTTGCTGGACAGACCGTTACCATTCTTAGCAGTAACTTAAGAGTTAACACTGGTAAACGCGCCAATACAGTGAATCTTGATCTCAATATTCTCAGTAGCCGAGGGGTTCTGCATGAGGTCAAACTACCGACTAATGCAGCCGTCAAACAGATCACCATCGACGGCGTTCGTCAGCGGATACAAAATACTGAAAACAAACTCAACCTAACCCTGAAACCAGGCAAGCAACGCGTCAATATCGAGTGGCGAGAAGCTGATGCCTTAGGCAGCCAATATCGTTTCCCTCAGATTGATTTGGGATTGCCCAGTGTCAATGCTAACTTCAGTATGGAGCTTCCTAAGGAGCGCTGGGTGCTATGGGTAAATGGCCCAAGTATGGGACCCGCTATATTGTTCTGGGGCGTGCTGCTGGCAATATTAGTGCTATCGCTTATCTTAGGCGCGTCAAAATTGACGCCACTGAAAAGCTGGCAGTGGTTTTTATTGGGCATTGGCTTAAGCCAAACCGAAACAGCGCTAATGATTCTGGTTATTATCTGGCTATTCGCGATTTCATTTCGTGAAAAGCTGACCAAAAAGCTCAACTATGCACGGTTTAATGCCATGCAAATTGCTCTGGTTGGCCTCACAGTGGTAGCACTGGTCGTGCTTGCCGGCGCTGTAGCGAATGGTTTATTGGGCCGCCCTGACATGCAAATTGCCGGTAACGGTTCCAGTGCGTATGCACTGAATTGGTATCAGGATCGGGCAGATCAAGTACTGCCACAACCTAACGTAGTTAGCGTGCCACTATGGATTTATCGGGCACTGATGCTAGCTTGGGCCTTGTGGCTAGCCATTTCGGTATTGAGCTGGTTACGTTGGGGTTGGAGCGCGCTTAATGTGAATGGCCTTTGGATGAAACGACCGCCAAAAAAGCCAGGGTCTGGCGGTTTGTTTAGCCGAAAAAAAGCGGTAGCTGAAGAGACAGAAAAACCTGAAGCGTCGGAGGTGCCAGAGCCACCTAAACAATAGTAGCTTTTGATAAATGCGCTTTAACCATAAGGATATGGCAGAAATATTTGCCATATCCTCTTTTTAATAAACGCTCTATAATTCGGCGCTACCCCTAGTTAAAAATAATTGCTGATGAGCTCTCCCTACATTGAACACACCCAAAAATGGCTTGAGACAGTCGTTATTGCTCACAACTTTTGCCCGTTTGCCAAACGTGAATTAGCCAGAGAGAGTATTCGATACGAAGTAATAGAAAGCAGCAATATTGAAACCTGCTTGGAAGCTTTGATCCTTGCCTGTGAAAATCTGGATCAAAATTTAGATACAGAGACAATGCTATTGATAATCCCGAATGGCTTTGCTGATTTTGAGGTTTACCTCGATTTATTAGACATTGCTGAACGTTTATTAGAAGCGCGTCGATATGAAGGAATATACCAACTGGCTAGCTTTCATCCCAACTACTGCTTTGCAGACGCAAGCCCCGATGATCCCGCTAATTACACCAACCGTTCGCCCTACCCTATGCTGCACTTGCTCCGGGAAGCTACCATTGAACAATCAATAAAAAATATTGACGACCCTGAGTCGATACCTCTGAACAATATTGAACGAGCACGTTCTATAGGATTAGAGAATTTAGAAAAACAACTGGAAGACTGTTACAACATAATCAAAACCCTTTGAATAGTCCAAAATGTCAACACTTTATCTGCTGGGTTAGAATCCAGACACGATGTCAGGTATGCTGTGCGCAAATAGAGGATGGTGCGTAATAAAATCACTTTTTACGCTAATTTCTTCAAAAGAAGCCTAAGCAAATGAACCTTTAAGCAGCCCATTAACGACTAGCTTCGACCACAAAGCTTACGAAAAATTTAGGATAGAAATAATGCAGTGTCGCATCTGTTCAAACAGTGAAAATAATACGACTCATGAAGCCCGCGAAATGATGCTCGGACTTCGTGACATGCACACCTATTTTGAATGCGGTGAATGCGGTTGCTTACAAATTGCCGAAGTGCCAGCAAACATTCAGGATTATTACCCTGGTGACGACTACTACTCTTACGATGAAATCAAAGTTGAAACTGGCTTTAAGAAAGCGATGATCACCGCCCGTGACCGCTATGCTGCAACAGGTCATGGCCTCATTGGCAAGCTACTGCAAATGCGTAAACCGCATGACAAGCTACCTCGCTTACAAAAAGCCAATGTCAACACAGATTCGCGTATTCTTGATGTGGGCTGTGGCGCTGGACATTTGCTGCATTCACTTAAAGAGTGCGGCTTTAATAATATTCTGGGCATCGACCCATTTAATGCTAAGAAAATTGAATATGCCAACGGCTTAGTCATTGAGCAAAAGTCGATTCATGAGGTAGCCGAAGGCGAATGGGATTTCATTATGATGAATCATTCCTTCGAGCATGTGATGGATCAGCATGAAGTGTTAGCAAAGATTGAAGCACTATTGAAGCCCGGTGGCGTTAGTATGATTCGGGTGCCCACTGTCAGCAGCTGGGCATGGGATCACTATGGCGTCGACTGGGTGCAGCTGGATGCGCCGCGCCACTTGTTCCTACACTCACAAAAAAGTATGCAGTCCCTGGCGGATCAAAGTGGCTTGGTATTGCACGAAACGATTTATGACTCGTTTGCCTTTCAATACTGGGGAAGTGAGCAATACTTAAAAGACATACCGCTTCGTGATGCACGGTCTTATGCCGTTAATCCTGAGGCTTCGATTTTTAGTGAACATAAAATCGATGAGTACGCCACCCGCAGTAAAGCGCTGAATGCTGAACAACAGGGTGATCAAGCCGCCTTCTATTTTCATAAACCCAAAACGGCCTAAGCGTTCAGATGAGTAAAAAACAAAAAATACTCGCCATCTCATCACCGGGTGGTCACTGGATTCAGCTGAATAAAATTTGCAATGAAATGGAAAATCGTTTCGATGTGGTTTACGCAACACCGGGCACTCAATACGGTTCGCAGAAAAACCAACGTAAAATCCACAACATTACGGATGCTAGTGCTGATAGTAAGCTAAAACTGATCCCACTAGCCTTTCAGCTGTTATGGATCATGGCTATCGAACGGCCTTCAGCGATTATTTCTACGGGTGCTGCGCCTGGTGCGATTGCTGTCCTAATCGCTAAATTACTGCCGATTAAAACCATTTGGGTTGATAGCATTGCCAACGTCGCGAAGCTTTCCCGCTCGGGTGAGATGGTTAAGAACCATGCCAATTTGGTTGTTACGCAATGGGAACCACTAAGTGATGGCGAGAAAATTCGCTATCAGGGGTCAGTACTATGATTTTTGTCGCAGTAGGCACCCAGTTCTCTTTTGACCGCCTCGTGCAGTATATGGATGAATGGGCAGAGGCCAATGACGAAGCCGTCTTTGCACAAATTGGTGAGGGAGAATACGAACCCAAACACATGCAATGGGAACGTTTTCTTAACGGTGATCAGTACAATCAATACATCAAAGATTCTGAAGCGTTTGTTTCACATGCAGGTATGGGCAATATAATAAGCGCCCGCGAACATCAAACGCCTATCATCGTTATCAACCGCCAATGTAAATTGGGGGAACACCGCAACGATCATCAGGCAGATGGTTTGCTGTGGATGGGAAAATTACCGGGTGTCTACACGGCAAGTACACAGGAAGAATTATTCGCTCAATTAAGTCAACGTCAGAACTTAGACTGCCCAGCGGAATCAGACAATCAGAAACGTCAACAATTAGTACAGTTTCTAGGTGATTACATCGAAGGAAGCCTGACTTAAAACAATGCAAATCATCAATAAGCTGCTGCATAACCCTCTGATTATTCAAAGCGCCCTCTCTATGGTCGCGCGATTCACGGGTGTGGCAATTAACTTTGCAGTGGCCATCTTGATCACAAGACAGCTTAGTCTTGGTAATGCAGGTATTGTCTTTCTGCTAATGATCTTCGTTTCAGGCGTCGCTTTAGTCAGCCGTGTGGGATTGGATCAACTGATTGTCAAAGAGGTTGCCAGTGCCTCAGAAGATCATCTAGATTTTAAAAAAGCCTACCTCAAAAACACTCATCAACTAGTGCTACTGATATCAATTTTATCTGTAGCAATCTGGCTTGCCATGAGCCCTTATGTACGCGAAGCTTTTTTTCATAATGAAATTGAGCTGAGTCAATTAATGCTGGCATCGCTTTGCGTCATCTTTTTTAATTTCATGTTCGTCAACAGCTTTTTCTTAAAAGCGATTCGCCATAGCTCTCTCTCTATACTTACCCAAAATGCATTATCAGGGATCTGTTTTTTAATCCTGATAGGAATCGCCTGGGATTATTTTGCAACCGGCGGCGGACACGTAATTATTTATATTACATCCCTTGTATTAACCGGAATTTTTTCGTTTCTTGTTGTCAGACCCTTTATAAAAGATGGTGGATGGACAGACCCCAGCGCTCCTAAGCTAAAAAAGCTATTTATTAAGTCGCTGCCACTGGCTCCTATCTCTTTCTTCTCATTTATGATGATTTTTGCCGATGCGTTGATGGTCGGGTATTTCTTGGGAAATGAGAAAGTTGCACTGTACAATGTTGCAGCCAAGGTCTCCTATATAAGCTTATTCTTTCTTGGCGCATTAGATGCGACGATTTACCCACGACTTTTAGCTATATACAATCATCAACCAGAAAATCTATGGAAGTTTTTCTGGCAAGCAACCGCTTTAGTCATTGCCGTATTATTGATTGTTACAGCCGTTATGTATGCACTATCAGATTTAATACTGCTGGTATTTAAACCAGAGTATTTAGCAGCAAAAATGGCTTTAGCCTTATTGCTACTGGCGCAGCTTTTGAGAGCGGCCAGTTTAACATTTTCATTTATATTTATTGCCAGTGAAAAAGTACGCTTTCTGAACATTGCATTGACGGTAGCAATGATAGTAAATTTAGCCGCAAATATCATCTTGATCCCCCGTTATGGCATTGAAGGTGCGGCAATAGCCACATTGCTAGCGAATGGTGTATTGGTTGCAATTGTTATTAGTTTATTTTTCCAGCAAAAGATGCTGCCCCGTCCACAGATGAGTGAAGCGACAAACGTATGATTCTGAGAATACTGACCATACTTTTTATCATTTCCATCTTTATTCCGGTGGAATTTCACTATCTGCTCGGTTCTTTAAGAATCGAAACCTACCGGGTTGTCTTAGGTTTAGCCTTAGTAGCCAGCATCATTAATATAAAACAGGTGTTAGAGAGGGCTGACTTTGTCGATATTCTGCTGGGCGCTTTTATAGTCTTGGCGACAGCCAGCTTAATGTACAATCACGGCCCGCAGAAGGGACTGGAGTCATCCGGCATTTTGGCCATCGAAGTACTAGGATCGTTTTATCTCGCCCGATTATTCATTACCACGCCTAAACGCTATTATTATGTAAACCTTGGCTTTGTCATTATTCTGGCATTACTAGTATTCTTCTCGCTCTATGAAGCCTTTGTGCAGCATCGGATCTTGCATGACTGGGCAACGATGATTACGGGCAATAATTCATTGGACTATCGTTTGTATACTCACTATTACATTCGATTCGGCATAATGAGAACGACCAACCTGTTTGCACACCCTATTCTGTATGGAACCATTGGTGCTATTTTCTTCCCGTTTGCCATTCTTTTGGTTTTCAATAAATTTAAGTGGATTAATTTTGGACGCGCCTTAGCATTGTTGATCGGT
>ENA-ORXT01004102-ORXT01004102.1-marine-metagenome-genome-assembly--contig:-NODE-4102-length-15347-cov-4.557302_pt1 | contig 15347 bp, 9 predicted proteins | sample MGYA00237868_ERZ511482 | MGnify/ENA metagenome assembly ERZ511482 | reverse complement strand
CCTGAAGGGGCGGCCTAACTACCTCGCCCCCGCAGGTATGGAGCGCCCCTACACGGCTCGGATCTCATTTTGTGCTAGTTTCTGGGGCGTTGCCCCAGGCTATGAAAGGACGCCCCTTTGAGACTCCGAAGTCAGGATGACCAAAGGTGGGTTCAAAGTTCTAACCAAGCGCCATTGGCTCTAGGCCTCCTCTCGGGTTCACTGCTAGGACGGGAACCCCGAACCAAGGGAAAAGGGTACATGAAGGGCAGGGGCGTCCCCGACCCGCCGTCGTGGCAGCAGGCAACGCGAGGCGGTCGCTAGCTAGGCGCTCCCTTCGGTGGGTCCGGAGGCCCACGCCCTGCCACGCTCGCGAAATCCTTGACCCGACTTCATGGAAAAAGGGCATTCTTGGCTTAATCAAGCACCATTCCTGCTAGCGAGCCGACGCTCCACGAAGCCTGGCAAGCACTGCCCGAGCCTCCTTGGCCGGGATCGCCAGACTGCGATGGCGGAAGACGCGGGCGACGTTGATCCCCACGGCCCGCCCCTCAAGGTCGAAGAGGGGCGATCCACACTCCTCGGGAAGGAGAATCTGGTCGTGATAGAGGGCGCGCGGGAACCCGTAGCGTCGGTCGCTCAGCTTGCCGCCCATCTGGCTGGTGTTCGAGAGCGCGCGGTCACGCATGGCGCTCTTTTTCGAATAGCCGAAGAGACCTTCCGGCGGCGCCTCGAGGATGGCTTCGAGTTTCTTTTCCTGATCAGACCGACTGACGAGAAGACGCACCTTGTCTCCCACCGCTTTTCGACTCAGCACTTTCGTGAGTTCCGCCTCCGTGGTCACTTCCCTGCCATCGACTCGAAGGATTACGTCACCTTCGAAAAGATCGGCACGGTCGGCCGGGCTAGAGTTCTCAACCCGGCCAACGACCAGTTCCTCCTCGCCTGGGATCAAGCTCGCTCCCAGCCAGACGTTGCTGACGCCTTCCGTGCGATCGGCCTCGCGACCTTCGGCGGGCACTGTTCTGCCCGGCTGAGTCATGACACCGAGCACCACCTTATCGGGTAGAGATGTGAACAGCAGACTCGCCGTCCGCGGCTCGGCTTCGGCCCAGACGACGGGCACAAGATCAGGAGCACCGGTGCGGAGCAGCGCCAGATCAAATTCCGGATCCACGCCCACCAGCTCGACCGGGTACCCATTGCATTGAAGATCGACCAGTTCATCGCCCAACTCGCCCAACTCGCTCGCCTTGGCGAGAAGTTCGCCTTCGGCAGACACCACGGTGGCGTGTCCGAGGAGGGAGTCACCCTGATAGAGGGCGACCACCGACCCAGCGGCAACGATTTGAATGGCCTTGGCCCGCTCACCGAGTTCGACCCCCGGCAGAACCGAGGAATCGACCGCAGCCCCCCCTTCCCCGGAGATCTGCATCGAGATCATCCCGGTGATCTCCATCCCGTAGTGTCCTCGGGCTGGCCGCATCTCCGGAGAGATCCGCACCTCTTTGCCGAGCACCGAAAACACGACGGGGCGCGCTTCCTCGACCCTGGCAAGATGAAGCAGCAGGCTCGTCGGACTCGCAACCGCCTCCCCGTCGATTCCGATGACCACGTCACCGGCGGCAAGCCCGGCCTTCTCGGCGGGGCTGCCAGGCGTCACCCGCGCAATGCGCGCCGTCGTCGGGTCGGTCAGGTCGGGCTCAATGCCAAACCACGGGCGGAACTCGCCTTCCACCGAGGACCCCCAGCGATGCAGAAGCCGCTCCATCTGATGCGCGTCGAGCAACCGAGGCCGCGCGAGAAGTTCGGCCGCCTCCGGATCCTCGGCGTTGGCTTCGAGGGCTGCCTGGAATTGGCGCCTCATGGCGGCGAGTGGCCGGTCGAATCGATCACGCGGGTCGACTTCCTCGGAGGTCTCTTGCCGCCCGATATGGGCACCCTCGAGGAGTTCATCCCAGCGCTCGATGAAGGCGGGGAGCGGGACATGGTTGTTCGTGGAGTAACTGCCCGAGATGTTGCTGTGGATTCCGATCACGGTGCCCTCGAGGTTGAAGAGAGCCCCCCCGGAATCGCCGCTGATCACCGTGGCGGTCGAGGTCAGGGGGTCGGCAAAGCCGCTCTTGGTGCCGGCGGCGCGGATTCGTCCCAGCCTGACAGGCGGAGGACGATTCTGAATGGGACCGCCCGGATGACCCGTTGCGATCACGAGGTCGCCCTCCTGGTAGGCTTTTTCCGACTGATAGGGGCGGAACGGAAAACGGCCCGCCCCGTCGATCTGCAGCATGGCCGCGTCGGTCGTGTGATCCACGCCGAGCGTCGTCCCCGAGACCTCTCTCCCATCGGAGAGGATGATCTTCACCTGCTGACCCGGCTCGCCCGTGACGTGAGCGGCCGTGAGCACGAGACCGTCCGGGCTGATGATCACCCCGCTGCCTGCGCCCGGTCCAACGAGCACGGCCACGGTGGCATCGACCAGATCTGGGACGAGCCGATTGAGGCGTTTCTGAAGTTGCTCAGGTGTCTGCGCGTGGCTGCTCGGCCCAGAGAGTGTGAGCAGCAGTAGAACGAGCGAGAAGAGGCGGAGCATGGCGACTAATGGGAGAGAGGGCGGGCGAGCATTCGGTCCACGGCGGCGCGGACGGTGGCGGGGTCGAGGGCAAAACCGCGATGATCGCCGACTGCCGCGACGTTGAAGGCGACCGCCTTTCCCGCCGAATCAAAGAGCGGACCCCCGACGTCCCAGGCATTGAGATACAGATCGTGGACCAGATGGTCGGGGAAAGGGCCACGGCGGACACTCGGCACGGTGGTGAGCGGACCACGCAGATCGATGCCGGTCGCTGGAGGAAGCGGGCGGGCGGGGCCGAGTTCAATGTTGTGCGTAATGGTCTCGCCTTCTGTTTCAATGCCGATCTTCACCAACTCACCGACACTATGTTCGGCGAGCAGTCGAACGAGAGCAGGGCGTGTCGAAACGGGCTTGCCCGCGAAGGAAATCACCACGGCTCCCGGCGCGATCCCCGCTTTTTCGGCCGAGCTGCCCGGAACGACAGCCGCCACTCGCAGCGAGGTCTCAGCCTGCTCGGGAATCAGTCCGAGAGAGGTCACTTCGGCCGACGCCTCGAGTCTCGGACTTGAGGAGGTCAGTGAGTGACTGAACGATCCGGAGACCACGAAGGCCTGAATCTGCGGATCAGGGCTGAGCAAGACGGGCGCCACCAGCAGACTTCCCGGGCGCAGGTCGATCGCCTGAACCCAATCGATCACCGGAAGCCCCGAAGCCTCGACCGAGAGCAGCGCGAGATCGGTCTCTTCATCGGTCGCCAGCAGGACCGCCGGGTGGGTGGTTTCGCCAATTCGAAAGGAGAGACTCGGCCCAAGGTCGCTGGCTTTGGTGAGAATGAGACCATCCTCGCGAATCACCGTGCCGAGCAGCGAATAGGAAAGAGACTTCCCTTGGTTGATCACCAGACCATAGGGCGCCGGCGATGGCAGGACCTCGCGCAGGGATTGGCTCCACGCCTTTTCCTTGGGAAGGTTGGTCCCATAGGTGGATGGCCCCAGCTCTTGCGGCAGGAGTTCACGAAGCGGTTTCCAGCTCTCCTGAACCCGGGAAAGAGGCATGGCGATGGTCGAGTTCTCGCCGCGCCGCACGCTGATGGCGCAAAGCTGCCCTGCCATGTCGAAGATCGGAGATCCGAGCACTGGGACCGCATCGATCTCGAGCATCCCGGCATCCTCAAGGGGCTCGTCTTCGTCCTCGGGCCGTGTCCGCCGCCCCGTGGGGAAACTGACCGGCTCCCCAACCCGCGGCTCCGGGGACACCATGGGGAACTGAAACCATCGCCCCTTGCCCGGACCTGAAGCTAGCATCGCAGGCTTCATCCGTTCGGGAACTCCAGCCGCGAGGCGAAGCAGGACCAAGCCGCGTTTTTCGTTTTCCTCGACAATTTCCAGCGGCACCCGCGAGCCATCCATGCGGAACAGAAGGTACGGCGCCGGCGTCCCGTCGATCGCCGCGATCATTGGCCCAAGCAGATGACCTCGATCGTCGAGGAGGATGGCCGGGCGCTTCGTGAGCAGACCGACTCGGCCGATGGTCGCGACATGGCTGCGTAGCTGAGGAGTGCGCTGCACGGCCAGTTCCTCCACCACCTTCAACGCCGGAAACTCCACGCCGGGAAGGGCGCTGGCAGCGAAGAAAAGGAGAAGGGCGCAGAGTGCGGAGTTCATGGAGGGGAGAGAGATCACCAGACCCGTTCGAGATTCTTGAGAGGAAGCCAGAACAAATCCCCGGCTCCTTCGATGCGAGCGTGGGTGTCGGTCGTGTCGGCAGGGACAAGAATCTCTCCGGCCTCGATCGTGGGCAGCGTCCAGTCGGCTTGGCCGGCTTCGGGTTCTCGGGGAAGGTCGTCGGTGATCACCATGTACTGCCCCGCCGCATAGGCTCTGGAGTTGCGGGCCAGGCCGAGGACCCCGAGAAGAAGGCCGAGACCGATGAGGGCCGCACCGGGCCAGCGCTTCCATCGCAGGGCGAGGACCAGGAATCCGAGAAACCAGAGCACGGCAGCCGTGACCAGAATCTGGTCCGGGCGAAAAGCGAGGAGACGAGTGCCGGGCAACGACGTCTTGCCCATCTGCTCCATGGCTTTCGCAAGCAGCAGGCGGGCTTCTCCGTTTCGCGGCTCGAGGAGCAGAGCGCTGTGGCAGGCGGCCCGAGCGCGCGCCGCCTCACCGCGGGCCAACTGACTGCGGGCCAGGTTCAAGTAGAGAGCAGCCTGACCCGGCGACCCCTCGATCAGGGTCGTGTAGATGCGCGTCGCCTCGTCATAGCGCCCGGCCTCAAAGGACTCCCGACCGCTGTCAAGGTCTGCGGCAGACAGCGAACCGTTTCCCACGAACACGAGCATCAGGACCAAGACCAGGCTCAGGCTCAGCTTTGCCAGCGCGTCGGCGATGCGGGCGCTGTCCATCGGCGGCGATAAGCTTGGGTCGCCACCGAAGGCTCTCGCGGCGTGCGCTCGCAGCAGCTCAGCAAGATCAGGGTGCCGCTCCTCGATTTCATCCGCGACTTCACGGGCCGAGGCTCCTTCGGGCAAGCCGGCTTCGTAGCGCAGCAGGGGAAGAATCCGCTGGTCGATATCAGCATCATCGACCTCGCCTTTTCGCAAGCGGCGTATGACGTCCTGCGCGAGTTTTCGCTTCCTCGCTTTCTCCGGGTCGCGTCGATTCCACAGGCGGACGGCGAGGGCGGAGCCAAGGGGCAGAAGCGGCCCGAGAGCGAGCAGAGCGAAAAACGAGGGGTGGAGGTTCAGCAGCACTGGCCTTGCCACGGCCGGACCGAGGACGGTCGTCGGCTCGAGCACCGCCGCCTCCGGCAGGGCGTCCTCGACCGGCAGGGCCGGCGAAAGTTCGTGCCGCCGCCATTGATCCGCCACGGTATCGAAACTGGTCAGGGTGAGCGGACGAAAGCGGGCCACCTGTCCGTTGGGGATCAGGGTCTGGACAACGGTCGCTTCCCAGCGGTCCGAGCTGTCAGGGGTATGCACTTCGGTCTCAAAAAGAGACGAGGGAAAGCCGGGGCCCGAGAAGTTGAGATCCTCGAGGGCCAGGGGATCGCCGTTGCCCTGGATTTCCAGGCGAATCGTGAAGGTCTCCCCACGCTTCGGCTGCGGGGGATCGAACGTCGCGTCAAAGATCCATTCGCCGATCAAGCCCGTGGCAATGACGTCTTCCACCGGGGCGGGAGGCAGCGGTTCGACCTCGACCGAAAATGGAAAGACATGATGCCGCACGCTGGACCGATAGGAAATCGGCAGGTGAATCTGACCCTTGGCCGTGCCCAGGGCGGAGAAGTGGCAGCGGCACTTGAAGCGGCGCACCAGAAAGCGCTGCCCCTCCAGTTCGCGTTCGCTCTCCTCGAAGCGCATCCCCGATCGCGGGAACAGGAAGAACCGCGGATCCTCTCGCGGACGAGGCGAGCCGAAGATTTTCCAGGTCACCCCGTCGATTTCGAGATCCGGCGCCTTGATCTCGATCTCGGGTACCCGTCCCCTGAAGAACAAGCCACCGAACGCCTGTCTCGAGGATAGAGGTGGCAGACCGGAGCTGATCGCGAGGATGTCGACGTCGAGTTTCTCCCCGAGATGAACCCGCTCGGGAGGCGTTGGATCGCCGTTGAAGAACAATACAAATCGCGTGGCTCCCTCGGGAACAGGATTCGGCTCGGCCACATGATCAGGCAGGCGCAGGAGAACCTCGTTCCCGCCGATGCTCCCTTTCAGGGTCGGGAAGACCACCGCGCCGGGCATCCTGGTGAAAAACCGGACGTTCAACTGATGCTTGCCGTCCCACCGCTCGGCGTTCTCCGCGCCCAGCCAGACGAGGCGTTCCTGATCGGGAAGTTCGTCCAGAGAGATCGGTTCGTCGGCAATGATGGCAAAACCCGCTTCCACCTGCGCGACCAGCACCCGTTGCAGGGGCTTGACCTCATAGCCCGCAAGAAGAGGGGCCGTCAGCAGAAGCAGAGCTCGGAGAAGACGTCTCATTCAGCGGTCCTGCCCCGGCGGGAGCGGTTGGGTCTCGTCTGCCATCCGATCGAGAAGCCGACCTCTCAAGTCGCCCATCTCCTTGCCCGAACGGCGCAGCTTCTGATCGGAATTTCCTCTCTCGGACTCGTCTCCATCCTCCATGCTGCCCTCTTCAACGTCACCATCCGGGCGGTCACCTTGCCGGTTTTCGGAGTCCCCTTCGTCGTTCGGCTCTCCCTCCGGTTCCTCACCTTCGCCCTCGCCCTGCTGGGGCTGCTGCTGATCCGTCGGATCGACCAGATGATCGAGCGCGTCCTTGATGTGCTGCCGCGAATGACGGAGATCCCTGCCCTCATGCGCCCGGGGCGCGAGATCCATGTCTTCCTTGGCCAGACGGAAGTCCGCAAGGTCCTCCTCATTGAGATAGGTGGGCTCGTCTGCGACCGCCTCGGCTTTCTCGATGAGATCATCCAGAGCCGCGACGGCCTCGCCGATATCCGCGTCGTTGATCGGCCGGGCGGTCGTCACGCCCCGCTCGAGAGAGCGCTGGAACACGGATTCCTGATCATGGGCCGCCGCCACCTCCTCAACCGCGGTTTGGTGCGCCTTGACGTACTCCACGAAAGCCTCGAGCCACGCGAGATCGCGGTAGAGAATCGAGAGGTTCGCCGAAACAGCCGCGTCACCCGGGCTCAACGCGGCCGCCCTGACGTAGTGATCCTGCGCGCGTCGGCAGATCCGGATCGCTTTTTCAAAAAGGGCGGGGCCGTTGGGAGAACGGCGGGAGGCAGAGACCTGCTCATGAAACTGCTGCAGGCGGCGCTGCTTGTGTTGTGGTCCATCGCCCTCCACGGGGAAAAACCGGCGCACCAGGCGGTGCTCGAGCAGGGCGAGACGGTGCTCGGCGGCCGCTTGCAGATCGGGCCGGGAGTCGGGCGCCAGGCGGGCCGCAGTCAAATACAGCTCCTCCAGAAGATCCCGCCTGTCCTTCGACTCCAGGAGCAGCTCCGGCGCTTCGGCTTCGAGTTCCAGCGCGTACTGGTAATGACGAAGCGCACGATCCTCGGAGTCGAACTTGTCATGGGCGAGACTGCGCCGGACATGCTCGGGAAGGTACTCGATGGAAGCGATCCCCGTCGAGGCTCCGACGTCACCGGCCAGAATGGCCTCCGCTCTTCGCACCCACGCGGCGGGACCTTCCCCATCGTGACCAAGGCGCCCGATTTCCTTCCCGTCGTGATTTAGAAACAGCGCGAGCGGATAGCCCACCACGTCAAAACGCGAACTGAGCTTGCGGTGGCCGGCCTTCTCCTCACGCGTCATTCCCGCACGACGCAGATCCGTCTCGACCACCACCACCTTCCTCTCGGCCCACTGCTGATAGACCGAGTGCTCGAGGATCTCGCGTCGGAACTCGATGCTCTGCTCCGACCAGTCGCTGCCCGTGAAAATCAGGAGTAGCGGCAGGTCTTCCGACTCCGCCAGAGCAAGGGCGCCCTCAAGCAGGGACACCGGAGCTTCCACGGCCTCCACGGCCTTCTCGGCTTCCTGCGCCATGCTTCTAGGCGAAGTCAGGAAGAGAGCAAGAAACGCCAGCCCGAGCGGATACCAGCGCCCCGAGCGCACCGGGATCAGCCAGTGCAAAAAGAGCAGAGCCAAGGCCGCCCCCACCGGATAGGCGTAGAGCTCGATGGGGCGATGATGCAGGTCGGTCTCGAAGTTGGTGCCCTCCATGACCACGGTATCGAGATGACTCTCGAGGGAGGCAATGACCGCGTCCATGCGATCGGGCCGACCCTCGAGGAAGGCTCCGCCGGTCGTCTCCGCCAGCGACTGCAGCACCTCGTGGTCCGCCGTCGTGCCGAGGCCATCGGGCAGACCCGCTTCCAGCCCCGGCTGACCCAGGCCAACGGCAAAGATCCGCACCCCGCGATCGGCGAGGGTCTGTGCGACCTCGCTGGGATCCCCGGTGACGTTGTCTCCGTCGGAGAGAAGCAGAAGAGCCGAACCCGGCGGAGGATCCTCCGTGAGCAGTTCAGCCGCGGTCGAGAGCGCCGCTTCGAGATCGGTGCCGCTCACCGGCAGACCACCCGGCTTCTGGACGTTGATCCGCTCGACCAGAATCGTGCGGTCGAGGGTCGTCGGGCACTCTGGGAAGGCGCCGCCGGCGAAAGAGAGAAGCCCGATGCGATCCGACGGCCGCCGCGCCACCAGTTCTCCGGCAATGACCTTGGCCGCCTCCATCCGGCTCAGGGAGTCGCTGTCGACGGCGGCCATCGATTTGGACACGTCCATCAGCAGCACCAGATTTCTGGCCGGCACCTGCTGCTCGCCGAGTTCCATGCCCCCGATGGGACGCAGCACCGCCACCGCCGCGAGCAGCAGCGCCGACGGGATCGCCAGGGCCTGAATCTTCCTCCGCCACGGAGAGGCGTTGGTTTGGATCCCCGCCAGCGTCCGCACCGCCGCTCCACGCTGCCGCAAGGCCCAGACCAGAAGGATCAGCGCCAGCACCAAGGCGGGGCCGACCCAGAGCAGGGCCTTGTAGGTGAGAAAGGTCATGCGATTTCCTGAAGAAGGGAATGACGAAGCAGAAAGGCCAGAAGCAAGGTGACAAAAGCTCCCAGGATGATCGGTGGAAAGAGATCCCGGTGATAGACGACGGCGGGGTGCACCCGCGAGGTGGTCTCCAGTTCGTCGATCGTGTTCATCACCGTCTCGAAGCCCTCGTTGTCGGTCGCGCGGAAGAAGCGCCCACCCGAGATGGAGGCGATCTTCTCCAGTGACTCGGTATCGAAGTAGTTGCCGCTGGGCGTGTGCATCTGGCGCGGCAGATAGACGTTCTCGTTCGCTCCGATCCCGACGGTATGGATGATCACCCCCTTGTCGGCCGCGGCCTCGGCAGCTTCCAGAGGGGTGAAGACCTCGTCCGTGACGCTGTTCTCTCCGTCCGTGATCAGGACGATGGCCCGCCGCCGCTCGCCGACGTCGATCAGCGTGTTGAGGGCGGTGGAAATTCCCGCCGCCACGTTCGTGGCCCGTTCGCGCGGACTGAGGATACGATCGTTTATCAGCTCGGCCTGCGCGAGCAGGTAGTCGTGATCAAGGGTTGGCGGAGAAGCGACGTAGCCGTCCTCTCCGAAGATGACGAGTCCGATCCGGTCGCCGTCGCGGCGCTTGACGAATCGGACGATCTGCTCGCGGGCTACGGCGAGACGGTCGACCAGCGTCCCGTCGGCGATTCTCTCCTCCACCTCCCAGCGCGACACCCCTGGGCCCGGGTCAAAGGCATCCATGCTGTTGGAGTAGTCGAGCGAGATGATGATGTCGATTCCCTCCCGCTTCACGGGCACGAGCTCGATGTCCTGCTGCGGCCGTGCCAGTGCCACCGTGAAGGCAACTCCCGCCAGGGCCTCGAGCAGAAGCAGGAGGTGGCGGGGAGCCAGCCAGCGGCGGGGCGGAGCCGGGTTGAAATGGCTCGCCGAAGAAACCGCAAGCGAGGCCGGCGAACGCAGCCAGCACCAGATCACCGCTCCGAGAAGCGGGAGCAGCAGCCAGAGCACAAGCGGGTGAGCGAAGACGGGCATCGATCTAGGAAGGCTCCTCTTTCGGCGTGGTTTGATCGACAAAATGACGCACCAGATCGAGGTTTTTGTCGAACTGGGCGCCGTCCGCACCGGCCCCGGCGAATTTGACGCCGTCCGCCGTGCCCACCAGACGCACAAACTCTTCGGGCGTGTCGTCGCGGCCGGACACTGCGGCGATCGACTCGATCAACTCGGAAGAAGTCTCCGCATCCGAAGGCGTGCCGAATCGAGCTGCGACGTAGGATTTCAGAATGTCGGTGAGCCGGGAATAGAACACCGGCGGGGCCAGCCCTCCCTCGCCCGCAAGGCTGTCGAGTTCGGCCTGCGCCAGCAGCCAGGGCGGGGTCTCCGGGCGGTTGCTGATCCGCTTCCACACGAGCAGAGTCAGCAGCACGGCAACCAGCGGCAGCAGGCCGAACAGCCAGAGTCGCCCGTGTCCGTCTTCCACCACCTCTTTCGCCGCGATCGCTTCGGTCGGCTTGCGGCTGAGCTGTCGTGGCTGCTCATCCAGTCCGTCGGCCACGGTCAGCGCTTTCACCGGGAGAGCCGGAATCGCGACCGTCACCGAAGTCGAGGAGATGCGCCGTGACGGCTCCAGCGGAATGGAAAGGCTCTGCCCCTCGACAGAGTCGAGGCCGACCGCGACCATTGGCACCGAAAGATGCCAGGTGCGGATCCCGCGAATCGAGCAGGCTCCGCGGCGCAGAGTGCCGGCGCCCTTGTGAGGCCGCAGTGATTCGGGGTAGCGGCTCGGCTCGGCCGAAGCCACGCTCCGGTGCCAGGGCGCTTCAAGAACGACCTCGAGGGTCGCCTCGTCGCCGATGCTGACTTTTTCGGACTGCCATTCGGCCCGCACCACCCGGGCGGAGGCATCGGTCGCCCAGGTCCGGAAAAACAGGAACCCGACCACGGCAGCGACGATCACCCCCAGAAGAAGGAGAAGCAGGAGCCATCGACCGAACGTCTTCATCACCTAGCGCTGCGCCATCCTCCGGTTGAAGAGAGCCATCAGCTCCGTGAGATAGTCAGTGGCGGTATCGAGTTCGACAAAGTCGACGCCGCTGCGTCGGCAGCTGTTGGACAGTTCCTCGCGAGCTTCCGCCGACCGCTTGGCCAGCTTGCGGGCGGCCCGACGCGAGACCCGATGAGTCTGGCCAGTCTCCAGATCGATCACCGACAGCGCCGGCATTCCCGGCAGCGCGCGCTCCAGTGGATCGCTGACGTGCAGCAGGATGACCTCGTGCTTCTGCGCCAGCGCGCGCAGAGGCCGGTCGAAGGGCTCGGTCATGCCGTCGGTCACGATGAACACGATCGAGCGCCGCAGCGTTGCGGCCAAAAGACGCTCGATGCCACCGGCCAGATCGGTGCGCGGCGAAGACGACTCGGGGGAGAGGAGCTCGCGGATGATGCGCAGGACATGGTGGTGGCCACGCGCAGGGTTGAGCTGCAATTCCTCGCGGTCGGTGTACAGCAGGAGACCGACACGGTCCTTGTTGAGGGTCGCGCTAAAGGCGAGAACGGCAGCCACCTCGGCGCAGAGTTCGGCCTTGGTCATGCCGCCACTGCCGAAATGGAGCGAAGCCGAGCGGTCGACGAGAAAGAAGACGTTCTGCTCCCGCTCCTCGGTGAACAGCTTGATGTAAGGCGAGCCGAGCCGGGCCGACACGTTCCAGTCGATGGAGCGAAGCTCGTCTCCTTCCTGAAACTCGCGCACCTCGGCGAACTCCACTCCCCTGCCCTTGAAGGACGCCTGCCAGGCACCAGCCGTCCGGTTCTGGACAATGCGGCGCGTGCGGATCTCGATCCGCCGCACCTTTTCCATGATCTCCGAAGTGAGCACGATGCCTGGATCAGGGGGTTCGGATCGTGTCGAGCAGGCGCTGCAGGACGTCGTCCGTGGTCAGGTTCTCGGCCTGCGCCTCGTAGCTGGGGATGATGCGGTGCCGGAGCACGTCGGGGGCGAGCTGCTTGACGTCCTCGGGCAGCACGTGACTGCGCGCATCGAGGAAGGCCAGGGCCCGGGCTCCGCGAGCGAGCATCAGCGTCGCGCGGGGTGAGGCGCCCGCCACGAGAAGCGGGGCGAGCCACTCCAGGTCGAGACCGCTCTGGCGCTCGGAAAGCTGGGCCCGGCCCTCCGGCCGGGTCGCCAGAACAAGATCGAGAATGTAGTGCTCGATCCTTTCGTCCATGCGGATCCCGTCGACCAGCCCGCGCGCCGAGGCCACGGCTTCGAGACTGGCCACCGCCTGAGCCGCCGGAACCCTTGTGGTCGGTCCCATGCGGCGCAGCACTTCGAGTTCCTCGGCACGGTCCGGGTAGCCGACCAGGACCTTCATCATGAAGCGGTCCATCTGTGCTTCGGGCAGCGGATAGGTGCCTTCCTGGTCCAGTGGGTTCTGCGTCGCCATCACCAGAAAGGGCTCCGGGAGATCGTAAGTCGCGCCACCAAGGGTAACCTGTCGTTCCTGCATCGCCTCGAGCAGTGCCGACTGCACCTTCGCCGGGGCGCGGTTGATCTCGTCCGCGAGAAGCAGGTTGGTAAAGACCGGTCCACGCTTGGGCGTGAACTCCTGAGTGCCGGGGTTGTAGACGTGGGTTCCGACGACGTCGGCCGGAAGCAGGTCCGGGGTGAACTGGATCCGCTGGAAATCGGCCTGGAGCCCATCCGCCAGGGTGTTCACCGCGAGGGTCTTGGCGAGACCGGGCAGTCCCTCGACCAGCAGATGATTGCCGGTCAGCAGGCAGACGAGCATTCGGTCGACGAGAGCGCCCTGCCCGATGAGGACACGGCCGATCTCTTCTCGAAGGGGTGCGATGAAACTCGATTTCTCGAGGATTTGTTCTTGGCTTGGTGGTTCCATGGAAAGGCAGAAGACTGCGTAAGATGGCACACAAAAGCGACCATCTCTCGCCGAGATGGTCGCATCGGAAAAGGCAAGGTTTTTACGCGTGCGTTTTCTCCTCTCACAGAAGGCCGCGGTGGGCGGGACATGCGCCTTGCGCGCAGCGACGATTCTTTGTATCGCCCCATGCTCGGTGACTTTGATCAGCGCCTTCTTCTCAGGCAGAAGGCAAGGGCCGCCATCGAAGCCAGGAGAGCACCGCTCGGTTCAGGGATCGTAGGGATCTTCGGGGCGGTATCGGGGTCAGTCTGCTTTGAGATCGAACTTCTCGTAGTCGCTCGCTCGCTCAAGTACGACGGCACCCGTCCAAGGGGCCTTGAAGAGCGGGTACGAATGCCCTGAGCCTCAGACCATACAGCCTGCTACGCGACGTGTGTCCGCCCTCCTCGAATGGCCCTGCCCGAACCTCGAAAACAACACTTCTACCGAGGACTTTAGGGCACCTAGACCCCGATGCCCGCGCCTGCCTTAAGGTGGAGCGTGACGTCCCGGCGCGCTGGCGTTGCCAGAGGGCGGGCTTCGCCCGCAACTCGCCGGGGACGTCGAGTTCCACCTTCAAGGCAAATTGCTCGAGCTCGACGAGAAATCCGAGACGAACCTGTCGATAACCCTCGCTGACCAAGCGCCATTGCGCCTAGCGCCCCCCTTGCGCTACCCGCAACACGACAGAATGTTGGGGATGCCAGGGACGCGCGCCGCCCTACCTGTGTCGCCGGAGTGAGATTGCCAGCTCTTGCCGCGATCCCCGAAGTCGCCCCATAACGTTCGGCAATCTCCTACGCCTACGCCTGCGGCTCGGTCATGCTCGCAGGATCAAGGGCCGCAGTGAGTTCCGCTTCGGTGAGTCCCAACTCATCGAGTCGGTCCATGCAGATCTCGCGAACGCTGCGCAGCGTCTTGGCGGACTCCTTGGCGATTTGCGAGGCCTTGTCGTAGCCGATCCGAGAGTTGAGGCTGGTGACCATCGCGAGGCTGTACTCGATCAGTTCGGCACAGCGCTCCTCGTTGGCCTCGATGCCTTCGACGCAGCGCTCGCGAAACACGTTCGCCCCATTCGCCAGTAGGCGGATGCTCTCGAGAATGGACTGCACCATCGCGGGCATCATGACGTTGAGCTCGAAGTTGCCGTTGGCGGCGCACCAGGTCGCGGTGACGTCATTTCCCATCACCCGGGCAGCGACCTGCATGAGAGCCTCGCTCATCACGGGGTTCACTTTTCCGGGCATGATCGAAGAACCCGGTTGCGTGGCGGGGAGTCGGATCTCGCCGATACCGCAGCGTGGGCCCGAACCGAGCAGCCGGAGATCATTGGCAATCTTGAACAGCGAGGTGGCAATCGTCTTGAGCTGGCCGCTCGCCTCGGTCAGTGCGTCCTTGGCAGCCTGAGCCTCAAAATGGTTCTCCGCCTCGCAGAACTCGATGCCGCTCTCCTTGGCGATCACGGCGATTGCCTTGGCGGCGAAGTCCGGATGGCAGTTCAGTCCGGTGCCAACCGCAGTGCCCCCGAGCGGCAGCTCGTGGAGTGCCTTGAGGGCCTTGTGGCAGCGATCGACGGCGAACCGCATCTGACGGGCGTAGCCGCCAAACTCCTGGCCGAGCCGCACGGGCGTCGCGTCCATGAGATGCGTGCGGCCGATCTTGAGGACCTCCCAGAATTCTTTCTCCTTGCCCTCGAGCGAAGCGGCGAGCTGTTCGAGGGAGGGGATCAGATCGTTTTTGAGCGCCCCGCCAACGGCGACATGCATCGCGGTGGGAAAGGTGTCGTTGCTCGACTGCCCCATGTTGACGTCGTCATTGGGATGGACAGGTTCCTTCGCACCGATGTCCTTGCCGGCCATCTGCGAGATCCGGTTCGCGATCACCTCGTTGGCGTTCATGTTCGTGCTGGTACCCGAACCGGTCTGATAGACGTCGATGGGGAAGTGCTCGTCGAGTCCGCCCTCGATCAACTCGCGCGCTGCTTTCTCGATCAGGTCCGCCTTCTCCGCATCGAGCAGACCGAGCTCCTTGTTGGTGCGGGCGGCCGCCAGCTTGACGAGCCCGTAGGCGTGCACCATGGCCGGATCGACCGGCTGCCCGGAGATAGGAAAGTTGAGGACGGCGCGCTGGGTGGATGCGCCCCAGAGGGCCTCGGAGGGCACTTCCATTTCGCCCATGGAATCTTTTTCGATGCGGGTACTCATGATGACGGCAGAGCCTAGGCAGAAGGGGCTTGGTGGCAAGGAGGAGGATGGGCCTAAGACCAATGGCGCTTGGTTAAGAACCCCAGGGGGATTCGGGTATGGGGTTGGCGAAAGGTAGGGAGGTGCGTCCCTGCGCCTCCGCAGGGAGCCCAAGGCGACCAA
>ENA-ORXT01004101-ORXT01004101.1-marine-metagenome-genome-assembly--contig:-NODE-4101-length-15349-cov-8.975904_pt1 | contig 15349 bp, 25 predicted proteins | sample MGYA00237868_ERZ511482 | MGnify/ENA metagenome assembly ERZ511482 | reverse complement strand
GGGGGGGGGGGGGGGGGGGTGGGGGGGGGTGGGGGGGGGGGGGGGGGGGGGGGGGGGGGGGAAAGGGGGGGGGGGGGGGGGGGGGGGGGGGGGGGGGGGGGGGGGGTGGCTGCGGTCCAAGGTGTGGCATGAGAGGAATGGGTCAAAGCAAACATTTATACTCACGGGCGCCTCTCTTTACCAACGAAAGCGGGACGGTCGGCAACCCAGCTCACGGGGTCGCTCGCGCGCTCCCTGCGATGATGAGCCGTGCGGGCGAAAAAGGCGGGCTCGCCAGAAGGCGCGCGCCCAGTCAAGAAGCCACAGTGGGGCCGCGGGAAACGGGGTCACTCAAGGCACCGTCGCTTCATAGCGGGTGAGAAATTGTGCGAAAGAACTGGAGAAGGACTCGCTGATTGAGAAAAGTATTTATGTGCAGTTGATTTTCCACACAAGGCACCCCTCCGCAGTGCCTGGAAACGAGGTTCACACAAACACAAACCCAGACACAAATCTACGGGAACTGTGAATAGGCCTCAGGATAATCCTTGTCCAGAATAGGGTGGGCTTGCCGTATTTTGCTTTCGAATAGAACATGCGCCCTTTATTATGTCACCCTGGCAATCGGACCGAGATGTAGTTATATTATTCATTGTGGTGAATCTCGCTCCGTAGGGCACCGTTAGTTTTTCAGAGCGTGGATCGTGGACCAATAAGCAAATATAGACACGTTGCACGAATGAAACAGACACGTTTTGTTAGTCCATCTTTGCTAGGTTTGCTCGGAGGGCGTGTCAGTGTTAGAAGGGTCGCGATGACGCTAAAAGTGAATGGAGTTACGTGGCTGAGAAGGATGGTCCTGCCAGAGGGGTCACTGGGCCCGGACGGCGCCTGCGCCCGTGCCCATTCTACAGTCAATATCCGCTTATATGGCACCCTTGGGCACTTTGTAGCCCCTGTTTCAGCGATGCATTCTTGTGGCTCAATGTACGGGAGCTGCCCCGAATCACTGGCGATCGTTTTTGGTTCGGCCAAGATCGCGGCTGGAGGCAGCTTCCAGACACTCTCGATTGCACATTCTGAGACAAAAACCGGGTTGTCTGCCTTTCGTCGATCGCCCTGGGAAGCAACCAAATACTTGTGGCAGCGTATTTGATGCTGGCTCACTTGTGCTGCGTCATCTTGCAACAGCGGCCCCACGGCCAAGTCTTAACAGAACCGTGCAGCAAACGAGTCGACTTCGCGAAGAACGTACCACACACCCGCGCCTCGACCTGCGTTCCACGACGCCCGCGTCTCGCCCTTCCGCCCCCCGCTTGCTCACCCCGCATCCATGAATGTGACCGAGCCATAGCAAAGCCATGCAGACTGTCATCACCTTCAGATTCTGCTCGTGCAGGAGAAAGAGAAGGGAGAAAACGAAAGAAAGATGCTCATTCATCATTGCTGTCGGAGGGGTCCTCAATGCCGTTGTCGACCACGCCGTCACCCCCCCCCCCTTCTCAAGAACAATCCTGTCAGCCGTAGCAGCTCGCACTTCCTCGTTGTCCTCCTCCATCAGCCAGCTCTGTACGGCCATCTCCCGCACAGGCTCCGAGTCCTCCCCAAAGGCCTGCTCCCCAAAGCCACAGCCCGACATCAAACTCACCACTCGAGAGCATGCGGCAAAATGGTAGACTTGACCCAGAAATGTGCAATCGTAGACGGCTCGACGGCATTCCATTCCTCCTTGAAAATATCCGCCGCATCTTGAAGATGGGCGGCCGCACCATTTCGGACTCAACGTATCACGACGGGTGCGGCGCGCGTGCGCGCGCGTCGACACGTTGGCTGCTGATCATTTGGGGCGGCTGGCCAGTCAGATGGCCAGCCCCAAATGCCTGGTCCAACCGCAGCCGCAGACGGATTGGTTCCCCCACCCGGCACAGCCACAGAAGGTGCTCCGTCGGCAGCGGGCTCGGAAGCACAGTCAATCCCATCGGTCGTTGGGCCACCGGCTTGCGCTTCGGCTGCCGATGCGGCCGTTGGTGGGGTGGTTCGAGAATCTTCTGCAGCGACCGCACGGCTCGCTGCGCTGCGCGCCGCCCGCCGAATATCTATCCGCAAGGCGCGCCGCACCGCCGCGCGCTGAACGTTCGGGTCTGCCCCCGCAGATTAGAGGATGAGCGGCTGCTCGTTGGCCGCATCGCTGGCAACAGGCCACCAACCGTTCGCCGGCAACCACCCACCGACGCCCAATCCGCCACCCGATGCCGCAACGGGTGCTTTGGACGTCAGACCCGCCGTCCTTGCACCGGTCGGTGTCCCCGCGGGCACCGCCCCACCCAGAACCGCGTCAGCGGGCCCGCCTCCTATAGCGGCGCCTGCAGTTGACAGCTGCGTTGGCGGCGCGGGCGCGGGCGGCGCGAGCGTGGGCGGCGCAGGCGCTGTGGGCGCCGTGGATCCCGCGGGCGCGGCGGGTGGCTCTGGCGCGGCGGGCGATACGGGAGGCGCGGGCGCCGCTGCATTGGCGAGAGGCACGGGCATCGCTGCTTTCGTCGCAGGCCCCACAGCCTTGGCCGCTGCCCGTGAGCCCAGCCCCGACGATGAGGCGGCACCCGCCGTTGTTCAGTCGCCCACCGGGAAGGCACCCACGACCAGGTCTAAAAGCCGCCGCTTGTACCGCCGTTTCAAACACGCGATGATACCCAAGTCCAGCGGCTGGAAGACAGATGTAAAGTTCGGTGGAAGAGGGATGAACTTGACATGGGCGCTCTCGAGTTCGTCGTGTGCCCCACAATTATCGGAGATCAGGGCCACCGGGAGAGTAGTGCGGGCTCGTACAGCGGGAAGAAAAACGGTATCAAACCAGTACTTGAACACATCCCCATCCATCCACGCACTCTGTTGGGAGAAGTACGAAAGGGGGCACGCGTGACGGGGGGCCTTGAAGCACTTGGGCTGCTTGGCCTTGCCAGTCATGGCAACCGGAATCTTGTGGCTCCCCGTAGCGTTGTACGCCAATACGAGGGTGACGCGGTCTTTAGATTTCATAGCCTTAGTGCCTCGTGCCTGCCGTCGCTGGCCCTCTTCCTCGTACGCCCGATTTGGGATGCATCCATGTTGTAGCTTCGATCGGCCGGGTAGGACTCAAGTTGTGCACGGATCTGCGCGATGCGCGGCGCCGCCGCCTCCGTATCCGCCGACCCGCCTTGACCCTAGAGCGCCACATTTCGGAGGTGGTGGCGGGCTCCCCAGTTCTAGATGAAATGCGGGGACCCCTTAAAGCCCGTCGCACCCAGCTCCCTGGCAATCCGCCGGGCGCGGGCCTCTAGAAGGATCCCAGACACTGGGAGGTGCCGCGTGCCCACCAGTTGGAGCGCCTTGTACAAGTCCCAAAGTCCCTGGGATACCTGCTCAAAGTAGGACCGCCGCAAGCGGGTGGACGTCAGGTCTTCCGCCGCCGCTGCGCGGCGCTTGTACTCATCCCGCTTGTCGTAGATATCTCGGGCGGCCAACATGCTAATGTTGACTTGAAACATGTCTAGTGTTTCTGCCCACGTGTGGCCAGCGTCCTTGATGTCAATAAGGGCGAGTTTATCCCCTAACGGCACGGAAGTACGGGGCTTACGTCGCGTTGCCGACCGCGCACGCTAAACACCCCGGCTACGCCTAGAGCCGCCCCGCCCGCGCCCCGCTCCGCCCCGCCCTTGACCCGCGCCGCCACGCCCGCGCGCTGCGCCGCCACCCTGGCCGCGTCCGGAGGCGGCACGACCACCAGCACCTTTCCCCGCCACATCCGACATAGAAGACGCCCAGGGCACATGGGAGGATTCCGTAGGGTCCCCGCCCAGCGCCGTAGCCGTCACCGCCGTCGCTGCGCGGGCGGAGATCTGGATGACCTGCACCGTTTCGCTTTAAGGGGAGGGGCAGGTCTCCTCCACCGCAGCCGCCGCAGCCGCCGCGGCGACATCGCTCACGCGACGCAGATGAAGATCCTCCTGGGGGAGAGATTGATGAGTAGGGATAATTACAGCAAGCTCACAGAGACTGGCGCAAGCACACAAAACAAAGAGGTCGAAAATCAAGGCTACCACACCCAGATCCATTTGGAAAGCGCACTACTACGAAAAAGAGAACTCATCGGCGGGGTGCGGGAAGCGCAGGACTGCTCCGTCGCACACAGCACCCCCTAATGGTACACAAAAAGACTGGCAAGAACTAGCGGGACCGCAGCGCAAGCTCCGCACACCGTGACCGGAACCAGCAGTGGAAGACGCGGCGCTGTTGAAAGACGCCCGTGCGGTGCGCGGGAGCGGGCGCTGGAGCGGCCGGACGACGGGTGTGGGAGCGACGGCGCGGGACGACGATGGTGGGCGCCACGACGGCGGGGTCGACGTCGGCTGGGGCCGCGCTGGTGGGCGCACCTGGGTGCACCCCAGTGGGTACCCCCTATCGGTGCCTCCTTGCTCCTCGTAATTCAATTCCTCTCGATCGGACTGTATGCCGAATGACGATCTGGCAATCCTCCGATCGAGTCCGTGAATGACGCCGATCGAGATCCTCCCAGTTACATGGCAGGGTGCCATATAACTGGGACGCATATATCCGGATATTAACTGTAATCACGTTGGTAGAGGGACAGCTCTGGAGCATCGCAGTAGAGTATGACAACCATGTCACTGTAGCAGCAGGCGACAGGCATTAGTTCAGAACAGCACCTGAGGCACACATCCCAGAAGTGTGGTGCGTGATACGCGATATGGTGTGCATGATACGCGAAATGAGCGTCTACCAGCCCCCACACCACCACCGATGAACATGCAAATAAAGGCAACAGAATGAGGGGATGGCAACACCTGCGACGCACAGCCACGATTAAACATGAAAAGACCAGCGACAGAGTGAGAAAATAAAATAGGCGTTGGACATATTGCTGACCTCCAAAAAGTGGCGGTTGCAGAGTGGTTGCAATCATTCAACAGCGTACGTGGACCAATGGAGAGCCTAGGAATCATGTGAGTTTCTTACACAGTCTCCTCATGCAGCTCTGCGCACTGGAAACGCAAATCAGGATCTCAAGAAATCTGAAGAAATTTGTTCATCTCGCGAGAAATCACAGGTGTGGCCCAGAACTCTCTCCATGCCCTCTTCAGGCCCAAGCAAGCGGCCTAAACATCTCAGGAAATCTCATTGTGGGTTGCAACGGCTCTGCATGACTTCTGCAAGACACGTTGATTGGCTTGCAAGATTACTGGCGGCCACTCTCAGCCAATAGTACGATCGTGGCTTGTCGAACAGCCAGTCCGACTTCATTTCTATGCTGTGTCGTCGGCTCTGCCTCCATTCTCTCTGCAACCGCCATTTTTTTTGGAGGTTAGCAATAAAGACATGAGACTAGTCAAACTCTCCACTGTGCTCGTCGCGGTTCTGTTCTCCACGCCAGGCACAATTCAATTCTCTACCACCGCTGACACACCGGCGCCGATAGCCGACAAACCGCCCAGCGCACAGCTCTTGCACTTCTCGTCGCCGAACGTCACGACCTCCATCACCAGCGAGTTGCCCGCGACTGCAGCCGACACGTCTGCCGCCATCCGCACCTTGCTTCAGTTCGAAGTGCCTTACGGCGTGACTGCGCCCACCGCCGACGCGCCCATGCCCCGACTCGGCGCCCACAACCCGCATGATTTTGAGCTTTGAACTGCTCGGCGGCACGACCGCAACCACCTTTGGCGTGTGCAGTCCAACGGCAATAACGCCGCCCAACGCCATCGTGTTCTTGCAATTTGTGTCGCACGACAGCACGACGACCACCACCACCGATGCACCCCCGCGCGCGGCCGACACGACGCCCAGAACTCAGTAGGTCCTCTCTTTCACGTCGTATGGCCAGATGATCGTCCCGCCGCTGGCGCGTCTGCGTCTACGGCCGACATGCCGCAGAGCACACAGGTACTCTTGGCGTTGGATAGGAGTTCCGGCACTACCACTGCCAACGCATGCACGGCCGCGCCCGGGACCAACACGGCACTCACGTTCTGGGAGCTTTTCAGTTGAAAGTACGCAAACGAACGCTCGCCAATGCTGCTGACGCGCCGGCGACGACACTCGAAGCGCCACCCGATTTGACAGCAGGCACGGTACCCCGCACATACAAATTCTCCCTCTTGGAGCTGCTTGACGCAGCGACTGACACGACCACAGAAACCCCTACGGCAGCTGTCCACACGCTGCACAGCATGCAGTTGTTCTTCCAATCTGTCACGATGTACGGCATGTCCGCCAGAGCACCTGCCACGACGGCCGACGCGCCCGCCCGCCGTGACCGCCGACGCACCCGCGCCGTCCGACCACAAGCCGCCCAGCATCCACTTGTTCTTTCTGGTGCCGACAACGCCCGTCACTTCCGCCGGCACGTGCTACCGCACGTACGCAACCACGGCCACCGCGACCTTGCAGACCAACTACACGCCGCTCAGAACCTGGGGGATCTCAATCTTGGAGCCGCCAGACAGCCCAACCTACACGACCGCCGCCGCCCACATGCCACCCGTACACCCACCTCGCAGCATACAGGTGTTATTTGACGCGGAGACGACGTGCGGCATGTACGCCAGCGCACCCGCCACGACGGCCGACGCGCCCGCCCGCCACGACGGCCGACGCGCCCGCGCCGTCCGACCAAACGCCGCCCAGCATCCCCTTGTTCACTTTGGTGGCGACGACGCCCGTCGCGTCCGCCTGCACGTTCGCCACATTGTTCGCCACAACGGCTATGGTGCCATTGCAGACCTACGGCACGCCGCTCAGCACCCAGGTGCTCATTGTCATGGCGCTGCTCGACAGCACAACCATGACCGCCGACGCGCCCAGCATGGCGTTCATCGGTGAGGGACTGGGGATGAAGGAGCAGTGGCGGTGGAGCCAGGCGCGGGGTGTGGCAGAGGCGGGGGAGTGAGGGCGTACGAGAACCAGTCGCAGGCACAACTCACATCCAGATGGCACGCTGGGAAGAGACTGGGGAAAAGGAAAAGTGGGGGGTGAGTCAGGTGCGGGGGATGGCAAAGGCGGGGGAGGGAAGGCGCCCGAGAGCCGGTCGAAAGCACAACTCACGGTCGGGTCGGGTCGGGTTCCCTCGGGCGAGGTGGGGTGGAGTAGGGTGGTGTGAAAGCGGTAGATGAGATGGAGTGCGAAGCGGGAATACTGGCGCAGTCGCGGCACTATCGTATGAACGGAAGAGCAGAAAGTACAGGCGAGGATATGATCACTTCGTGTCATAGCGGGGACATGCATTTCATCTTCTGGACGGGGCCCAGAGACCTTATTCTGTGGAGCCCTACAGGCGCTAGCCAGCCGACGGGCACTCCTGTCGTACAGAGCATCGCGGTAATGGTGCTCTGTGAATGAAGAACACCCGTTCCTCCGTGTTTCTGAACGATTAGCAACTAAGGTGCTAGCCGTCCACGGATATCTGGAGGCATGGAGATGTACACGTCACGTAGGCACGGGTACACCTGGGACATCCTCTGGTGCGGGCTTCGTCTTTTGTCTTTTTGAGCACCCTACCGCCGCTGGCCGGCCGACGGGCACCAGAGTATCCATCCTGTGTTTGTGCCTGCCGAATCATCTTTAGCCTGCTACTTTGTTATAGTATTTCATGGTTCGCATGCCGTTTTTCGACAGTGACAGCCCATACAGTGCGTTCTCGTTATAAGAGACAGCTGATTCGGATCAATTTGAAGAAAAGGTGGCCCACACGGACTGGAATGGAAGACTCGCGACCCATGTTCTTTTGTAAACGATTCTCTTAAACGAGAACGCACTGTACCAGTTCGTGCGAAAAAACACAATTTCCAATTGTACGATAGCTTTTCGACAGTTATTGAGAGGGCCCTTCCACTCTGATGTTGCTTGGATGCGACCGAGCGTGGTAGAAAAGGCGCTAATCGGCCCACGGGCACGAGGCGCTAGCCGGCCCACTGGCACTAAAGGTCTATTCCATGCAGTTAGGCGCATGAGGAAAGGGGTCTTCCCTGCTGTTCTAGACTTTTCTTAACCACGAGAATTAAACGGAACTGGTCTCCGTGGCATGGGTACTCAAGGAAAAAAAACTAGGCACTCAAAGGATCTTGTAGCGTTGAGATACACCTCGGTGTTTCTCTGTCCCTCCAGAATTGCGCCGCTTTCTTCGTCTCTGCCGATCCGGAACTGGCTCTGACCAATTTCTGATGCAAGACACGGATTGATCCGATCTGGCATCCCATGGAAATGCACATTCTCTCGGCCGGCTACGAGCATACCTGCCCCCCACCACCACCGCCCATGTTGACCAACGGCCACAAATGTCGTCCAAACTTCCCCGCAGCACCGATGACACGCACTTTGTTGCCTACCCACGTCGAGTTACCGCCTGCAGCGTCATCAGCGGGCCATTTATTCCACAAAAAAGCGTTCAAGACAACGGTGGGATGCAATGAAAACTGTCTATCTCTCAAGCATATGGTCGTAGCCGCCTGAAAGTGTGTCACAAAAAAGCTGATGAAGTAGGCTCCAGGATGGGTCCATGTGAAGTTCCAAGGCTTGTTCCATTGCCGAGTTCTGTGCGCGCCAATGTGAGTCGCGCTCATGCGCCCTAATGCGTGGAATCGACCTTTAGTCAAGGGCCGTCTTCTTGTATTTGTCATTACAGATTTTTGTAATATATCTTCAGACAACACGTCTCATTCGGACCGTCCGACCCCTCAGTGCAGCATGCTTCTGAAGGCTTCTGCCTACGAGCTCGACCACCCAGTTTCTCAGTGCAGCACACGTCTTTTTCATTGCTTTTTTCTGCAAGTGCTTCTCAACTACGTGATGATGTCGAGGACGCCAACAGGACCCCAAAGACCCCTACATGTTGTCCCGCTATCGCCACCTCTCTTTGGCACTTGGGAGGCCTCTCAGAGACACCGTACAGGCCGCTGCGGCTTCCAAAAGAACGTCAGAGAGCATGAGCGAAGTCCCAAAGGATAGAAGAAGTGGCTACATGGTATGTAAGAGCTCTATGAATGCCGTACCGGTAGCTCTGGCGGTGGTGTCGCACAAAGAGTGATGGAGAGGCGGTGTGGAAAGGATCCCTTCTGGGCTCTGCCAGCAGGAGCGTGGGTGGCGGAGGGGGGCGGTCGGTAGCGCAGAGGCCCAAGAGGCGCAGCCGACGCCCTCCGATGCCAGTAAGCTTCGGCTCTGTTTTTATTCGGATGTACTGTTCTGAGCTATTTTGGATTCAGGTCTTCCGAGTAGCCAACACAACTGTTCACGGCCATGCTTTTTTATATTTGACGATTTTTGTCGTTGTGCCAAAAAGCGGGGAGTCCTGGTCTGACAAAGAGGCGCTTTTCTGCGTTTGATTAGCCCAGACATCAATCGGCTTGACTGGGACCGCTCCAGCTCTTGGCGTAACGACCACATATAGAGGAGGTGACTCGGTCAAAGGGCCCACGAGCCGTCTGATGCGCTGGTCTTGCAGCGTCCTTGTAGCCTACATCTGCGTCGCCCACGTCCTGCGAACGCGCCCAATCCCGCCATCCGCCCTCATGCTGCTGCCTGAGAGGTGACAGCTGGCCAAGGTGTGGTCTCTCACCCCGATTGTTTGCGAGAGCAAGGAGATACAAGGCCGGGCGCCTCTGTGTGCCTCCTCCGTGGTCGGCCGCATCACTCTGTCGGTGCAGTCGGCTTCCTTCCGCCACTGCAGGTGTGCCTGCCACAGCGCCGTTGTCCCACACCACAAGCACATCCCTTCGTCCCCCTGACGATCTCTCTGACTGACTGTTCACGGGTGGCGTCTACGAGCCCCGGCGGGACCCCCCTCGCCCCAATGGCCCGGCGTGAGAGTGGCGGCTCACCATCTGCCCGGCGCCTCTCCTGGTAACAGCTTCCCCTCTGTCCCCGCCCGAGGGAGGCTGCACTTGCGGCTGCCCCAGTCCTCGCCGGCTCTGCCTGACGCACATCAGTAAGGTGAGGCCCACCAGTACTGGTCACCTCGCTGCTCCGCGCCGGCACCCGCGCCTCTGTAGTCCCCAGCCCCGACACCGCGTCTCAGGTGGCGGCACATGGGTGGACTGTACCGGCGCGATGAATAGCCTGCTTCCCTCGGCCGTTGCTCTTTCTGACGCACAGCCCACCACCGATCCCGCAGCACCTTCCTCTCTTCGGAGGGACGTCAGTGTCAGGCCCCCATCGTTCGCTGCGAAGGGGTCCGCTCCTGTGGCGTTTCTTGACGACGGTACAAAAGTCAATGTTTTCTGCTCGGCCTTCCCCTCACTATCGACGCGATGCACCTTTGCCCCACCCGCTGACCACCTAAAGCACCCACCACTGCAAGCTCCGTGCCGCCACCGTCTGACAAATATCAAGCCAAAACAACCGGCGCCGGAAACCCGCTCCTCCGCCCTTCCTCCACCGCTCGGCGTGAGTGTCTTGTCCAACATCGGCATCGGCGGCGCCGCGGCCTGTACAAGCGCGAGTAACAAACAAGCAGTCGTACCAGTCGAACGACACCTACACGTTGGCCAACACGTCCGCCGTAATCCGCATCGCCGAAGCCGCGGCCGACGCCGCTGTCACGGCCAGCTCCGCAGGTAAGGCCGCCCACGCGTTGAGAAATTCTTCCTCGCTGCCCGACGACAAGGTCATCCCGGTCGAAGAGGGTGTGGGCGTAGATGGCGCCGACGATGGGGGGCTAGGCAGCTGCGGCTCCTCCTCTTGCTGCTCACAGCCGCACAGGCACGTTTGCTTGGAGAAGTAAAATTGCCGAATGTTGTAGTCGTCGGGCAGTGGGTAGGTGCGCGTGCTGCGTGCATGCGCGTGCACATTGTGCACGATAGTGTGCAGCTTCATTATCCGCATGCACTCGTCTTGACCGCACGCCCGAAGCGTCTTGATCATGGCCGCAATTGGAGCGTTTCTCTGCTCGTGCGCGACGGTGTTCTTGCCGTCGAGCGGGGAGTACGGGCGCGGGATGAAGATGTCGCTGTAAACATGGTTGACGATGTGAAAGAGGTCCGAGATGATGACCACGAGAGCGACAAAGCCGGGGAGCTTGCCAACAGCGCTATGAAGGGCACCACAACTAAAGTCATACACAACACAGTAGGGCAGCAACGCGAAGCGGGTGATGATAGCATTTAGCAATGCATGCGGTCCCTCTCGATTGTCCAGAACCACAAAGCCGATGAGCTTGGGGTGGGCGCAGGCGCAGCAGACCGTAAACGTCCATGCGGAGAAGAACTTTCGCACGGCCTGGTAGTGCTTGGCGCACATGCCGAGCTCCGGCTGCTCACCGTGCGCAAAGGGGCACGGGCGACACTGCAACAAACCAGGGAAGAAGCAGCCGGTGACAATCGGGTCCTCCGATGCCAATGGGAAGCGCTCGCGAAAGTGCTCGAGCAGCTGCTCAGGCGTCAACGATGGGTCCAGCCACTCCTTGCCAAAGGCCAGCGCTGATCCGTCGTCCCCCTCTCTATGGAGGTGGTAGTCGTTCACTGTGTCGCACACAGTCCGCATCGCAGCGGCCGCGGGCGCCCGCGGCTGTTCAAATTCCGGCCCGTTGACACGCATCGCCAAGATGAAGGCCATCACTGGCCGCTGCTCGTGCGTGACGCGCGCCTTTGCCGCCGCGAAGACCACGTTTGGGTCCGGTGCCGCGTCGCCGTTGGGTAGGGGGGGGGGACGGGCAGCAGGGCTGCAAGCGGCGGAAAGGACGGCGTCCACGCGCTTGGCCGCATCGGCTGCCGCCAAATCGTCAGCAACACCCTTGATGCCCGCCAAGTTGCTGGGCTTGAAGTCATTGACGACAGCGTCAGTGGCCAGAGCGACGCAGAGGGACACGACTGGCTTGTACTGGTCAGGCCCGAGCTCCTTGATCAGCAGCTGAAAGCAGCGGGAGTCCGACGGCTCGGCGACTGTTACCTCCTCGTGGTGCCTCCAAGCCGCCGCGGCCTCACGCCCCGCGCGCATAGCTACCAGAGGGGCGCTCCCGCGGCCGCTCCGACCGTGGCCGCCCCGCCCGCGGCCGCCTCTCCCGCGGCCGCCCCACCCGTCACCGCCCAGTCCGCGGCCGCCACCACTGCCCCGTCCTCCACGCGGAGCGGGCTGCGGTGGCGGTGGCGGCGGTGGCGGCGCATCGAGCTCATCCGGCGATCCGTCTTCCGAGCTTCCCCCGCTATGGGCGCTATCGTTGCCCACGCCCCCACCGCCACCTGCTGCCCCGGGCGCCGCCGCAGGGCCGACGACACCGACCAGCCAGTTGCGGACGTGGGTGGCCATCTCAACGTCGCTGGCAGCGCGCAAGGCAGGGCGAAAGTTGGCTACCTCGTTGGTCAACACGTACAGAATGCGCTGGACAACACTGCGGGCGGGGTCTCCCGCGGCCTTTTCCAGCACCCACACGCCTTTGAGGAGGGCGTGGAGCGCCTTCATCTTGGACTTCTCAAACATGTTGACCTCAGCGACACGGTTGGCAGGCAGGGCGGCGGGAAAGAGAGAGAACAGCGCCTTCTCGGCGCTCGGCAGCTGATCGGCCTTAATGACAACAGCCTTGGCGGGTTGCTTGAGGGCTAGCCTAATAAACCGCCGCACCGACTCGGAGCCGCAAAGGCTCCCCGCGCGCACGTAGTCGGCCACCGACTTGCAAGGCTGGCAGGGGCTCTTGTAGAGCTTGTTGGCCAGTCGACGCAAAAACCCGAGCCAAATGCCGTCGGCCATTACCACCCGGAAGCGCCCGCCCGAGTCCTGGAAGGAGGAGCATGAGAAACTCCAGAGCGGCGGTTGGTCTGTCATGAGCCGCAAAGCTGCATTGACGACCTCGGTTACCGTCTTCTTCGCGCGGATGCGGCAATCCTTTGCCTTCCCAGCGTCTCTCCGGTCCAGGTACGCCCGCCTCCACGCCTCAAATGAGGACGCAAACGTGGTGCCGTCCAACACAAGCTCAAACGCCCGCGCTCACCCACTCACCACAGTCATCAGACGAGCAGAGGTAGGCTTAAAGGTGCATATGGCAGGGTCCGGCGGAGCCAAGGATGATGCCGTCTGAACCAAGATCGGCCGTCGAGCCTCGCGCGGTCTTGCACTTGGGGCAGGTGGGAGGCGCCGCGATCTTTTTGGTGTCGCCCTTGGAGATCAACTCCCCAATGTCCAGGTCTCTCCTCGTCGCCTTGTGGCAGTTGAAAATCCCCAGCGGCTTCTGAGAGATCAACTGCAGCACGTCCGCCTCGCTGCGAGCCTCTTCCGTCGCGGTCGCCGAGTCCTCCTCCACCTCGCGGCCCTTCTGCCCAGTCGCTGCGGCGCTCTGCTCTTTCTCTTCTGCCGAGCGTTTATAGTGCCGCGTCAGGGACATATGCTAGCACGATGATGTCCAATCAGTGTCGCACAGCATGCACGTGGTGTTTTGGCGCGTAAAGCGGACGGGGGCGGCCACTACTTGGTCTGCGTGGCCGGTCACGGCGATGCCGACAGCAGACTGACATACGACGAACCGCTCGCAGTCCCCGTCGTCGCCCCCGTCGCCATGCACACCGTCAGTCAGCCGTGAGCTGCAGCGCTGGTGCAGGTTGCGAACTACCGCCAGCATAGACCCCACGTCAATGCTCAGGGTGCGCAGGGCCTTGGCCATCGCCATTCCGTGGGTGCACTCCATGTCTTCACCGTCCGCGTCGGCCTTCCTCATGAGACCGAGAAGTCGCGTCTGGCCCTGGCAGCTGCAGTTGATGAACCCGCTCCTACCCACCCACGTGCACGCCACGTCTCGTTCCGTCGCCACACTTCCCATGCCGCCCGCAAACTTGGAAAAGAACCCGAACACGTGCATGAGCGGCCACACCTCCCCTCGACACGGCACGCTTCCCATCGTCGACAAGCGGTCCGACAGCTTCTCGACGCTCATCTCGCAGACAGTGCGGCCCTTGACCTCGTTCAAAACCACTCCACACCGTACTGGGACAGCCCAATGGCGATGGCTTTGCCGCACCCCATCGAGAGCGTCTCACGGGTGTAGCGCCGCGACCCAACTGGCCTGCCCCCGTTGTTGCGCGCGCCGCCTTTGTGCAGCTGCCCCCCCAGCTGAATGCCACCGTCGACATACTCGGTCATATCCGCGCCGGCGTCCTCGTACATGCCCCGCCGAATAGAGAAGGCTCGCAAAGCGGGGCGTGGGGTGGGGCACACGAAGAAAGAAGAGCGTGTGCGGTGGGGGGGAGATAGCGACGGCCCGGCAGGTGCACGGCCGGTGGTGGTGGTAGACAAGGACAGACGCGCTGAGGGTACTGGTCGGCTAAAAAAAGGGGCACGCAGGAGCCGCTGCGTCACCGGCTGCCTAGCTCATGTCATCGGGTGACCTCCGAGGGGTAGAGGCGCAGAAGTTGCCGCCGGCTCTACGACACCGGTGGCTCGCGAGCGACCCATCGCAAATTGGGCACCAGCCGTCAAGGCGATACAAAAGGACCGGTCGCCGTCCCTGCACATACACTCCCTCTCAGCAAGCGGTCCGCTCCGCACGCGGTCCCCTCCGCACGCTCTCCTCTCCGTTCGCGCCCCCCCTCCGCGAGAGTCCCTCCTCCGCGCGCGCTCCCTCCCGACTCTTGCCCTATCGGCTGAACGAGGGCACCCCCGGCAGTGGCATGCGGTCCCGGACGCGGCCAAGCCGCATGGATTGGAAGACGTGCCGGGGGGGGGCGCCCACCGTCGCCGCGGGGAAGGAGAGGAGCGTGGCGGGGGGGTTCCGGATCGGTGGGCAGCGACGGGTCCGCGACTGTGGACGGTGCAAGCCGGCCACGAGCGCACACCAGGGTGGGTGCCGCACGCTCAATGTGCGCCACTTCCCCACGCTGACCACTGCCAGCGGCTCAGTGTGGGGGTCCCCTTCAGCACGTCAGGGAGGGAAGGGTTGGTCATCCCCCCCACCTCCTGCTGCCTTTGAGGTGATGCGCTGCCTGGTGGCCTGTCGGGGGGAGGACCACCACACATGCGTATGGCTGGCGAGCGTGTGCCTCGCCGCCCAGTCGCGAGCACCAGCCCGTGCGAAGTAACAGCACCCCAAAGCGAAAGAGCGTGCTACGTAGCGATGCCCGAAACCGAGCAGGCGCGCTGGTCGGTTGAGACTGGTGACCAATGCATGACCCTGACGACAGATGCGCACTGTGTCATCATTGATTATTACTCGCATGAATTATCCGCCTGATTATCCGCCTGTGTGGCGGTCGGGGGTCTGACAGTTGGAAGGGGCGTGGCCCCTCAGCTGTGTACAGCACACCCCCGGCGGGCCGTCCCAAAATATCCCAATCCGGGCCAGCAAGGGAATGACCTGTCCAGATCTCGGGGAGATTGGATTCGGTCGGGGGCGGGGCTTTTCCCAAGT
>ENA-ORXT01004100-ORXT01004100.1-marine-metagenome-genome-assembly--contig:-NODE-4100-length-15351-cov-3.524355_pt1 | contig 15351 bp, 11 predicted proteins | sample MGYA00237868_ERZ511482 | MGnify/ENA metagenome assembly ERZ511482 | reverse complement strand
TTTTGAAAATGCTCAATATTCTTGCGCAGCGCATCACCTATTCCGTTGCCGTATTCTTCGTTTCCGCTTAAATCGTAGAGGTTGTCTGCCCAATTAGCTAAAGCACCGATGAACCCAATTCCCTTTGACGCAGAGAACGCCACGGCTCCTTTGTCTTGCAGGAAAATGAATTTCTCGCTAATGCTTCGGGCTTTAGTGAAAGCATCACCACTGTGGCAGCCCAGACTGATCATGTACGGGTATTTACCCTTGTTGAAGTAGTTGGAGGGGTCATCAATGCTGAAATCAAAGCCCTGGCTGCTGGAGTGCCCGTAGAAAGTGATGATGGAAGAACCATTATTGATCCGGTCAAAAATGGCGGTTTGCCGACTGTCTTCGATTGGTTCTGAGCTGGTTTTGAAGAATGAACTGACGTTTGCGCCGAGGTTGGAGGCTTCGATGGTTTCTTCCAGTCGAGAGAGGTTTCGGCGGATAGTAAATTGCTCGGAGGCCGTTCTCCCTCCACCGAGGTGAATCCATTGCTTCATCCAGTCGCGGTCTTTAATCGTTTGATTGCCGAGGTTGATCTGCCCTTCGACTTCCTTAAGCTTTCTTACGTAAAGAGCTACTTCATCTTCGGTTATAGCTGATAACCTTCCGGTAGAAAGGTTAGGGACGACGCCGCCAAGATCTGCGGATAGCAAATTATCGGAGGCAGGAAAACCGAAGGAGGGAATGAAGAAAGTCTCGCGTTCACTAATTAGTTGTTCTGGTCTGCGCGTATCAGGATATTCTCTTCCCTTACCGATCAGGAAAAAGTACTGCAGGTTAGGGCAAACCTGCCGGGTGGCTGACAAGTAGTTGCGCAGGGCCATCGGGTGGTTGGGGATGCCATATCCGAATTCGTCAAAAAGATCTTCAACGTCAATAATTTCAACCCGGTAACTTCCGCCAGTGACACTACGACGGTAGTTGGCCATTTCCCTGACGGCCGTGCCGTTGAGTCGGCGGCTGGTAAGAATGAGATAATCCGTTTGCGGATCGCTGGGAAGTTGGTTGGTGAACTCAAGGAGCGCAGTAGCAGCGGGAACCAAAAACTGATCTCCCCAAAGGAGCTCATACCGGGTTTCTACATTGCTTGCCGGCAGCTCAAAAGTAGCCGTTCCCGAGGCAAGGGTGCCGGAGATGAACTGGCCGCTTTCTGGTGCGTAAACACGCATTGCACCTGCGTCAGCGCCGACAGCCGACAATTGTAATTGCACCGCTGTATTTTGGGCAGGAACCGAAAAGCCCGCCAGGTTTTCATCGAAAACAGGGTTGGCAGGGTAGGTAAGTTGCATCCACGCCAGGTTTGCTTTGTCCTGATCAGAATCAGTTCCCTTCAGAGTGATGGCCAGTTCGTTACCAGCTGGTGTAACGGCAAGCTCCGGTTGGTGGACGGTCCAGTTCCGGGCTTCGATGGTTGTCAGTAAATTGTTGCCAGCTTTGATCTCCTGAAGATGGTTGCCAAAACCAAGCCCAAAACGCAGGCTAAGCTTCGCCTCATTCCCGTTGGCCTGGGGAGCGGGAAGGGTAGTGGAGCTCTCTACGCTTCCGTTGGAAGAAAGCAGGTCGCTGCTGCTTCGGCTGCCAAAACCTTCTGTGGGCTCGTAGTGGGAATAATAAATGCTGGCGCCCGCCGAACGACTGTAAGCCTTTGTCATGTGCTCGCTAAAGACGACCTCAGAATGGCGTAAAATTTCACTGAGCTGTGTTGTACTCCCCAGGGGGGTAATCTCTTCGTAAAACGGCCCGCCAGCTGTCGCCAGGCTAAGATAGTACCGGGCAGTATCCGAATACATACTGTATCGATCATTTAGTTGCATCTCCTCCGGAGATTCGAACAGAAAACGATCAAGCTCTCCGCGATTCTTTTCGCCATGAAATACAATTCCCTGGGTAGTGACTTCAATGGGAATGGCCTGACCACGGTGGTGTAAGGTCCACCTTTCGGCATTTTCAGTGTTAAGCGTCATTCCTGCTGACCTGATTTGCTGCGGACTTATCCGGTAAAGGCCGTCTTCAACGACACTTACTTTCAGGTATTTGCGACCGAAATCAATCCATTCATTGCCATGAAGCACTTCACCACCAGGAGAAGGCATTTGGGCAAAAAGAAATGAAGTGATTGATAGTAAACTTAGCGTGTAGAGTGTGCGCAACATGTTAGAATACATTAAAACCTGCCAAAGGGACAGTAAATATAACGAGGAAGTAGGTAGAACGTTGTCTTTCCCGGAGGCCATTTTGTCGGGGACGAACAGTTTAGGGACGTCGTGAAAATAACTTACTGCTTTTGGTCGTCTTATTTTGCCCCATTTTCCGCTAAAAATTATTTCCGTAGCTAAGGCTATGCAAAGATTTTTTAGCGAAAACTGAGGCAAAAGCGCCAGACCAAAAACCGGTAACTTATTCTCACGGCGTCCCTTAGGGTTGACGCAAGTGTATAGTTGGGGGCTTTGACTCCGTAATTTTAGGCTCCTCTCCGGTTTTGAAACCATTGGTCCCTGAGCAAGCCTGAGCCGAAGTACACATTTGCTTCGAAGTACTTCGTGCACGGCAAGCTCAGTAGGCCCCAGCGCCGAAAGGCTGTTTTAGTACTTGATTCTATCTATCAACCTGTCACATCTATCAATCTACCTTCACTCTTCCTCCAGCACCACCGTCAAATCCCGTCGTACGGCAATGGCCGCATTGAGTTCAAAGCCGATGATGAGGATCAGTGCATTCAACTGCAACCAGAGCATAACGATGATCACCGTAGCGATGGAGCCATAAAACTTGGTGTAGGTATCATAACGATTAAAGCCATCGACGTAGAAACTAAAGGCTACGGAGGTGAGCAGTGAGAGAACCGTTGCCAGCGTTACCCCGGGGCTGAAGTAACTGAAGCGTTTGATGGTGGCGGCTCCGTACCGATAAAGTGTACCGATGGTGGTGTAGTAGAGCGTGAGCATAATTAACCAACGGAGGAAATTAACCAGGAAGGTAGCGATGGCTCCGATTTTTGCCACGTCGGTCATCCAGCTGATGATGAAGTCTCCCAGAATAACAAAAACCGTACTGGCAACGATGAACAGACCGATCAGCAGGGTAAGCCCGGCAGCAATTAGTCTTTTTTTGATGACGTTCCTTCGCTTAAAGGTCTTTACGTAGCTTTTTTCGAAGGCCTGCATCATGGCCAGCATCCCGTTGCTACTGAAATAGATAGCGAGCAGAAAGCCAAAACTAAGGAGGCCCAAACGGGGGGAATTGGTAATTTCCTGAACAAAGCCGTAAAGGATGTCACCAGCTTGCCCGGGCATTACTTTTTTGATCTCCTCGTAGAGTGCCGTATTGAATCCGCCCAGGGAGGGGAACCAGATCACCATAACGTCCAGTGCAAAGGGAAGGAGGGTAAAAATGGTAAGCAGAGAAGGGAAAAGGGAGAGGAAAAAACTGAACGCAACGCTGTTAGCCCGGGTAAACAGGTCGTCTCGTTTGATCTCGTTGTACACGAAGACGATCACGTCGTAAATGGGTACGCCATGAAAGCCGATGAAAGAGTTCTCCCGTAAGTATTCCAGCAAGCCCACCCAAACCGGGTGCTCGTTGAAAAAGCGTTTTATGGACGCAATATTTGGGCGTTTAAACTTCAAAGTGCGGATGCAGTTTTTGCAGTAGGAACTCAGGGACGGCAACGGCTTTACCAGAACTTTGCTCTACAAAACAAAGTTTTACGGAGCCACCGTTGACGAGTTTAGCCCGTTCGTTGTGAATTTCAACGTGAAAGGTAATGGTTGCTGCGGGTAACCGACGGGGGGTGGTGGAAATGGTCAGTAATTCATCGTAACGTGCCGGACGGACGAAGCGTTGGTTCAGGCTCATTACGGGCATCATTATTCCGTGCTTCATTTCCATGTTGGCATAGCTCAGGCCCAGCTCGCGCAGCATCTCTACCCGCCCGATTTCGTACAGCAGGGCGTACCGTCCATAGTAGAGATAGGCCATTTGATCGGTTTCGCCATACCGGACGCGATGGGTGGTTTGGGTTGTTAGCATGACTGAAATAATGTTCTGAGCGGCTGGTGAATTTGGGCTTTCGGCAAGCTCAGCAGGGGCCGCAGCCGCAGGTGCAATGGAAGTTAAAAAGAGCAGGGTAGGGAAGGGCATGGTTCTTCGCTTTCATCATCCGTACCGCTGAAAAGCGATCAATAACCTGTCTGGCAGGTTCTGTTCGTTACTGGCCGTCAGGTAATCTTTATAGGCGCAGGGTAAGAGTCGATGGCGCTCTTCCCCTTGGTGCCGGCCGGCGGGCAGCTGCACCCACCAGCGGTTGCTGCGGGGGGATCGCCAGAAAGTCAGGCGATCGAAGCCGTCGAGGTCAACGACGTACTCCAGCAGGCCCCTGGTGCTGGCGGGGAAGTCTCCGTACCGGCGCGAATAGCCCTGGAGGAAGTACCAAATCAACTGAGCGTAGGCCGCCGCCGTTAGCTCCGTTTCTGCCTCGCTGGCGGCATCCGGTGAAAGACCGTAAAGACCGAAGGAAGACAGCTTATCACTGTTCCCGGCATAGTAGGCCAGCTGTGTTGCCTCCTGAAGGGCAAAACCACTGGGGTGAAAACCCGGGCGGGCGGGCGCTTCTGCGTGGTTGATGGCGGCTACGTCAAGGCCCATCAAATCGGCATCCCTGATGAGTGGTTCAAGATGGCTAAGGTCTGCTTTGGCTTCCCCTAAGCGCACGGCTTCAAAATGCTTGTTGGCAAAAAGTTCCCAAATGGCGGGGTCCACCAAATGCTGCTGAGCCCCCAGGTGCGTTACGTGAAACTGCTGCTTCTTACCCTTGCGGTGAACTGCCGGGTCAAGCAGCAGCTGGCCCTTAGCGTCAGCGGATAAGCTGACTTGCCGGTCAACGTTCAGAATACTTACCTGCCGGGTCAATTCACCGAAGGCCAGGTACTGTGGCTTGAACAGCTGCTGGTCACCACCAATCAGCACTGGTGTGATGCCCGCAGAATGTAATTCCCGGAGCAGCGGAATTACAAAGTCGGGCGTTGTTCTCCTGATGTTACCTAAATCTCTGACGGCTAACTTGCCAAAATCCCAACTACTGGCATAAAGGTGCTGCCGTACCTTTTCGGAGATGCCTTCGTCCAATCCAATAATGGCAACGGCTATTCTTCGTGATCTGGGGCGCAGGTGCTTCCCCAATGAATGGGCCGGAAGCAATGAGGAAGGCTTGGCAACGGCTTTTAACCAGGGTGTATACATACGCGAATAGCTTGCGGCCGAAGGTACTTCAAGCAGTGGAAACAGACGAAAAAAGTAGGCTTAAACGCTTGCTGTTTTTTACTAATACGAAAAAAAATTATATCCGCTAACCTAAAAAATGCTACCGTTTCAAAAACATCTACTACCTTTGGTGTGCGATAAATGCACTTTCTCTCACGAAACAATACCGTTCCTTCGCTAAAATATACCGTTGCCTTCCAAAACTAACACAACTGAAAGCAACGTATAACCAACCGGATACACCGGAACTTTAATCCCAACTTAAACTAAACTCACAGAACCGATCCTATGAAAGTATTGCAACTTTCCCTCCTTTCCCTGCTTGTGGCCTTTACCGGCTTACTTGCAGCCCAGGGAACCCCCGTCCCCGCTACTAACGATACGGAAACCGTGGAAACCACGGACATGACCGTTAAAGACCTCACTGATGATTCGATGAACAGAGACATGTCGTCTGGAGATCTACAAGGCTCCATGCTGGAGTTTGGCATCCGGCCCACTTACATGTGGGTGGGGGGTGATGTAAGTTCCACCACCGGCTTCGGTATTGGCGCTCACCTCCGCAAAAGCCTTGACCACCTCTTCTCTCTTCGCTTTGATGGCCTTTATGGCAATAGCGCCGGTGAAGACGACCGGATGGGGCCACAGTCCCGCCGTTTTGAATCCAACTGGATCAGTGGTACTGGCTTTGCGGTAGTGTCTCTCAATAACTTCCGTTACTCCGGTGATACCCGTAAAGTAAATCTCTACGCCATGGTAGGTGCCGGTGCTAACTTCTTTGAAGTGGAGTACCAGGCGCCTGGTCAGGTTTGGCAAGACGGGCGTAACCCCATGATTGACCGCAAATTCGCTACCCACGCGGCTGGTGGTGCAGGTCTTTCCTTCCGCATCAGCCCAAAGTTCAACATTGGTGCTGAATACCAGGCACTTGTTCCTTTCGGCCGCCGCGCTGATCAGGTCGATGGCTACGATGTACGAACTGACCCAACCCTGGGTGGTAACTTCCGAGATGTACAAAGCGCCGCGGCGCTGAGCCTCAACTTCAACTTTGGCAATGCCTCTAAGAAGAACGAGCCACTTTACTGGAAGAACCCTTTCTCTCCCGTACGTGACGAGATCAGCCGCATCGGCGGTAAGATCGACGACGCAACCAAAGACTCCGACGGTGATGGTGTCGTTGATGCCGTTGACCAGGAAGCCAATACTCCCGCTGGTGTTCCCGTTGACACCCGGGGCCGCGTCCTTGACAGTGATAAAGATGGTGTAGCGGATTACAAGGACCTTGAGCCATTCTTCCCTCCCCGCGCCGGTGAGACCGTTGACGACAACGGTGTGGTAATGAACCGCAACGATAAGCCCATTACGGAAGACCGCGTTCAGGAAATGATCGATGCCTCCATTGCCCGTTCTAAAGCCGGCCAGCAGTCAGGTACTACAACCGTTCGTACGGAGCGTGGAGAGGTTTACCTCCCCATGATCTACTTCCCACTCAACCAAAGTACCGTGAAGTACAGCGACTACGGAACGCTTTCCGGCGTCGCCCGTGTCCTGCAGGGTAACCCCAATATGCGTATCGTGGTTCGTGGTTACACTGACCGGGTAGGCAACGCTGCCAACAACCAGGTACTCTCTTACCGTCGCGCTAAGGCAGTTATTGATCACCTCGTTAATCAGCACGGCATTAACCGCAGTAACCTCGTCCTACAGTACCGTGGCGAAGAAAATGCGCTCGTACCACTTGATAAGTCCTTCGTCAACCGTCGTGTTGAATTCCTTACGGATGATGGCACGGGTGAAGATCCCGCTCCCGCCGGTGCTTCCGGCCGTGGTGGCTACTAATCTGATCTAAGATTTAATCCCATGAACCCTGCGGTTCGTATTAGCCGCGGGAAAATTTTGGCCCCCTGCCTTGAATGGTGGGGGGCCTTCTTATTTGTGCGCTACGCTGACTTTTGCCGTTACCCTGATGCTTCACTGAAACCTACCACTGTCGTTCACCCCTACATCACCCACGTTCAATACTTAGGTGGTCGTGTGGCCCTTTACTTACCTTGATGTGGTACTAATTCAAACCCATCATGCACAAATTACCCAACCCTTTCATATTCTTGTTTTTACTCCTGACATGTTCGCTTTCAGCTACGGAGTACCACGTATCCAAAACTGGAAGTGATGACAATGCAGGGACGGTAAATGCCCCATTCCTGACCATCGGCAAGGCTGCTGCTATTGCCGTGGCCGGAGACGTAGTTGTCATCCACGAAGGCACCTATGAAGAAATGCTTCGTCCTGCGAATTCAGGTAGCCCGGGTAATCCCATTACCTTCCGCGCTGCCGGCGAAGATCGGGTAATCCTCACCGCTATGCAGGCATTAAGCGGTTTTACGACGGATGGTAATAACCGTTTTAAAACAACCATTGACTGGGACCTGGAGCAAGAAAATTTCGTGATGAATGGTGCCACCGCCATGGACCTCGCCCGCTGGCCCAATAATACCGATGGCAACCCTTTTACCCTCAACTCTCTGCGCAACGACAACGGTAGCCCCGGAGAGACAGAATTTAATGCCTTCCTCACGGATTCCGATATTCCTGATTTTGACTGGACGGGTGGCTCCCTCCTTTTTTACGGCGACCGCCCGGGCTCTGGCTGGACGACCTGGAAAGCCTTTATTACCTCCAGCTCCGCCGGAAGGGTCAATTTTGACCTGGAGAAAAACCAGGCCTGGATCCGCACTTTCCACCCGCCCGCCGACAAGGGAGATTACTTCCTCGAAGGCATCAGGGAGGTGCTCGATTACCAAAATGAATGGTGGTTCGATGAGACCAATAAAACGCTCTACGTTCAGCTACCTGGTGGTGAACAGCCCACCGACGGACAGATACAGATGAGACGGCGTAGCCTGGCCGTTGATCTGAATGGGAAAAGCTATATCAGCCTGGAAAACTTTGCCGTCTTCGGCGGCAAAATCGAGATCGAAGGAAGGGGTAACCGCCTCTACGGTATGTCCAGTTTCTATGGTAGCTATACCCGGGGGATTACCAAAAACTTCCACGCCGAAAGTCGTGCTGTCGACGTAAAATGGAATGCCGTAGACACCAGAATCGAACACTGTGAAATCGGTTTTGGCGCCGGAACAGGTATCTGGGACAGCGGAAACGGAACGACGATTGAGAATAATTACATTCACGATTTTAATTTCATCGGAGACTACGATGCCCCCCTCATGGTACGTGGCCAAAACAATGCCCTGGTCCTGAAAAACACCATCACCAACGGTGGGCGGGACGGCATCCAAATCATCAGTAAAAATTCCCGGGTAGGGTATAACGACATCTCTAACAGTAACCTCATCGCTGACGACTGCGCGCTGCTCTATACGATTGGGACCGGCCTGAATATGGAGATCGACCACAATTGGTTTCACGATGCCTACGGCAGGGGAGATCTCAGAAAGGCGGCAGGAATTTATCTGGACAATGACCCCGAAGGTGTAATCGTACACCACAATGTGGTGTACGATACGGAGTGGTCCAGCATACAAATTAATTGGAATGGCAAGGACCTTGATATTTTCAATAACACCCTTTGGGACGGCTCGAAGGCCTTTGATGCCTGGCACAAGCCCGGCACAGCTTTCAGTAACGTAAAAATCTGGAATACGCTAACGAATAGCTCTGAGCTGGAGCCACAATCCGATAAGCAGAACAATGTTGTTCTTGCAGCAGGAGCCTCTCCCTTTGTGGAGGAATCCGGACTGGATTTCTCGCTGGTTGATGGTTCTTCTGCCATTGACGCTGGTCGGGAGATTAGCGGTATTACCGATGGCTTTCAAGGCTCGGCACCGGACGCAGGAGCTTACGAAAGTGGCAGCGAGCGTTGGCTGGCGGGGGTAGACTGGGACATCACCCGGGGAGCCGCCACTCGTTGCTATAACCTGCCGGGCGAAGACTGTTCTCGTTTTCCCGTTTCCATTAACGATCCGGACAGAGCGCCGGCCATAATCATTGAGCTGTTTCCTAACCCCGCCAACGATAAGGTGTTTTTTAAGGGGCTTAAACTGCACAGCATCCTACGGATTTTTGATGCCAAGGGGCGGCTGGTGAAAGATCGCATCCGCAGCAACGATTTCTACGATGGGATAGACATTAGCGGACTCGCTCCCGGTCTCTATCTGGTGTCCGATGGGGAAGGTAGTGTAGGCCGTTTCGTGAAGCAGTAAGAAGCTGGAACGTCGGTGAGTGCTATACGCCTAATTCAGGAAATTCAATGCCTTCATAAATGACGGACATTGGCACTGAAATGCCGAGGGTTTTGAACTCAACTTCCTGCTCCGGTAAATAAAAACTACCAATGGACCAACTGCCTTTCTCCTGGTGGTAGTAGGTCTGGACGGACATGCTCTTACTGTCGATCAAGACGTACTCTTTTAGCGAGTCCAGGCTCATGTAGGCATCCCACTTTATGCTGCGGTCTCTTCGTTCCGTGCTCAAGGATAGGACTTCAACGATTAGCTCTGGGTTTAGTAAGCGAGCAATTCCACCGTCTTCAAATTCCGGGTCTTTACAGGTGGCTAGTATATCGGGAAAAAAATAAGAACCTGTCTTCTTAACACTGATGGCAGTATCACTCCCTTGAATGTAGCAACCAGATTTTCCATTTCGTAAAGCGACAAAAAGGTTGCTCGTAATTTCATTATGTGACCGTGTAGCTCCAGCCATCATTGTAATTTCACCGTTGTGAAACTCTAGCTTATGCAAGCTGTCCTTCAGAATGCTTAAGTATTCTTCCTGATTGTACTTCCGATCCTCCAATTTGATTGCATCCATATCAAAATAACGTTAGTAAAGTCTGCAAGGTTAAATTTACGCCCAAATCACTATCCGTGCCCGACTTTATCCGCTCCGCCCACCTCCGCTCCGCCGAAGTCTCCTGGTTCGCGCCCATCTGTAATGGCGATGATCGTTTTCTGGGTAAGCGGGATCCATTTTACAAAAGCAGCTTCCGCAACGCCAGCCAGATTGCCCGCACTGCGGATGAGCTTGGTTACCGGAACATGCTCCTGCCCAGCAGCTATCAGGTGGGGCAGGATACGCTGACTTTCGCCGCCGCTTTGGCACCCCAATTACGGCAGATGAACCTGCTTACGGCCATCCGCTGCGGAGAGGTACACCCGCCCATGCTGGCCCGGGCGTTGGCTACGCTCGATCATATGTTGCTGGGCAAACTGACCGTCAACATCATCAGCAGTGACCTGCCGGGAACCAAGGTGGAGAGCGCCGTTCGCTACCGTAAAAGCCGGGAGGTCATCGAAATTCTGAAGCAATGCTGGACGCAGGATCACCTCTCGTTCGAAGGCGAATTTTACGATCTTGACCTGCCTACGGCTCCAGTGAAGCCCTATCAGCAAAACGGTGGCCCGCTGCTTTACTTCGGTGGCTATAGCCCGAATGGGGTAGAGCTGTGTGCGGAGCATTGCGACGTCTATTTGATGTGGCCAGAGACGGAAGACAAGATCCAGGCGCACATGCAGAAGGTGGGCGCGGCCGCAGGTGCAAGGTTCGGACGATCGCTCAACTTCGGTCTCCGGGTCCACGTCATCGTGCGCGAGACGGAAGCCGAAGCCCTCCAGGCCAGCCGGGACCTGATGCACCTTATCGACGAAGAATCCGGCGAAGAACTCAAGAACCGGGCACTCGACGCCAAGTCTTACGGCGTCAGCAAGCAAGCTGCCCTCCGGGAACAAGCCGACAAAGACGGCTTCGTTGAAGATCACCTCTGGACTGGCATCGGCCGCGCCCGCAGCGGCTGCGGGGCTGCCATCGTCGGTACCCCCGATCAGGTCTACGATAAGCTGATGCGCTACCACGCCATGGGCATCCGCTCATTCATCCTCTCCGGCTATCCTCACCTGGAAGAATGTGAGCTCTTCGCCCGCTACGTACTGCCCCGAATGAAAACCTGCTCGCTGCCCGAAGAGCTGGGCCGCCAGCCAAAGACAACGCCGGACTCGCCGTTGGGCGCCAGTCTCCGGGTCTGATCTCCTCGGAGCACCTCTGTGACTACCTCCGTGCACCTCCGTGCTTGGTTTCGAGTAATTGCTAATTTTCAATACTTTCAGAAAAAAATGAAAGTTTGAATGTTTCCCCTTATCTTTGTCCTGTCATCAACCCCTGAAGACATGATCAACCACACCTTTCTCTACGACGATGCCTGCCCGATGTGCAAGGCCTACACTGGCGCTTTTACCCGCTTAAGCTGGAGTGAGTGCAAGGCTTTCAGCCGTTTGGCTACCGGCGAACTTCCCACGCTTGACCTTGATCGCGGCCGCCACGAAATTCCCTTAGTAGACGGCAAAACCGGAGAAGTCCGCTACGGCCTGGATGCTATGACAACCGTGATTGCTGAGGCGCTCCCAGCCTTCGAGCCCCTCCTGAGAAGCCGCTTTTTCATCGCGGCCCTGAAACCCCTTTACTGGCTCATTACTTACAACCGGCGCGTAATCGCTGGCACGAAGCCCCCGGCCGAGGGTTTTGATTGCGCGCCGGATTTTCATCCGGGTTGGCGATTGGCCTACGTCAGCCTGATGATGACGGTCATTGCGCTCGTGGGCGTTCCGTTCCCTCCGCTCCTGATTGGCTTTGGTCTGGCTTTAGTCGCCGGCCTGTTGCTTCACCAGGAACGACTGACCTTTCTCGGTCACCTGGTGACCGTGCTGTTTTTGGCGACCATTGCTCTTGCGGTTCTGCCAGCGGGGTGGGGTGTGGTTGTTGCCTACGGAATCACCATCTGGGAAGGGGGGAGGCGCTTAGCCTGAGTTTTCATTGCACCTGCGGCCCCGCGCCCACCTTTTTCACCCACCGAAATGTAATCGCCTGACGTCATGAAGTGCTGCCCGGTAAAGTGTACATAAGTATAAGTACAAGTAAAAAGTCAAACCTCTACCTCACCCCCACCCCCACCGCCAGCCGCCGCAACACCTCCGAATACACCTCATGCTTACTCACGGCCGGGTTTCCGTCAACGCCCATCCGCACGATCACCATATCCCACTCAGGCACTACCAGACAAACGTTATGGTTCAATCCGCTGGTGAAGGCTCCGGCCACCGGCGCGTCTTTTCCCTTATTGATCACCCACCAGTTGTAGCCGTAAATGCCCCGGCCATCAGTGTCTTCGCGGCCGGTAAGGGGCAGATCAATATCTTCGGGTACTTGGTTGCGGGTAGCGGCGTCGAGAAAGTCAGCCGATACAATCTGCTCCCCTTTCCATCGGCCCTCGTTCAGCACCAGTAAGCCGAAACGGGCGTGTTCACTGGCGGACATCCGCAGGCCCGTACCACCAAAATGAATCGGCAAGCCTTCCGGCGTTTCGTCCTCGCTCCACCACGCTCGTTTCTGGATTCCGATCTTTTGAAAAAGGCGCTCATCAAGATAATCGTTCAGGGTAGTGCCGGAGGCGTGGGTCATGGCTTTGCCGAGCATCATCATCGCCTCATCCCAGTAGGTGAAAGCCGTGCCCGGCGCAAAGAGCGGAGTGGTGGGTACGTAGGGAGTGAGCGACCAATCAGCGTACGTCTGGTCCGGCCAGCGGCTGTCTCCTTCCGCATTAAATCCGCTCGTCATGGTCAGGAAATGACGGTAGGTCGTTTCGGGATAAAGCTCCGCCAGGCTGGGCTCATGCTCGGCCACCGCCTGGTCCAACGAGAGCAGCCCTTCCTCCTCCATCATTCCTGCCGCCGTGCTAACGAATGATTTCGTACAAGACCAGATGTCATGCACCTTGTCAATGCTGTCCCCCGCCCAGATCACCCGCCCGTGGCGGATGACCATCGTCTCGTCGAGTCCGTCCCCTTTACAGTGGCCGGCTAAGTAGGCAAGCGCCGTGTCCAGTACCGCTGGGTTAACGCCTGCCTCCACGGGCTTGACTGCCGCCCATGATTTTTTCGGGAAGACCTTCGTTAATTTTTCTATCTCTTGCCCCGAGTCCACCGACTTCTCCAGGGAGTCGCAGCCAAAAAAAGCTAGCGTAAGAATCAGGAAAAGTAGCGGGCGGGAGAGCATATTTAATTTTATACACAAAATAGGCAAGGGCAATGGGTTTTTCTTATTGGGGCCAGTATCAATGTTTGGCCTTTCTTTCTGCGTCCTCTCCTCCTTCAGCGTACGTCTGCGTGAAACTCTCCAGCTGCGCAGCAGCCTGAAATCTGTGCTCTTAATCCGTGTGAATCTGTGGAAATCTGTGGTAATTTTAGCTGCGCAGCAGCCTGAAATCCCTGGTTAAAAGCTGCGCAGCAGCAGCCACCAAAAAGCCCCACCTTCCATCCGGAAAGCAGGGCTTCACTGTTTCATCCAACAAGAAAACCTAAGCCGCCGTCAGCTGCGCTTCGATCTTGTCAGCAAGTTCTTGCTTAGAGGCATTGCCTACGTGCTTGTCCACTACTTCTCCGTCTTTCAGGATCAGGATGGTGGGGATAGAACGGATGCCAAATTGCTGGCTCAGCTCAGCGTTTGCATCAACGTCGACTTTGCCAACGAGCACTTTGTCTTTGTAATCTCCGGCAAGTTCTTCGATGACCGGAGCGATGGCGCGACAGGGGCCACACCATTCTGCCCAGAAATCAACAAGGGCAATGCCTTTATTTGTTTCTTCCTTGAAGTTTGCGTCGGTGAATTCGAAAGCCATTTCGTGTATATTTTGTCCTTTTGTGCAATTCGCACGTTACTACAACAACGGCATAATTATCATAGTTTAATGGAGACACAAATCCCACGGATCAAGTGACGCAAAAAGACAATACTACCTTTCTTAAAGTGACTTTTTATCGATGGTGGCCGGTGATGTTGGCGGCATTACTCGTGGTCGTCCGGCTGCTCCTGCCAGCATCCGTGATCGAAGCGGTGTACAGCAGAGGGTTGTTTACCGCCCTGCGGTATGTATGGGATTTTACCCTGCCGTTCCTTTCTCCGTTCCCTCTGTATTACCTGTTTTGGGCCCTGGTAGTTTGGTGGGTTTGGGCGACGGTGCGCAGGTGCCGGGCGAGGGTAATAGAAGCAGGGTGGGGGCCGGCCGTCGGCTTTTTTCTCCGAAGGTTGCTCAACGCCATCGCTGGCCTGGTCGCCGTCTTTTTACTCGCCTGGGGCTTCAACTATGGCCGGCAGAACGTTGATGAGCGGATGGGCTTCAGCCGCTACCAGCCCAGCCTGGAAGAACTACGCCAAAGCGTTCACAAAGGTGCTGATGATTTAGCCCGCTGGCGGCAACAGATCAGGTCAGATTCTGCCGCCCTTACCGCCGCGGACCTGCCCGAAGATACTTACCTCGCCGTGCGTGACCTCGTCCGCGAGGCCCTGGTTGAGCACGATTACCCCAGCCCCGGCCAGGCCCGGGGGCGGCAGCTTCGCCCCGAAGGCATCCTGATGCGCTTCAGCACCGCCGGCGTCTACTGGCCCTGGGTGGGCGAGAGCAACATAGATGCGGGCCTCCACCCACTGCAGAAGCCCGCCGTGATGGCCCACGAACTGGCCCATGCCTACGGCTTTGGCGACGAAGGTACCTGCACCTTCTGGGCCTGGCTCGCCGGCCAGCGAACCCAGGACCCCGCCCTGGCCTACGCCTTTGGCCTTGCCTATTGGCGGCGCATCGCCGGCCGCCTCCGCATGGCCGAACCCGAAGCCTACGCCGCATGGCGCGCTGCTTCCCTCGACCCCGGCATCCGGGCCGACCTCCAGGCCATCTACACCAACTCCGCCCGCTTCAAAGACATCGCCCCCGCCATCCGTAACGCTACCTACAATACCTACCTTAAAGCTCAGGGCGTCGATGATGGCCTGCTGAATTACGGTACGGTGGTGCAGTTGGTGGAAGGCTATCGGCGGGCCAGACCGTCGGCCGGCTCGGAGCGGTAGCGGAGGCCGTCCGCTGGCTGAGTGGAGGATTGACCTGGCTACTGTATTTTGTTGCACCCGCACTCCGCACCCGAGGACCAGCCGGCGGACCGACCCTCGTTCCTCGGGAATCGGGCCGACGGCTTTAACTGTCCGTGCCTGAAATAGCTTGAC